>Ga0307477_10004494_pt1 | contig 10133 bp, 10 predicted proteins | sample atmos_gasesECM2C_FD_203316 | JGI IMG/M metagenome (GOLD analysis project Ga0307477, IMG submission 203316) | Hardwood forest soil microbial communities from Morgan-Monroe State Forest, Indiana, United States - atmos_gasesECM2C_515 | ecosystem: Environmental > Terrestrial > Soil > Temperate... | reverse complement strand
GTCCCACTCGGCCGGGCGGCTAACGACCCCGACCGTCGCGCCGCAGACGTCGGTGCACTCCAGGCACAGCCGGATGCACTTGACCAGCTCGGCGACATTTGGCTCGCTCAAGTCGGCGTCGGCGTCGGCCGCGCAGGCCTGAGCGCAGTCGTTGAGCGCGTCGATGGTGGCGGCCAGCACGCCGGAGTCGACGTTCAAGTCGTGTCGATAGGTTTCCAGCATCTGCCTGGCGTAGCTCATAGCTCCCTCCTTGCGACGGCCACGGAAAATGTGCCGCAAGTCTAGCTCGTTTCGAATCACCTTTAGCTACCGTGCGATGCGGTCCACGCGACGAGGCGGTCGACCTCCCAGGCGTTGACGACGTTGGCGGGATCAACGCCGCCTTCTGCCGCCTGTTCGCACCCGATCCCGATCCATTCCAGCTGGCCGGGGGCGTGGGCATCGGTGTCGACGCTCACGTAGCAGCCCGCGCCGGCCGCCACGAGGAGCAACTCGGAAGGAGGGTCGCGTCGCTCCGGGCGGGAGTTGATCTCGACCGCCGTTCCGGTTCTCGCGCAAGCCGCGAAAACCTTCTCGGCATCGAACGTCGAGGGCTTGCGACCCCGTCCGACGACGATCCGGCCGGTGCAGTGCCCGAGGATGTCGCTATGGGGGTTCTCGATGGCCCGCACCATCCGCCGCGTCATCTCGGGAGACTCCATTCGCAGCTTGGAGTGGACGCTGGCGACCACCACGTCGAGCCGGCTCAGCAACTGCTCTTCCTGGTCCAGCGTGCCGTCTTCGAGAATGTCGACTTCGATCCCGGTCAGGATCCGGAACGGTGCGAGCTCGGCGTTCAGCTGTTCGATCAGATCGAGCTGCCGGCGGAGCCGCACGGGGCTGAGGCCGTTGGCGATCGTCAGGCGCGGACTGTGGTCGGTCATCGCCAGGTATGCATGTCCGAGCGACGCGGCCGCCTCCGCCATCACCCGCACCGGGCTACCGCCGTCCGACCAGTCGGAGTGGCTGTGGCAATCTCCCCGCAGAGCCGAACGCAACTTGTTCGCCGCCTCGCTGAAGGCCGGTCCGCCCCGTTGCTCGAGTTCGAGCAAGTAGGCCGGGATCTCGCCGGATAGTGCTTCCGAGATGACCCTGGCGGTGGTCTCACCGACCCCCGGGATCTGAGCCAGCCTTCCTGATTCGTGCAGCGCTTTTAACTGGGCAGGATCGAGCCCGGCCACCGCCACACCCGCCCGGCGGAACGCGCGCACTTTGTAGGACTCCGCACGCCCCCGCTCCAGCAGATACGCGATCCTCTCGAGGGCCTCAACCGGCCCGGGTACTCGGGTCACGGGCTTCACGGTAACGAAGATGTGATCGGATGCTGCCGAAGCATCGTCGATGAAGAAGTCTCAAAATAGGCTGGTAGCCGGCAACACACGAGGGAGGGTCATGATGGGACGGGTATCGCACTTCGAAATTACGGCGGACGACCCCGAACGAGCGGCGGCCTTTTATCGAAAGGCATTCGGCTGGGAGATCACCGACTGGGGCGGACCGTTCAAGTACCTGCTGGCCACGACCGGTCCAAAGGATGCGGTGGGCATCGATGGCGCAATCATGGAGCGCAGCGAACACAAGCAAGCCGTGATCAACACCATCAGCGTCGACACCTGGGAAGCGGGCGCCCGCGCGGTTGCGGACGCTGGCGGCAGCGTGTTGCAGGACAAGACGGCCATCCCTGGCCAGGGCTACTTCGCGTATTGCCGGGACACCGAAGGCAATGTCTTCGGGATCTTCCAGGCCGATGAAACGGCGGGGCAGCAGACGGCGGGGGTCGGCGCCGGCGAGGCCAAGCCTAGCCAGAGTTAACTCCACGAGCTCCTCGGCCCCGGAGGCCAGTGTTAGATCTGGGCCGAGGAGCCCAAGCCCTACAGCCTGAAGTGGGCACGAGTCATTTCTTCACTGGCGATGGGAGCGTCACACCGGTGAGACGTTCGCAGGCATCGAGAAAGCCGTTCTGGATGTCGATATCCGATGCCGCCGGGTGAGGCGCGAGCGGCCTCTTGTGATAGAAATAGCGGCCGCTCACGAGCGCGCCGGGCTCGTCGCTGACCGCCAACCACACCTGGGTGTCAGCGCCCTCCTCGAGGTCGTCGGTTGCATTGGGCCCGCCCATCCTGGTGGGGACCCATCCGGGATCGACGGCGTTCGACCGGACGTCGGGCCACAAGCGCGCCACGGCGAAGGCGAGCATGACAACGAACAGCTTCGAATCGGCGTACGCTTGCAATCCGTTCCAGCGCCGGCGGTTTGCCAGCAAGTGGGCGAGATCCGGGTCGCCGCTGCGGTGCAGGCCGGACGAGATGTAGATCAGTCGCTGGGCTCCGTTGATCAGCGCCGTGAGGAGATACGGAGCCAGCGCGTTGATCGCGAAGACCTCATCGAGCGCATCGACCGTCTCGTACCGCGGTTCACCCGGGCGGTAGACGCCGGCGTTGTGGATGACGGCCTGGAATGGCCCGATCGCATTCGCCTGCTGGGCGAGGGCGCGGGTCTCACGGATGCTGGCCAGGTCGCCGGCGACTGCCTCGCGAGCGCCCGGGACGGCGACCATGGCGTCGCGCGCTCGATCGCGGTTACGGCCATGTAAGACGACGTCGTGTCCCAATGCCACCAGGCGCCGGGCAGCCAGCTGCCCGAGACCCTCAGCCGAACCGGTAATGAAAATGCGGGCCACGTGACCTGGTCCTCCTCTCTAAAGAAATTACCCCTCTGGGGGGCCGGCGCACAGCTGTGGACCCACTCAAACCCCGGTCTTAGCCTCGATTCTCCCCACCTTCACCGCCTTTTTGAACACCGCGTAGTCGCGCTCGTTCTGGTCGGCGTAGGCCTCCGCGAACGAGGCCATCGCGCGATCGAAGGTGTCGCCCTGGCCGAGGTATGCCGCGATGGCGATGCAGTCGCCCGAGCGGGCGTGAGCGCGCGCGAGAGTCCAGGCGCAGAGCCGTCCCCAGACCTTCATCGTGGAAATCGGCTTGCCGCCCACGTCAAGCGACCACTTCCAGTCGCGCAGCTGGCGCACATAGTAGTCGTGCTCCTTCCCATCCAGACTCCTCATGCGCTCCCAGCCGAGGAAGATGTCGCTGGCCGCCTGCATCAGTCGCTGGCCAGACACGACACGCTCGCCGTGGTTGCGGTACTCGCTCGACCCTGCGAACCGCTCGAGCACTGACTCTTCCGCTTCCTTCGCCTGCAGGAAGAGGGGATCGGAGCTGTCCCGGCCGAGAAAGAACAAGATCCACGAGCGGGTCCCGACACTTCCGACTCCGACGACTTTCCGTGCCAGCTCGATGAAGCGATATCCCTCGAGTAAGTGCTGACGATCGTTCGAGAGTGTCCGGCGGTAACCGACAATGACGTCCAGGAGGGAGCGCTGTTCCCGCTCGGCCTTGATTTGGGGATAGAGCTCGAATATTGGGATCATCAGCGGCGGATCGCTGACGATTCGTTTTGTCCCGTGTACCGTTCGGGTCAGCTTCGAGAACGCCTGCAGGTTGTCGTGGGTGCGCGCCCTGGCCAGGTTCTGCACGAGCAGCTTGAACTCTTTGGGTTGCAGGCCCTTCCTGACCTGCCCGAGCAGTTCGTCGACGTCGACATGAGACGACCAGACATCGATCGTCGGCATGGCCGAAAAGCGCGTCATCGCCGAGCGATATTCGGCGGCCGCCGCCATGACGATTGATCGTCGATCTGCGACGGCGTAGCCGTTGTCGCGACCCGCCACGGCGAGGCTGGCGACCAGCCGCTTGAGGTCCCACTCCCAGGGCCCCGGCAGAGTCTCATCGAAGTCGTTGACGTCGAAGATCATGCGACGCTCGGGGGAGGCGAAGGCACCAAAGTTCGAGAGGTGCGCGTCGCCGCAAATCTGGGCCCGGATTCCCACACTGGGCATCGAGGCAAGGTCCGCCGCCATGACGAGAGCGGCACCGCGGAAGAACGCGAACGGCGAAGCCAGCATCCGGCCGTGGCGGATCGGCACCAGGTCCGGGAGCCTGGTTACCGCCTGGCTCTTGAGCAGCGCAACCGGGTCGGATCGCCCGGTCGAAGGCGCGAAGACGCCGTGGCTCGAGCGCGGAACTTCGGCACGCGCTGCCCGACCGCGCGCGATTCTTTCCTCAGGCGTGAGGTGCGGGACCATCTGGCTCGCGGTATAGCGGCGCGGTGGACGCAACGGAGGAAGGGCTTTCGCAACCGTGGGGCGCCGTGTGATCCTCCGCGGCGTGGTCATCGGTCTGTCCCCGATAGAGCTACAGGAACGACCGCGCCGGCAGTTTGAACAGCGACTCGGCGTTCCTCCGCTTGCATGTACCGGAGGGTGCCGAGCAAGGCCAGGTCGACGAGCACTTCAAAGAATCCGTAGAAGCCCGCATCGAGGAGCAAGAAGGGTTGCGCCAGCAGGAGATCCACCAGGATCGCCAGCTCGAAGGCGTGATACGCGCGCAAGCGAGATCGCGGCAGCCAGACGATGCCGACCACCGTGAACCCGGCCGCTATCACCGCCGCCGCCGCCTCGATCCAACCGATCGGTCCGGTGCGCTCGGCTTGCGCCAGCGCCGTCTGGGCGCTGGTGCTTCCGCTTGCGGCTGCGCCGGCCACGATCAGGGCGTAAACAACGAGCAGCGCAACGCCCAGCGCCTGCAGCGTGAACACGGCAGCGAGTGTTCGGCGAAACCACTGAGTGGCCACGATGGCCTCGTACCGGTGCCGAGCGGCGGCGGCGATCCGTTCGAGCTGGGAAGGCAGGATCGCTTGCACCGGTGCAGACAGAAATTCCTGCCGTAGGATCGGCACGAGTGGATTCGCCTGGTCGGCCGCAGCCAGCAGGGCGAGCCCGCGATCCCGCTCGGTCGGTGAGAGACGCCCCGCAGCGAGATCGGTCGTGAGCTCAATGGCGTTCACCAGGCTCTCCGTGGGCGTCATCGGCCCGGAGCGACGAATCCACCGGACGGCCAGGACCAGCGTGGCAAAGACGACATAGACGAGCGCCGCCGTCGGCTTGAAGAAATAGTTGTTGTCGGATGTTACGAACTTGCCCAGCTCATCGATAAAGGCGCCAAAGCCGATCCCCCCGATCAGTGCAGCGATCGGCCGGATACCTGAGGTGACGAAGGTCAGCAGGATCATGATGGCGACGACCATGCCCAGTCCGCCCCAGAGGACGTGGGCGATGTGGAGACCTCCGCCGCCGATCTGCGGGTAATTGGTCGCCTTCAGGTAGACGCGCAGCGTCAGGACCGTCAGGACCGCAGCAACCAAAAAGAGGTCCAGGGATTCGGGCTCGGCGCTTCGGATCAGGTTTTGCAGCCGAGTGGATGCCACGGACAAAGGTTAGTCGCCGGTCGCAGGGCAGCGGCCCCGATCAGCCTGACGACGGCGAGCGCGCCACAACCTGACCTCCCCGGATCAAGCGGGCGAGCTGAACCGCGCCACATCTAGCCAGGGCGCGACAACCGATGAATCCAGGATGTGATTTGCCAAGTGCTTCGCGGTGGCAGGGGCGGACTGCATTCCAAGTGAGCCGTGGCCACCATGTACATAGAGTCCTTCGCGATGGGTTGCGCCGACTATCGGAAGACCGTCTGGCGTCATTGGTCGGTGCGCATACCACGCCGATCGTATGGCGACGCTGCCAAGCGCGGCTGAGAATCTCATAGCGCGTGCCGCGAGGCGTTGTGGCATGTCGACGCTCTCAACCGCTTCTCTCAAAGTCGGAGCGAGGGATGCGCCAAGGAGGGCCCCGCCGGACGGCTGGGGCACAAGCACGAAGGCTTCGAGCACGGGCCGATAGTAGTTCCCCCCTGCAATGTCTTCCAAGGTTGGCAATTGAACCGCTCGACCGACCTCCTCTTGATCGGGCCACGAAATCTCCTCGATTAGCCAGGGCAAGTCGAAACCAAGTGGTTCGGTGCGCATAAGCCATCCACGCCCGGCGCTCACAGGAACCGACCCTAGAAGGTCTGACAGCCACGGGCCGGTGGCGACAATAGTCGCGTCGGCATCTATTCGACCCTGGTCCGTCAGGACCCCTTCAACCCGTTCGCGCTGGCCGGCGAAACCGACCACCTCGACGCCGGTTCGGATGTGGACGCCGGCGCCCAATGATGCGTAAGCAAAAGCGGCGGTTGCTTGACGGGCGTCCACGGTCCAGGCGCCCTGAACGAGATAGCCACCGGCGACGTCTGGGGCAAGCGTTGGCACGGTTCGTCGTAGTTCCTCCGCGGCAGCCGCTTCGACATGGCCTCCCAACCGCGAGATCGCCTCGGCCCTCAATCGGCTCTTGTCGAGCTGAGGTTCATCAAACGCGAGCAACAACTGGGTTCGCTCTTGGAGACCGAATGAGATCGCACCATCCGCGAGTTCCTTGTAGGACTCTATTGACTCCCTCAGTAGCTGCATTACCTCGGGTTCCGCCTGCTGGAGAAGAGTTCCTGTATTCCTGCCCGAGGCGGCTTCCCCGATGGATCTCCGCTCTAGGAGAGACACACGCGCACCGCGACGCGCCACCTCAAAAGCGACCGTGCAGCCTGCAATCCCACCGCCGACGATGACGACGTCAGGCATTCGACCTTCTGTTTGCCATCCCACGCTAAGGCGTCACGCTGCCGGTCCACAGTCTAGGGTTTGCAGGGATTCAGAGGCGTCGCCAGCTTACCTGGCACCGTGGAGGACACGTGGATCCAAGACGCCAGCATCGGAAGAAGCTCATTCACAATCCTTGTGGTCCGAGAAGGCATTTCCCATCCGGCCAAACCGTCCATTCGTGGCCATACGTCCTTTCTCAGCGCTCGCCGCTCAGTCCGAAAGGCTTCGTTGATGCGGCTAAAGAACACTGTTTTTCCACCCGGTTGGCTACGGAAAATAAAGTGGCGAAAGCGTGCCTATCGAAGCCGATTGTGGCCAGAAGGTAGACCTCTTCAGCAGTTTCCGAAGGCCAGCTTCGTGGGAGGCGTCGTCGCGCAGGAAGCCGGAACGATCGAAAAGCTCGTCGTGTACGTGCCGGGCGATGCGCCAAGACCGACCTCAAACAAATCGCGATCCCCCCGCGTGAATAGATCGAAGCTCCCATTGGCGCGCTCAGTCTTGCGCAACGTCCATCCTTTGGCGGTCAGTTCACGTAAATACCACGAATAGATTTGATCGGCCTGTGCGTCAACGGATAAGTCCGTGGTTACCTCGGCGATCCTCGTGCCGCCTTCGGTCAGCTGCTCATTTTGTCCCCGGGTCTCGAGGACGCGCGACCCGGGATAGAACATGTGGGCTTCCGGCCGCTTTGCTAGGTCGTCCTGAGTCACGGGACTTCCGCAAGACGCCAGGAGCGCAACGGCAACAACGGCAATGGCGGTCTGAACGAGCAGGGTTGCGGGCTTCGTCATCGATAACCAACGGTACGGGGTTACCCAACCCATATGGCCATGTCTGAACTTCTTAGGCGGCCGCCCGGGTGGTGTGGCGCTTGAGTTCCGCCTGAAAAGCCTTTGCGACATTGCGTGTCGGCATCCGAAATGGCGTCCATCGATTCGCGCGTTGTGGATTCAACGTTGTCGTGAAGAGTAGATAGGCGCCTTTGCCGGTCGCCAGCCTTGCGAAGTCCGTCGACCGTATCAGCCAGCTCCACGGATACCACTCGCCGGCGCGGCCCGCGTAATGCTGCACCAAGATGAAATGTCGTGGATGAGGGACAAACGTCGCCATATGAATGTTGGCCTGGATCAGCTCGGTCGAACTGGTGGCGGTGCCGCCGTGGATGGCGACTGACGCCCACGCACCAGTCGACTTCGAGAACGCCAGCCGGTGGCGGCCGAAGACGTCGGGTTGCGCGGCCATCAGCACCTCGTCGCCGGTCGCAGCCTCAAGGAATGCCGCGTCGAACGCGCGCTTGAAGAAGGAATTCATCTCAAGGGGCTGGGCGGAGACGGTCGGCAGCGACGATTTGGGTGGCAGGACGGACCAGCCGTTGGAACCAGCCAGGTCTCGCAGCGCGATCTGGTATTTTGCGGCACGATCGCGCGCCAGGCCGGAGCGGCTGGCAGAGAACATCCAGCGCGAATCGCTACGACCGGGAGCGCGAATGCAGACGCGGTCGAGTTCAAGACTCGGCACCTTCCAAGCCGGATCGGCGGGTCCGCGCGTTGGCAGGTCGAAATAGACAAACGTGAAATTCAGGTTCGCCCTCGGATGAAGAGCGGGTGTCTCGAAGGAAAGATGAACCTGATTGCCCGAATGCAGGCTTGCCGTGCCCTTGATCTGATCGAGGCGGAAGTCGTAGCTGCCTACCGGTGCACGTGCGCGATCGTAGCCGCCTGTGTCGTGGACCGGCACCCACGTCTCAAGCTGCCCGGGCCAGGAGAGCACATACGCCTCATCGAGTCGGTTTTCGATGATCCAGCCGAGTTGAGCGTCGCTTGGGCGCCAGCTTCCGGCAGGCGGATCGGTGTCCCGGGGATGTTGACGCATATCAGGTCAACGCCCGGTTTTGCGTCCTCCTGCTCTGGGTGACGCCGGTCTTCAGTAGGCCTGTGGGAGGATGGATAGGTGACCGCGGTCGCCCGCCAGTCGGCCCGAGGGGCGCTCATTGCCTTGATCGGCGTTTCCTTCGCGGGGACTGCCGACGTTGCAGAATTCCTGGTCACGCGAAGCACGATGTTCACGGACGCGCCTGGCCGCGCGGCGGGTTCGGTCCTCGGGCTCGTCGCCTGGGCCGCACTTCTCGGAGTGGCAACGCTGCGCTACGCGCGAGGTGAGCGACGCGGAGCGCGCACCGCGACGCTCGGGCTCGCGGGACTGGTCGCCGCCGGCAGCGTCGGCCTGACGGCTATTCACCTGAAAGCTGGAGTTGGAGGAGTGCGACCGATTGTTAGCGGCGTGCTTGGGGTGTTGGCGTTGGTTCTTGCGCTGGCCCCCACCGAGAAGTCCTCCGGAGAGGAATAGAGTGGTTATGTAGGCGACCGAACGGTGCGAGGTTCCCAGGAGGAGAGCGCCATGCCGATTTATGAGTTCAAATGCTCGAAATGCGGCGATGTCTTTGAAGTGATGGGCAGTTACGCGGAGCGTGAGAAGGAGCATGCGTGCCCGAAGTGCGGGAGTACGGAGGTCAAGCAGGCGATTTCGCTCTTCTCCGCAGCGCCGCCGAAGTCTTTCTAAGCCCCCACGCTGCCCTCCCCCGTAAACGGGGGAGGGGAATTGTCATGTGGTGCTGGCTTCCAGGGCCGGTGCGACCGACAAGAGAGTTGCGGCGTGCACCCCGGTAGCGGGTGGAAGGCGCACGACGAATGTACTGCCTTCGCCGACCTCGCTCTGCTCGAGGGTGAGTGAGCCGCCATGGCGGTCGGCCAACTCGCGGCTGATGAAAAGACCAAGACCCGTACCGGGTTGCGGTCCGAGTCCCGGATCGTCGATCCGGAAGAAGCGCTCGAAGATCTTGTCATGCTTGTCGCGTGGAATGCCGACCCCGTGGTCCTCGACGATCAGCGCCGGGCCGCCGTCGTTGACGACCGTCAGCCTGACCCATGGGCGTCCCGCGCTGTAGGTCAGCGCGTTGTTGATGAGGTTGTCGATGATTCGAGCCAGCTGCTCACGGTCGGCGTTGACCGCGACCGGCTCATCCGGCTCGCTGTAGGTCATCTCCGCCCGCAGCAGGCCGGCCCGGGCCTCGGCGCGGGCGATCGCCTGGCGAGCCATCTCGCGGAGGTCGAGCGTCTTGGTATCAGTTGGCACGGTACCGCCCTCGATGCGGGCGGCGGTCAGCAGATCGTCGACGATGCTGTTCAGCTCGGTGGCCTTGCCGATCAGGACCCGCAGCGGGCGCTCCCACTTGTCGGGCGTGAGCGTCCCGTCCTGGAGCATCGATAAGTAGCCGGTGATCACCGACAGCGGCGTGCGCAGTTCGTGCGCGGCCATGCTGAGGAACGCGCTCTTGCTCTTGCTCGCCTCCTGCGCCTCGGCGAAGAGGATCTGCGACTGCTTGAGCAGCTCCTCGGTGCGCATGTTGGCCTCGATCGTGTTGAGGACGACGCCGATGCCATCGGTCAGCTGATCGAGGAAGTCGAGATGGGTCTCGTTGAACGGTTGGACGGAGGCCAATTCCACTACAG
>Ga0307477_10004493_pt1 | contig 10135 bp, 8 predicted proteins | sample atmos_gasesECM2C_FD_203316 | JGI IMG/M metagenome (GOLD analysis project Ga0307477, IMG submission 203316) | Hardwood forest soil microbial communities from Morgan-Monroe State Forest, Indiana, United States - atmos_gasesECM2C_515 | ecosystem: Environmental > Terrestrial > Soil > Temperate... | reverse complement strand
GGACGAGGAAAAGGTAGTCTGCCCGGTGCAAATCCGCGAGTTCGCGAACGGCATGGAAAACAGCGAAGGCGAGGCCGACGAGGAGGGTTGCGGCAAGAAGAAAAACAAGCCAGCGGCGCGTACGCAACTCCTTGGGCGCAGGAAAAGTTTGCGTCGCGCCGCGGGCCAGCACGGCGAAGGTGAGGGTTAGCCAGTCAAGCAAAGGACGGAAGATGACGCGGTAGCCGCGAATGACCAGGGAGGCGGGGCCGAGGAAACTGATCAAGTGGTGCTGCGTTGCTTGAGCGCTTTCGACCTGTTCGAATTTGAATTTGTCCGCCCAGTTGATAATCGGGCGCCACAAGAGCTGGTCGAGAAGGACAATGACGGCGATCATGGCAGCGAGACCCCAGAGGATGGCGCGGGTGTCTCCATTGCTCGCGGCAGTCTGCAAGTAGGAGCCCAGGCCGGGCAAGCGGAAGTCACGGTCGCCGAGGACGAACATTTCGCAGGCCATGAGGAAAAACCAGCCGCCGGCTACGGACATCATGGAATTCCACACGAGTCCGATGGTGGAGAACGGAAGATCCAGCTGGAGGAAACGCTGCCAGCGGCTGAAACGATAAATGCGCGCGACTTCGCGAAGCTCGCGGGGGATGGTCTTGAGGGAGGAGTAGAAACTGAAAGCCATGTTCCAGACCTGGCCGGTGAAGATGAGCAGGATGGAACCGAGTTCAACGCCGAGCTGGCGGCGAGGAAATAGCGCGACCATGGCAAGCATGACGCCGGGCAGGAAACTAAGGACAGGAATGGATTGAAGAATGTCGAGAAGCGGGATGAGGATAACTTCGGCGCGGCGAGAGCGTGCCGCGAGGTAACCGTAGCTGAGGGCGAAAACCAGGCTGAGCGCGTAAGCAATGGCGATGCGCGTCAGCGAATAGAAAGAGTAGAGCGGCAGAATGCGGGGATTTTGCGAAATAGGGGATCCGGAGGTGACCGGGCCGAGCCACGAACGGCCAAGAGCGTAGACGCCGTAGATGGCGGAAAAAACGCAAAGGAATACGGCGAGGTCGATCAGAAACGCCCAGGCCCAGCGCGAGCCGGCAGGCCGCGCGGCAGCGGGCGGGAGCGGCGTGGCGCGCGGGGCAGAGGAGATGGGATCCGGCACGGGAGGATCAGGCCTCGGTGAGCGTCAGCTTGCCGGTGGCGGCATCGTAATCGAAAATTTCAGCGTAGCGGCCCCACTGAATGGCGGTTTCGAGCTGGCGGCGGGCTTCGTCCTCGCTGAAGTGCTCGTCGAGGAGGTCGCGGAAAAATTCGTCCTGGAGGGTGCGATTGGATTTTGCCTTGAGGGTCTGCTCCATCTGACGGAGCAGAGGAACGTTGGCGAGGGCGGCTTTGCGGAAAATGGCTTTGCGCGCCTGAATGCCGGCCTCGGCGAAGGCCCGGCCCTCGGGGGTGATAACGGCGTCGCCTTCTTCGACGCGAAGCATGCCCAGAAGAATGGCGGTGTCCACGGTGGGAAGAAGCGCGTCAACCTCAAGGCTCAGGTCGGCGGCGAGGCGGTGGAGATCGGCGCGCCCACCCTGATCCACGAGAATTTCAAGCAGACCGGCCATGCCGCCGGGGCGCGTGTGTGGAAGCATGATGGCGTGGTGATGCGCCACCGCGCCGGCTGCCTCGGCGGCGTGGAGAATATCGCTTTCGAGGTCGGGGCGGGTGAGGACGCGATAGATGGCGTCAACGAGCTCGATGAAGCGGGGGGATTTGCGGTCGCGCGGCTGCGGAATGTCCACCGGGAAATCGGCGTGAATGTGGGCGGGGTTGCGGCCGAGGACGATGATGCGGTCGGCAAGAACGACGGCTTCTTCGATATTGTGCGTGACGATGAAAATGGCGCGGGTGGGGATTTTGTGCTCGAGCCAGAGCTCGAGGAGCTCGCCGCGGAGCGTTTCGGCGGTGAGCACATCGAGCGAGGAAAACGGCTCGTCCATGAAGAGGACTTCAGGCTCGACCACGAGGGCGCGGGCGACGCCGACGCGCTGCTTCATGCCGCCAGAAAGTTCCTTGGGGTAGGCGGTTTCAAAACCGTCGAGGCCGACGGCGTCAATGATGCGGAGCGCGCGCTTGTGGCGCTCGATGGGCGGCATGCCGCGAGCCTCGAGCGGGGCTTCAACGTTTTCGATGACGGTGAGCCACGGGAAGAGCGCAAAACTTTGGAAAACGATGGAGACGTTGGGCGTTTCGCCGCGGACGGGCTGGCCGTGCCAGAGCACGCCGCCGGCGGAAGCGGGAGCGAGGCCGGTCAGCATGCGGAGCAGGGTGGACTTGCCACAGCCCGAAGGGCCCAGGAGCGCGATGATCTGCCCGGGGTAGACGGCGAGATCGGTCGCAGCGATCACCTGAATGCGGCTGCCGTCGGGCTGGGCATAGAATTTTTCCAACTGGCGCGCTTCGATGATGGGGGCCACGGTCGTGTTGGCGATGCTCATAAGCCGGGGTATTATCGCTCAACTTTCCGCGCCTCGCACGGAATGTGAAGAGGAGCGGCGTGGATTCCATTGCGGTTACAATGCGATGAACCCCAGATGACTGCTTTCCCTGAAAACAGCGAAGAACAATTGCAATTGAGAGGGCGTTTCCGCGCGTGGCTGCTCGCGTTCGGAGTCTCGCTGCTGGCGTCGGCGCTTATTGTGACGCCATTTTTCTGGTTGGGGAGCCCTTCGGGACACGACATCGCATTTCACGCGGGATCGTGGCTGGATGCGGCAGGGCAATGGAAAGAAGGGATCGTCTTTCCGCGGTGGGCGGAGTGGGCGAATGATGGATTCGGGGAGCCGCGGTTTATTTTTTACCCGCCGCTCTCATGGATGCTGGGAGCAGGGTTGGGTTTTGTAGTGCCGTGGAACGCGGTGCCGGGCACGTTCGTCGTGGTGGTGCAGACGCTGGCAGGAATGTGCATGTTTGCGCTGGCGAGGCGCTTGCTTCCTGAACGCGGCGCACTTTTCAGTGCATTTTGCTACGCGGCGAATCCGAATGCGCTGCTGATCATCTTTTTGCGGAGCGATTTCGCCGAACTGCTGGCGTCGGCGGTTTTTCCCTTGCTGTTTCTCGTGGCCTTCGAGCTTGCGGGCACACTCGAGAAGCGAGAACGCTCGACGGCGCGCGGCGTGGGGCTGTTTGGAATTCTTTTTGCGCTGGTATGGCTATCGAATGCGCCTGCAGGAGTGCTGGCAAGCTACAGCCTGACGGTAGTGTTTTTATGGGCGGCGGTGACGCAGAAATCCTGGCTGCCGCTGACTCGGGGCGCGGCCGGAATCGCGCTGGGATTCGGGCTGGCAGCGTTTTACATTGTTCCGGCTGCATACGAGCAGCGCTGGGTCAATATCGCGCAGGCGCTGTCCATTGGATTGCTGCCGCAAGAAAATTTCCTGAACACACAGACCGGAGATCCCGAGCACAACTTCTTCAACTGGGTCGCTTCGAGCACGGCCGTAATGATGATCCTCTTGACGTGGGCCGCGGCCATCGCGGCGCGGCGCGGGGCGCTGAGCAGCAACGAGCGGGACGAAAAGAGGAAATTGTGGGACGTGTTGCTTCTGCTGAGCGCGGCGGCGACCCTGCTGATGATTCGAGTCACGGCGATTTTGTGGAGGGTGCTGCCAGAGTTGCGTTTCGTGCAGTTTCCGTGGCGCTGGATGTCGATTCTGGGGGTGGCGTTTGCGGTGTACGCCGGGGCGTTGGCAGCGAGACGCCGAGGGTGGATCTTGATGAGCCTTATGATCCTGATCCTTGGCGGCACCGGCGCGTTTCTCGGGACGCAGGGGTGGTGGGACGGAGAAGATATTCCCACACTGCGGGCAGCGATCGAGCGAGGCGAAGGATTTGACGGCACGGATGAATACGACCCGGAAGGAGATGATCACTACAACTTGCCGACAAAAGCACCGCTCGTGCGCATGCTGCCGCCCGGCGGCGATTCCTCGAAAATGCCCGACGCGACCGTTTCCGTCGTGAAGTGGACGGCCGAAGAAAAAGTATTGCGCGTCAAAGCGAAGGGACCGTTGCGGATCGCACTGCGGCTGATCAATTATCCGGCGTGGCAGGTGGAAGTGAACGGCAAGGAAATTGTGTCGCAGAGAGCGAACAATTACGACCAGATGATCGTGCCGGTTGGAGCGGGCGAATCGCGGATCCATGTTCATTTCAACCGGACGCCAGATCGGACTTTGGGGAATGTCATCTCCGTAGTGGGAGTGCTGACACTTCTTGCGCTGTTCAACGCTGGCGGCCTGCGACTTCTGTCCGCGAGCCCGTGATCCGGGGCGTGTTCAGCTCAAACTTTTGACAAAGCTCAGGGAGAGGGGCCCCCACCCCCTATGTTTTTCATAAGTGTTGATTCTAAACGGAGTTAAAGTTGTTTGTTTTGTTACACTTTTGTAAGTGTTGATTCTTAATGGTTTAGTGCGGCGATTATGTATTTGATTCAGTAATCGTGTAAGCTCACGGCATGTTCGCGTTACAAGATGGCGGCGGGACTTGGCAGTATCCAGTGGCATATCTAATCTCCGCGGCCATCCTGTTTGTGATTCTCTGGGTGCGCAAACAGAAGGACAAGCCATGAAGCGAAGGTGAATGAAACCGAAGAACTTGGCCGGAATTTGCCGCGCTGAAAATGAAAAAGCGGCAGATAAACTGCCGCACTTGAAGAGATTCCGCACACTTACCTGGTAAGTATGTTACCAAATGCAGTATAGCTAGTCAAGAGCTATTTTGGAGGACGGTCGAGGACGCTAGTTCGCTTACTCAGGGATGCTGAAATCGTAGACCCTGCCGGAAGCGGCGCCTCCCGACCTATTTCCTCCCCTGGCGCCTGCCATCGTCGAGGACGCGCCCGTGCCCATAAAGAAGGCGTACTCTCCCGGCTTGAAGTCGGTACCGAGGGTGAGCCTGTAAGTTCTAATCCCTACGTGCTCGGCCTTGAACTCGAGTTCCTTGTCCAGCTTCACTCCCGACTTGCCACCGGTGATGCCGCCGAAGGAACCGATCTGAAACTCCCTGTGGTCGCCCTTCTTGTTGAGCTTGATCAACACGTAGTCGGACGAATCCGCCCCGTCAGGAACGTAGAAATAGAAGGCTGGCCGACGCTCCTTCACAATGTTGCTGGACGTCGGGCCCTCCAGGTAGGCATCCCAATGCTGGTTCCGCAAGCCGTTCGTAAAGAAGCTGCCGGCTTTGCCGCCAGCCTTCGTCTGGTTCACCGCGCGTCCCTGAATGAGAATGAAGCGGGGTCCGTCCTTCCAGTACACGCCAACTTCCGGGGGCGGCAAATTCGGGTCGACGGTCATTGGCGTGGCGGCGGCGACAATCATCGCCGGGGGTGGAGCAGGATTGATCATCACTTTGATCACGGCGTCCGAGACGTTGGCGGACTTGAGGGCTTTCAGGCCTTCCACACTGGTATCGAAAGCCTCGGCTTCCGCTCCCGAGGCAGACACGGCGCGAATCTTGGCAATAATGGCATCGTCCGAGAGGCCCAGTTCAACCATGCCGATGACGTCCCGGTTGGTAAACCTCTTTCTGGGCTCCTGACTCTGAGCGGGTGACGCCCACAGAATGCAGGCAATCGTCACAAGGTGGGCGAACTTCCTCATGCGAAAACTCCAGAGTCAAAGTGATCCGACGCAAGCCGGAATTTTCGGTTTCAACTGTGTCTGTGCGCAGCATCATAGGCCCGCTGCCCGATGGCGTCAATCTCAGATCGCCCTGCGTGAAGGCCGAAGAGAGTGTTCAGACAAGAAAAGCGTTATCGCCGGTCGACGGTGGGGTGGCGGACGTCCTGGCCTTGCACGAGGTAGATGACGTCTTCGGCGATGTTGGTGGCATGGTCGCCGATGCGCTCGAGGTTTTTGGCGACCAGGATCAGCTCGAAGGCGGGGAAAACCACGCTGGAATCACCCATCATGTAGGTGAGCAGCTCGCGGAAAATCTGGTCGCGGTAGTGGTCCACTTTGTCGTCGCTGGCGAGAACCTTCTGCGCGATCTCGACATCACGGCGGACGACGGCGTTCAGAGCGTCGCGGACCATTTGTTCGGCGACATCGCTCATGCGGGGAAGATCGACGTAAGGCTTGACGCGCGGATGGCGGAGGATGCGCTGAGCGCCCTGGGCGATATTGACGGCCTGGTCGCCGATGCGCTCCAGGTCGTTGTTGATGCGCGAAACGGCAAGAACGAAGCGGAGATCGACGGCCATCAGTTGATGAAGGGCGAGGAGCTGAACGACGCGGTCGTCGATTTCGATTTGCAGTTCGTTGATGGCGTCTTCCTCATCGAGGACGCGCTTGGCCAGCTGCTCGTCGGAATCCAGCACGGCGTGGACGGCCTGGTGAACGGAACGCTCGGCCAGGCTGCCCATCCAGAGCAACCGCTCTTTCAGTTCGTTCAGGTCTTTTTCGAAGTGGCGTTCCATGAAGCCCTCAGTTCCGAGTGATCGAGTTCCAGTCTAGCGTCTCCACAGGTTCTTACGTTCCAGATCCTTCAGCGATCCTCATCGGATCGCTTCAGGATGACTCGTACGCGCGAAATGACCTCAGCCGAAGCGGCCGGTAATGTACGCTTCCGTGCGAGGATCCGCCGGCGTGGTAAAGAGCTGCGGCGTCGGGCTGAACTCGATAAGCTGGCCGATGAGCAAAAAGGCTGTGAAATCGCTGATACGCGCGGCCTGCTGCATGTTGTGGGTAACGGTGACAATGGTGCAGAGTTCTTTCAACTGCACAAGGAGCTCTTCGATCTTGGCGGTGCTGATGGGATCGAGAGCGGAGCAGGGCTCATCCAGCAAGAGCATTTCGGGCTCAACAGCGAGCGCGCGGGCGATGCACAAGCGCTGCTGCTGGCCGCCGGAAAGTTCGTAAGCGGACTTGTGCAAGTGGTCTTTCACTTCGTCCCAGAGCGCGGCGTGGCGGAGGCTTTTTTCGACGGCTTCAGCCAGGGGAAGCTTCGTGCCGTTGACGCGCAAACCGTAAGCGACATTGTCGAAGATGGACTTGGGAAAGGGATTGGGCCGCTGAAAGACCATGCCGACGCGGCGGCGGAGCTGGGTGACGTCCTGTGCAAGAATGTTCTGGCCATCGAGGAGGATTTCGCCTTCGAGGCGGGCGTTGCGAACGGTTTCATGCATGCGGTTCAGAGTACGGAGAAGAGTGGATTTGCCGCAGCCGGAAGGCCCGATGAGCGCGGTGACTTTGTTCGTGGCAATACCCAGGCTGACGTCGAAGAGAACTTGCTTGCTGCCATAAAAGAAATTGACCTTGGAGATGGTCATGCGCAGGGGCAAAGCAGTGGGCGTTGCCTGGCTCGCGGCCCCGGATGCTATGTTGGGAGTGATGTTTACGGTCACTGCCGGCCTCACAGAAGCATGCATGGCTAAGACCTCGGAACCGCGATTCCCCGGGCCAGAATACCCCGAGCGACGATATTAACAACAAGAATCAATCCGAGCAGGACAAGCCCCGCGGCCCAAGCCTGACGGTGCCAATCATCGTATGGAGAGATGGCATAGGTAAAGATCATAACCGGCAGGGAGGCCGTAGGCTGGCCCCAGCCGGTGCTCCAGAAGCGATTTCCGAAGGCGGTGAAAAGCAGAGGGGCCGTTTCACCCGCCACACGGGCGAAAGCCAATAGTATAGCAGTCAGAATACCGCGGTAAGCGGCAGGCACAATCACGGTGGCGATCGTTCTCGCCCTGCTGGCGCCGAGAGCCATGGCACCTTCGCGAAGCGCGCGCGGAACGGCACGCAGGAATTCTTCAGTGCTGCGCAGGGTGATGGGAATCATCATGAGGCCGAGCGCGAATCCACCGGCGAGCGTGGAGAAATGCTTGAAAGGCAGCACGACGAGACTGTAAGCGAAAATTCCGATGACGATCGAAGGAACGCCGTTGAGCAGGTCCGCCGCGTAGCGCACGATGAAAGCGACGGTGCCGCCGCTGAACTCCGCAAGGTAGATAGCGCCAAAGAAACCAATCGGGACGCCAATCAGCGCAGCAATCAAGAGGAGTTTGGCGCTGCCGACGATGGCGTTGGCCATGCCGCCGCCGGATTCGCCGACGGGCGCGGGCAATTTGGTAAAGAAATTCCAGTTGATGGAGGTTCCGCCGTGGAAGACGAGATAGCCAAGGATGAAGAAGAGCACGGATACGGCAACGAAGGCGCAAACACCAGTCATGGTCAGCATAAAGTGGCTGACGAACTTGCGCCATCGCAGATGAGCGTTCATACGTTGCCCATCCCGCTGCCGCGCTGCGAAGTTGTCATGATCAGCAGGCGAGCCACCCCGTTCAGAATGAATGTCAGTAGAAAGAGCACCAAGCCCAACTCGATGAGGGATTGCAAATACAAATCGCCGGTAGCCTCCGTAAATTCATTGGCGATCACTGCGGCGATGGAATAGCCGGGCGAAAAGAGAGAAGCGCTGATGGTGGGGGTGTTGCCGATGACCATGGTGACCGCCATGGTTTCGCCGAGGGCGCGCGCGAGGGCCAGGAAGATGGAGCCAAAGATGCCAGGGCGTGCGAAGGGAACGACCACCTTCCAAGTGGATTCCCAGCGGGTGGCGCCAAGAGAGAGGGCGGCTTCACGCTGGTCGCGCGGGACGGAGAGCAGCACTTCGCGGGATACGGAAATAATATAGGGGATGACCATGATGGCGAGCACGATGCCCGCAGTCAGAAATCCCACGCCGTACGCAGGGCCTTTGAAAAGCGGCAGAAATCCGAGAGTGTCCTTGAGCGCCGGTTGAATGTACGCGCGCATCAAGGGCACGACGATGAAGACCCCGAGAAGCCCGTAGATAACGCTGGGAACGGCGGCAAGGAGATCGATGAAAAACTCAAGCGTGTCGGAAAGTCTCGCGGGCGCCAATTCCGCGAGAAAAATGGCCGCGCCGATTCCGAGAGGCACAGCAAGAATCAGCGAGACGACAGCGGTGACGAGCGTGCCATAAATGAAAGGCAGCGCTCCAAATTGATCGAAAATGGGATCCCAAACAGAGGTGCGGAAAAAATCGAAGCCGAACTTGTGACGGGGAAGAGCGGAGCCTTGCCACAACTCGAAAACGAGCAGTAAAGTGACGAGTACAACGGAAGCGGCGAACAAGAAGGTGATCAGGCGCGCGATTTCGTCGCCTTCGCGCAGTTTGGCGAGAAATGAGCGCGAGCCCGAAAGGGGGCCCGCGCCTGGCACGGTAGTAGTCGTTGTCGCCACTCTCTTTGGTCAACCTTACTGGACTTTGTTGATGGCCTTTGTTTCCCTGGCCACGACTTCCTTGGGGAGCTTCGCGTAGGAAAGCGCCTCGGCATAGTTCTGCCCTTCGCCCAGCGCCCACTTGAGGAAGCTCTTGATGGCGTCGCGCTTGGCCGCATCGGAGAATTTCTCTGGAATCAAAAGCCAGGTGAAGGTGGAGATGGGGTAGGAAGCCTTGCCAGGGGCGTTGGTGATGGAAACGCGGAAGTCTTCGGGCATATCCTTCGCAGTTCCTGCGGCCGCCGCGCTTACCGCCGCGAGTGACGCCTTCACAAACGTGCCCGCGGCGTTCTTCACATTGCCGTAGGGTATTTTATTGGATTCAGCATAGATCAGTTCCACGTAACCGATGGAGTTCGGAGTGTTCTTGACCGTGCCGGTGACGCCCTCATTGCCCTTGCCACCCAGGCCCACGGGCCAATTCACTGAGGTGCCCTTGCCGACCTTTGTCTTCCACTCGTCGCTGACTTTTGAAAGATAGTCAGTCCAACAGTAACTTGTACCGCTGCCGTCCGCGCGGTGCACGACGACAATGTCCTCCGCGGGAAGTTTAACGCCTTTGTTGGCGCTGGCAATGCCGGGGTCATTCCACTTGGTAATTTTGCCGAGGAAGATTCCCGACAGCGCTTCCGGAGTGAAATTCAATGTGGCTTCGACGCCGGCAATGTTGTAGGTAGGAACGACGGCGCCCAGCACTGTGGGGAAGTGCAGGATGCCGAAGCCGTGCTTATCCTGGAAGGTTTTAAGTTGCTCGTCGTTCATGGGGCCATCGGTGGCGCCGAAATCCACGGTGCCTTCGGTGACCTGCTTGATGCCTCCGCCGGAACCGATAGACTGATAATTGATCTGAAGAT
>Ga0307477_10004491_pt1 | contig 10140 bp, 10 predicted proteins | sample atmos_gasesECM2C_FD_203316 | JGI IMG/M metagenome (GOLD analysis project Ga0307477, IMG submission 203316) | Hardwood forest soil microbial communities from Morgan-Monroe State Forest, Indiana, United States - atmos_gasesECM2C_515 | ecosystem: Environmental > Terrestrial > Soil > Temperate... | reverse complement strand
CACACTGGGGCTAAAACTGATGAGCGAGGACGGTTTCGCGCTCGTCTTCGATGCGAATGGCACGATGTTGCGAGTCCAACGCGTGCAGCAGGTGATGATTTCTCCTTACACATCGCTTGGCTGGGCAGTGCCAGACATCGGCGCAACAGCGAAGCAACTCCTCGCTAACGGCGTGGTCTTCGAGCGTTACGACCGGATGGCGCAGGATGAACTCGGGATCTGGACATCTCCGGCCGGCGCAAAGATCGCCTGGTTCAAAGAGCCGGAGGGGAATACATTTAGTTTGACAGAGTTCTGAGATGGCTTGCAGTAGCATGTCTGCTGGATTCCTCTCTATACTTCAATCCAATGATTCCGCCGCAAAACTTCCAGGTGCCAAAACTAAACCGTTTGGCATTACTGATCTGCGGGATACTCCTGTCGCTGAATGCCACTATCATGCTCGCCCAGCATCGAGGAGGGCGCGGTGGAGGGGGAAAGAGCGGTCCGACGGGGGTGTCCGACAGCGAAACCGAACAGTCGAAGGACTTCAAGCGAGCTGCTGCGATCCAGGCTCGTCCCGAGCAGATCACTCAGTTTCAGCAATTGACCAAAAGCGATCAGGTTGCGCGAAAGAGCGCGCAGGGTATTCTCGAGCACGCTGAAAATGCAGACCAACCGGATTTATTCCACTCCAGCAAGTCTTTAACCGACGCCGTCGAAGAGGCCCAATCTGAGAATCAGCAATTTTTGCAGAGTCTTTCGGACTTGCAGAAGTCGGGACTCAAAGATTTCATCAAAAAGCTGGGAAAAGCGAACTCCGATGTCACGAAAGAAAACAAAGCCATTAGCCGCGAGCTGGAACGCTCGAAAGTGGATGGGAAGCAGCTTGCTACTGCCACAAAGAAACTGGATAACGCCCTGGCCGATTTTCAGGCGAAGCATGCTGCCATCGGGGCCGAAATGGGAATTCCCGGTGTCACGGTCCCTCAATAAAGCTTACCCAGTTCTGGGCTGCTTCTTCGCAGTTTCGATTATTGCTTCGATCGCCATAAAACCCGGTACAGTTTGCCGCGATTACGATCAGCGTTCACTGCTCTTTTCTAAACTGATAATCCAAAACGTCAACCGCATCTACCCGGCCTGGTAGGCCGCTGCAATTAAAACGAGGGCCAGCGTGTAACTTGCGAACATGCCGGCGAGATACGCCTTGGCTCGAGAGCTGGCTCCGTGAAATTCGTGCCACACCGCGACTCCCCAGAGCGCGGCGATCATTGGCGATGCCTGTCCGATCGCGTATGAAATGGCTACTCCCACCAGGCTGGCAGCGACAAAATTAAATACAGTTCCAATTCCCCAGACCGCGCCTCCAAGCAGCCCGAATGCGTGATAGGACGCCGAAGCGGCGCGGTATCCGGCGAAACCAACCGGCGTTCCGACAAGAGGTTTCCGCATCAGGATGGGATTAAAGATAAAGCAGCAGATCAGCGCGCCCAGAGTAAACAGCACCGCAACCGTGTAGGGTGTCAGCGGGTGGTCAGCGGTCATGGCCTTAGTCACAAACGGGGCGAAGATTCCCATCAGCAATCCCGAAATGACACAGACGATTACTCCTTTGCGCGAAACGCTCGCTTCCCCACTTCTCAGTTCCCCATACGCTTTGCCAATGAGGATAACTGCGAGCACGGCAGAGGCAACTCCAATTGCTAGCAGCTTGGCATTGCCTTTCGGCTGCAATGCATAGCTCAGCACAACCCCTTCGACCAGCGCGATGCCGATGGAGATGGGAAATGCAACCGCCAATCCAGCAATCTCAATTCCAGCGAGCAGCAATACGTTCGCGATGTTGAAGATGAATCCTCCAATCGCTGCGTACCACAAATTGCTGAACGACGCTGTCCTAAGATTTACAACGAACACTGTCTCGCCGCCCTGCATGGAGCCCATGGTGAAGGCCAGGATCAGCGAGATCAGCACTGTGCCGAAGGCATAATCCCAGTAATAGAGCTCGAAGCGATAGTTACGAGTCAACTTAAAAGTATTCGCAAACGATCCCCAGCAAATCGTGCTGACGATGGTCATCGCAAGCGCAGCGGCAAATGTTGTAGGCACAAACATGAGCGTCTCGTTATCGTCGATGTTGAGGCACACACTTTATCAGCATCGGGCGCGCCGCTTCCTCCTGTTACAATCGGCCACTTGGCCTGCTCTGCCATGACCCCACCTCGCATTACCATTATGGGCATCTTTGTCGCCGACCTGGCGTTCCGTACTCCGCGTCTGCCAGCGTGGGGCGAAACCGTCCTGGGTTCCGACTTTCGCATCGGACCGGGCGGTAAGGGATCGAATCAGGCTGTGGCCGCCGCGAGACTTGGGGCGCAAGTGAGTTTCATCAGCAAAGTCGGCCGAGATGCCTTTGGCGACCTCGCGCGACGGACTTACGCTGAGGAAGGCATCGACGTGCAATTTTTGTACGAGAGCGCCGACATTGCGACCGGCGCGGCCAGCATCGTGGTGCATGAGAGCAGAGGTGAAAATGCAATCGTCGTTGTACCCGGAGCGTGCAATCAACTTATGGCGGAGGAGATCGATCGCGCTCGGGATCAAATCGCCGGCTCGGCTGTCTTCCTCACCCAACTGGAACAGCCTATTGCTCTGGCTGCACACGCGCTCGAGCTTGCGCGCAGTCTGGGCGTGACTACGATTCTCAATCCCGCGCCCGCTACCACGCTGCCAGCTTCGCTCTACGCACTCTGCGACTACCTGACTCCGAATGAGAGCGAGGCAGCCCTGCTTACCGACTTACCGGTAGAAACAGACGAACAGGCCAAGCGCGCTGCCGAAGCTCTTCTTGCTCGGGGCGCACGAAACGTCATCATCACATTGGGTGAGCGCGGAGCGCTGGTGAAGAACGCGAGCGTCAGCGCCCACGTTCCGGCGTTTCATGCAGGCCCGGTAGTGGAAACTACGGGAGCCGGGGATGCATTTGCCGGCGGCTTCGCGGTAGCTCTTGCGGAAGGTCGGAACATCGTCGAATCCACCCGCTTCGCCTGTGCGGCTGCGGGTATCTCCGTGACCAGACCCGGTACAGCGCCTTCCATGCCGCGACGGCGTGAAGTGGACCAGATTCTCCAACACTAAGACGCCCTCAGGAAGGCTGTGCCTGACACGCTTTATCCCGGAAGCAGCATTCCTTTTTCCAGATGCCTCGTTGTGTGAGCGTAGGCCGCGGCATTGGGATCGTGGGTGACCATCACAATCGTCTTCCCGAATTCTTCGTTCAGACGCTTCATAATCTCCAGCACTTCGGCAGCGGAGTGGCTGTCGAGGTCTCCGGTGGGCTCGTCGGCCAGGAGCAGCGTCGGATCGGTGACGATAGCTCGTGCAATGGCGACGCGCTGCTCCTGTCCTCCAGAGAGTTGCTTAGGCAGATGATGAACGCGGTCGGCAAGTCCGACCAGGCTGAGTGCGGTCATCACATGGTCCTTGCGCTCGTTCTTGCTGAGCTTGGTGAGCAGCAGCGGGAGCTCGACGTTCTCAAACGCGGTGAGAACGGGAATGAGATTGAACGTCTGGAAGACATACCCGATGTGACGATTGCGCCACTCCGCGATTTTGGTATCGCTATAGCGAAAGACATTCTCGCCTTGCACCAGCAATTCTCCCGCTGAGGGACGGTCGATGGCGGCGATCATGTTCAGCAGCGTCGTCTTGCCCGAGCCGGACGGCCCCATAAGCGCCATAAATTCTTTTTCGGCGATCTCGATGGAGACGTCGTCGAGCGCCTTTACTTCGAAGGTGTCGCGCGTAAATATCTTGCTTACATGATTGGCCTGCACCAGCTTGGTTGCCGCAGGCGTACTCTTCATTTCTGCTGTTTGAGGCATCGCGTCATCCTTTTTATAAGTTCCTAAGATTCAAGCTGATTTTGTGAATTCGTGATTTTGTGATTTCGCGAATTGGTCCTTCTGGTTTTCAATCACAAAATCACCAAATCGCGAAATCGCTACTGCTTAACCTTTACCCTGTCTCCATCCTTCAGATCCGCCGGCGCGTTGACGATCACGTCTTCTCCGCCGGTGAGACCATCCACGACATATCCTTCGCTGCGCTGGCTGAGCACTTTCACCTCGCGCGTTATCGCTCTTCCGTTGAACGCGACCATAACGAGGCGCTTTCCGCCGTTCTCGTGCACGGCGCTCGTCGGCACAACAACGCCCGGGGAAACTCTGGTCGATGGTGTGCTCTTTTCGTCGGCAAGAAAGCGAACATTGGCATTCTCTTCCGGACGCAGATAATCGTCAGGATTGAGCACTTTCACCTTTACCTGCACGGTCGCTTTTTGCCGATTGGCCATGGGAGCGATCTCGTTGATCAAGCCCTTGTACTCGCGATCGGGATAGGCGTCGGTCGAGAGCACTGCTTTTTGCGTCGGACCCAATTTGGCAAAGTCGTTCTGGCTGATATCGAGTTCGACCTGCAGATCGGTAAGATCCGCTAGCGTCACAACGGAACCGCGCGGGCCTCCGGTATCGGCGGCCGCGGCGAACTGCGCAGTCACGAGCTCGCCTTTCTCGGCGGTGCGCTCCAGGATCGTGCCGGTTACAGGCGCCCGAATTTGAGTTGCTTCGAGCTGTGACTCGGCATACGCGAGTTGTCCCTGAGCCTGCTCCAAAGCTCCTCGGGCATTCTCAATCTCTTCCTGTCGAGGACCAATCTTGGAGAGCCGATAGGTCTTCTCCAGCGACTGCATGTGCTGAACGGCAGCGTCGTATTTCGCTTGCGCGTCGTCGAGCTGCTGGCGTGAAAACACTCCTTGCTGGACGAGCGGACGAGTACGCTCGAGAGTAGCCTTCGCGTTAGCCAGGTTGGCGCGCGCCTCGTCGAGATTGGCGCTGGCCTGGTCAATCTCCTCCGGTCGCGAGCCGTTCTGAAGCTGCAACAAACGAGCCTTGGCCATGCCGACTGCACCACGCGCCTGCTCGACCTGAGCACGAAACTCCTGATCTTCTAGCCTGACGAGCACTTGACCGGCTTTTACCTTGTCGCCTTTTTCCACTCCAATCCAGGCGATGCGGCCCGTGACCTTAGAGTTCACGTCGATGGTATGGTGCGCGACGATGTATCCGGCGGCTTGCAGCACGGTATCACCGCTGCTGCTGGAATTCACAGTGGTGGCGCGAACGGTTTGCACTTCGGGAATCGAAGACGAGAACAGCCGCACCGCGAGCGCGACGATGCCGAGAACCAGCAGCGCTCCGATTCCGGCCAGGATGAACCGTTTCGACCACTTGGGTTCTTCGGGCTCTTTCTGCGAGCGGTCGATGCGCAGACCATGCAGATCGCCGTATTTGGTTTCCAATGGCATATTTGCTTAGTCTCTCAGCGCTGACAGGATTTCCCGCCGCGACGCATGCCAGGCCGGGGCAATGCCGCCGAACAATCCCATGGTCACAGCAAACAGAATTGCGGTGATCATGACTGCAAGCGTGATGCGAACGCTGAACACGGTTTCACTGAATGTGAGCGCATTGGCAGTTCCGGTCGTCAGTCCGTTGAAGGGAAGCATCAACAGCAATCCCAACGCAGCTCCCAACAAAGCAAGCAAAACCGATTCGAAGACAAACGACGCGATGATGCTTGGACGCGAGAAGCCAAGAATCCTCAGCGTCGCGATTTCGCGGCTACGATAGGCTACGGCAGCGTACATGGTGTTCATCGCTGCGAAGCAGGAGCCGATCGCCATCACGATGGCTACGATGGTGCCCACGAATTGAATGGGAGCTCCAGACTTGGTTTGCTCGGCGTAATAATCTGGTTCCGCAAAGGCATCTAGCGCGAGGCGTTGATCGTCGGCCACGCGGTTTTTAAGCCCTTGGGCGGCGATCGGATCAGTCGCATGTACGAGCACAGACGAAAACGCCGAATTGCGCTCGAAATCAGAAGCCATTTGGTTCACGTCGGCCCAGATCTCGGAGCTGGCTGCTGTGTCGCCTGCATCGAAGACTCCGACTACCCTCCATTTGCCCTTGCCAAAGAAGAGCTCATTGCCGATGGCAGCATTGCGAAAGCGTTTGCTGATCGATTTACTCACTACGATCTCACGCTGGCCCGCATTGAACCATCGCCCCTCGACCAGACCTATCTTCGGGCGTAATTCAAATCCCGTGGACGACATGCCCCTAACCGTAACGTTGGTTTCGCCGCTATTGTCGTTGCGCGGAAGCACGATCACAACCACTACTTCGGGAGAAGCGAGCGGGTCGCCGGCCTTGTCCTTGGCGACTCCCGGCAGGTATTTGATGGTGTCGTATGAAGCACGATCGACGCCGCTCTGCAATTCTGTCTGCGATGCCTTGCGCAGCACCAGCACATTGAGTGGGTCGCCACTGCTGACAAATGCTTTTTTCAAACCTGCAAGCAGAGCCATGATGAACACCGCCACCGAGACCGTAAGAGCAATGCCGAGGGCGGTCATCATGGTGGCTCCAACGCGGAGGCGAAGGTTGCGGATGTTGTAACTGATGGGAATGGCCATGTTCGTCTCCTATCCGATATGCCGCAATCCATCGACGATGTTGCGCCGGGACGCGTTATACGACGGAAATATCGCACTGACAAAACCCACCAGAGCAGCCACCGCCAGCGCCGCCAGGTAAGTAGGACTATTCACTTTGAATCCGGTAAAGAACGTGCCGTTGGGCATCTTCGAAGCCACGATCATCAACAGGGTAGCTCCGGTCGCACCAAGCAGCCCGCCCAAAAGCGAAAGGGTTACGGCCTCGCCTATGTAGAGCGACAATATGGTTCCACGCGTAAACCCAAGGGTCTTGAGCACCGCTACCTCCCGCGTGCGCTCGCGAATGGTCATGGCCATGGTGTTTCCTGAGACCAGCAGAATCGCGAACACCACTGCGCCGCAGATGCTCAGAATGAACAACTTTACGTTCCCAAGCTGGGCAACAAAGCTTAAAGTGAAGCCCTTTTCGGTTTCCGTCTTGGTGGGTTGTGGAGAATTGGCGAACATCTCGTCGATTGCCTTGGAGACAGTCGTGACATGACCGGCTGTATCAACCAACGTGTAGAAGGTTCCTGTGCGCCCTTTCACCCGAGGCAGAGCTTGTTCGATGTACTCGGTGCTGAACAACATGCTGTCAAAGGCATTGTCGGTATCGTAGATGGCGCGAATATTCAGTTCCAGCTTGAGGGGATAGATGGTGCCCTGAACAATGACCTTATCCCCAGGCTTCCAGCCGTGCTTTTCCGCCAGAGCTCGATTCACAGCAGCCCCAGCCCGATCGTGCTTGAAAGCTTCAAGCTGGTCGGGAGGGACATGGTTTTCTGACAGAATCTCGAAAATCTCGTTGGGATCGACCCCGAATTGGGCGAACTGATTCTCCGGCTTATTATCCTTATAGATTCCGCCGAACCAATTCCACGGACTCACATGAACCACGCCGGGAATGGTCCGAATCTTCTCGCGATAGTACGAGGGCAAGAAAAACACGAGCGATACTTTGTGGCGTGTAATCAAACGCAGAGCCGACTCGGGAGGTCCCTGGTCGAGATAGAACCCGCGATAGACGCTCATGAGCAGGGTCAAAAGCAACAATGAGAACGCGATGCTGACGGCCGTCAGAAAGCTGCGGCGCCGGTTACGGAAGGCGTTTTTGGTGGCAAAGCGTCCCAGAGTCATTCGTCTCTCCTGTCGCGGGCAGGGCTTTGTTGAGTGCTGGTGGATTCTAGCCGGAGAATATCCTCGGCTCTTGTAAAAATACGCACAAAGAAAAATTTCGTTCCGTGCTGAAATCAGGAAGCCCGATTACACGACGTCTCGGTAACCGGTTTTCGACAAAGCTGCATTCGCAATTCTGCGACTAAGACGAATGTCTGCAAGACGCTGATTTTATTGGGAGATGGTCGCGGAATCGATCGCGCCCTCATAGCATTGCCGCGGTTCGCCTAATTCTGTTTTAGATGGCTTCTTTGCGCAGCTCTCCGCTACCGTTTACCGTCCTGATTTGCAACGAGCGGCCGCCGCCGCCGATGGTTCCGTGAACCGAATGCCGGCCCATGCTCCCCTGCATAGTAACCGGGAAATCGGACTCGAGATGGCCATTGACGCTATTGAAGTCGATGTCAGCGCTCAGGTTCGTGGGCAGTTCCAGTTTGATGCTGCCGTTTACAGTCTTGAACTCGAGATCACCGGACCAGTCCGTGCGTCCCATTCTTGCGTAGATTGAGCCATTCACGCTGCTCGCTGAAGCCCAGCTCGAAGTAGAAATCCGAATAGTGCCGTTCACGCTTGCGGCCTCCACGTATCGCCCCATGGATTCGGCGTGAACGCCGCCGTTTACATTCTTGCCGGTAAAGCGCAGATTCTGGGGCATGTGAATGGTGAAATCCACCTTAGCGTTGTTGTGATTGTTGTTGCCCCAGTGCGAGTTCGACTCACAATCATTGCTGGAGCCGAAGAAGCCTGGATACACGGCGCAGATCATCACCCCATCGTTGAGCTTCACCACTTGAATTCTTACATCTTCAGCGCCTCGGCCGCTTTTGACGGCAGTTACTTCCACCTCATCGCTACTGGAAGAACCAGTCGCGTCTATGTCGCCGTTAATGTCCTTAATTACTACTACCTGATCGGGCGACAGCTTGCCTGTCCAGTGGAACTCCTTGCCATTGTCCGACCCCTGGTCTTGCGCGCCCAACGCAAATGCTGCGGTGGCGGGCGAAACGGCTTGCGACCAGCCAAGAGTTCCAAAAATCACAAACAGTGCAGCCAAAACGAGTGGGCGAATGAAATGCGTTTTCATCAGACAGTCTCCTCCCCTTTTCTTAGAAGACGTGTACGTAAGCTGTTAGTTAGCGGTTCCAAGGTGGGGATAGGCAATAGGCAATGGCAATGGGCGGCCTGAGAAAAATGGGTTGATGATTCGGCCGGAATCGCTGCCGGCCTATTGCTTATTGCCTACTGCCTATCGCCTATTGCCTATTGCCTCCTGTCATCCTTACCTCGGTCCATGACCCACCGCGACCAGGCTCACGCCTTCAGTAATCTTCAAGAACAGTCTCGCCGCAGCTACAGTATGCTTCATGGCCTATTTCCCCAAGCCAGACTCCTCAATCCGAGCTCCACGAACAACATTTCCCATTCCAGAGCCGGCAGAATTCAGGGTCGAAGACCGTCTGCTCAAGGGCGGCCTGCATCGGCTCTCGGTCACCGGCGGCTATGCTGTTCTTGAAGGCAAAATCAAGGGCGGAACTCTGGCTGAGATCGAAATCCCCACTCCGCTCGGCCGGATTCGTGGATTGATCGAGTTCCTGGATAGGAGAACGGGAGCGGCTCGACCATCGGAGCGGGCATTCCGGTTCATTGGACTCGATGATAGTGACTTTGAGCGCCTGAAATCTTCTCTTAAAAAATACGGATAAACTTGCTGCTCCGGTGCGACAGCTACAGGCCTACTTCCGCCTTGGCAAGCAGCAACGCGGTGCTGGCAGACATGGATTCGTAATAGCCCACAAACCGTTGAGGCTCGGCCGCATGATAAGGACTTAAATTGTGCGCCCAGCGAAATCCGATTGGTTGATACCAAAGCTCCACTTCGATTCGGAACGGACCCGTCGCTCCGCTAGTCGAAATCGAATAGCGCACGACGCTTCCCTTGTCATTGAAATCCGGATCTTGTGCCGCTTCGCCCACCACGGCAATGTCAGGCTCTGCCGTCGCCTTGTTGAAACCCGTGGGTAAGACTCGATTGTCTTTCAGATATCCAATTGCCGAGAGAAGGCCGGTAGTTACCTGATCGGCAGAATCTTTGAGGATCGATTCGTAAATCTCCACCTGCTCCGGGCTGCTGATCTCCGAGTAGTGCGGCTCAAACCGATGTGGATCGGTATCGTTATCGTTTCCCACAATGGATCCATCCGGCTTCAGAGCGCCAGACTCGAAGATGGCATGTCCGGCGCTGTCGAGGACGGTTACGTGCAGCCAAGCGCGTCGTGAGGGATAAGCCGTGGGCAGCTTATGGCCAGTCAGGTTCTGCACGAACACCTCGAAGCGCACATCTCCCGGAGACGACTGCACGTTTCGGATGCTCACGCGCGCGGCCTGCGACTGCAGGAAGTTCTCTGTTCGTTGGGCGTTAACCGTCA
>Ga0307477_10004490_pt1 | contig 10140 bp, 8 predicted proteins | sample atmos_gasesECM2C_FD_203316 | JGI IMG/M metagenome (GOLD analysis project Ga0307477, IMG submission 203316) | Hardwood forest soil microbial communities from Morgan-Monroe State Forest, Indiana, United States - atmos_gasesECM2C_515 | ecosystem: Environmental > Terrestrial > Soil > Temperate... | reverse complement strand
TCCCCCGCCGGAAGGATGTGGGTCTCGAGCCAACGGATGCCCCATTCGAGCACCGGGCGCGGCACGGGATGACGGTCGAGATAACCACGAAACCCGCCGATTTGCTGCTCGGGCCCGACTTCCTCATAGGGCGCCAGAAACGCGAGATCGGGCCGCGGCGGGCGGATCGTGTGGATGCGTGCGAGCTCGCGGCCGAGCCGTTCGGCGATCGCCGGGAGTGCCGGGTCGAGTGCGGTATCGCCGGTGATCCGGTCGGGTGCGGCGATCCCATCGACCCGCCGCATGATGAAGAACGGCCTGCCCCATAGAGCGCCATCCTCGCTTGCAAAGAGCGGTTCGGGGACCATCACGCCCGCCGCGAAGGCCGCCTGTTGCACCGCGAATTCCTGGTGGCGCGTCAGGCTCGCCGGGATGCCGGTCGCGGCAGATGACCGCAACACGAGCCGCTGTTCGCCGTCGAGCGCGCCGCCCGAGAAGCGCGCGTCGAGACCCCAATTTTCCTGCAGCGCTCCGCCGCTGAGCGGGCTCATGGCCGTAATCTCCACTGCGCTCGCCGCGCTCGCCGTGATGAGAAACCGGGCCAATGCCGCACGGCGCAATTCAGATCGCGGCGACGCCGTGCCCGCCATCGACCGCGATCACTGCGCCGGTCACATAAGCGCTCGCCGGCGAGGCGAGGAACAACAGCGCACCGTCGAGATCCTCGGTCTGCGCGAGGCGCTTCAGCGGAATGCGTGAGATCAGCGCCTTACCGGCCTCGCTCTGGAAGAAGGCGCGATTGAAATCGGTCTCGACATAGCCCGGCGCCAACGCGTTGACAAGAATGCCGTATCGCGCCAATTCCATCGCCAGCACATGGGTCAAGTGGGTCAGCCCGGCCTTGGCGGCGCAATAGGCCGGCACCCGGCCGATCGTGCGGTAACCGAGTACCGATGAGATGTTGATGATGCGGCCCGGGCGCTTCAGCCCAACCAGGTGATGCGCGAATTCGCGCGCTGCGAGCCAGGCGCCCTTGAGGTTCGTGTCGACCACATAGTCCCAATCGGCCTCGGTGTGCTCGAACAGCGGCTTCGAGACGACGACGCCGGCGTTGTTGACCAGGATCGACACTGGCCCGAGCTCGTTCTCTGCCGTCGATACGGCGGCCGCGACATTGTCCGAGCAGGTGACGTCGCAGGCGATCGGTAGGCTCTGCCCGCCGGCTGCCCCGATCTCGCGGGCCAGCTCAGCGAGCCGATCGATCCGCCGCGCGGCGAGTGCCACCTTGGCGCCGGCGGCGGCGAGCAGTTCGGCGAGGTGGCGGCCGATCCCGCTCGAAGCGCCGGTCACGAGCGCCACCTCGCCCGTCAGGTCGAAGCTCGGCAGCGCCGTCACGAGTCAGCCCCCGTTTGGGCGATTTCCTTGGCGCGCTCGCGCAACTCGAATTTCTGGATCTTGCCGGTCGAGGTCTTCGGCAACGGCCCGAAGACCACGGTTCGCGGCACCTTGTAGTGCGCAACGTTGGCGCGGCACCAGGCGACGATGTCCGCGGTCGAGACCGGTTCGCCCCCCGGCTTGAGCGTCACGAAGGCGCAAGGCGTCTCGCCCCAGACCGGGTCGGGCTTGGCGACGACCGCTGCTTCCATCACTGCGGGGTGGCGGTAGAGAGCCTCCTCGACCTCTAGCGAGGAGATGTTTTCGCCGCCCGAGATGATGATGTCCTTCGAGCGGTCCTTGATTTCGATATAACCGTCGGGATGACAGACGGCGAGATCGCCGGTGTGGAACCAGTCGTGCTCGAAGGCCGCCGCGGTCGCCGCGTGGTTCTTCAGATAGCCCTTCATCAAGGTATTGCTGCGCAGCACCAGCTCACCCAAGGTGCGGCCGTCCGACGGGACGTCGGCCATGGTCTGCGGATCGACGACGCGTTGGCGGTCGAGGGTCAGGTAGGCCGATCCCTGGCGCGCCATGCGAGCGGAACGCTCCGCAATCGGCAGTGCCGCCCACTCTTCCTGCCATGCGCAGACTGTCGACGGACCGGTGCTTTCGGTCAGCCCATAAAGGTGCGTGATCCGAAAGCCCATTTGCTCCATCGCCTCGATCACCGCCGACGGCGGGGCGGCCCCTCCGGTCGCGACCTCGACCCGGTGGTCGAAGCGGCGTTTGACCCGTTCCGGTGCGTGCACGAGCAGGTTCAAGACGATCGGCGCACCGGAAAGATGGGTGACCCGATGCTCGGCGATCGCCGCGAAGATCGCCGCCGGATCGATGTGGCGCAGGCAGACATGAGTGCCGGCGACGGCGGTCACCGCCCAGGGGTGGGTCCAGCCGTTGCAGTGGAACATCGGCAGGGTCCACAGATAGACCGAGTGGCGATCGAGCCCAAGGGTGATCACGTTGCCGAGCGCGTTCAGAAAGGCGCCCCGGTGGTGATAGACTACACCCTTCGGGTTGCCGGTGGTGCCGGAGGTGTAGTTGAGCGCGATCGGCTCCCATTCGTCGCGCGGCATGGCCCACGCCGCATCCGGATCGCCTTCGCCGAGGAAAGCCTCGTATTCGGTGCCGCCGAGCGAGGTGCGGCCCGCAACGTCGTCGATCTCGACCAGCGGCATCGCACCGCCAAAATCTTCGAGCGCAGCTTTGACGACCGGCGCGAATTCGCGGTCGGCGATCAGCAGCTTGGCTTGGCCGTGCGTCAGGATAAAGGCGAGCGAGCGCGCGTCGAGCCGGTAGTTCAGCGCGTTCAGGACCGCACCCGCCATCGGCACACCGAAATGCGCCTCGAGCAAGGCCGGTAGGTTCGGCGCCATGACGGCGACGGTGTCCCCCCGCCCGATGCCGCGCCGGCACAACGCATCGGCGAGCCGGCGGCAGCGGCGATAGAGCTCGCGGTAGGTGAACCGGGCGGCGCCATGGATCACGGCGAGCTTGTCGGGGTAGGCCGAAGCCGCGCGCCGCAGCAAGACAAGCGGCGTCATCGACGTGAAATTCGCCGCGTTCTTCGCGAGGTGCGGCGCGTCGTAGCGATCACCTGGTGATGACACGACGGACCCCTATCTCCTGCCCGACCCTTCTTCCGGCATCCTCACGAGACGCCGCGTCGAGGTCAAGCGGCGCCGCAATAGTGGCCGAGGCGGTGCCCGGAGGGCTGACGCAATTCCGACCGGGAGCGCATAGAAACAACGATAACCGCGGTCGTGCCCCCCGAAACACCCGATCCGCGGCCGAGGGAAGCCGTTCAGATCAGGAGCTTACGCCCGAAATTTGAGGCTTACGGAACAACGAATTCGATCTCGCCGATCAACGAAATCCGCTCGGCCGGCAGGGGGTGGAACAACGGGACCACGCCGCTCAACGCCCCTCATGCAGCAGCCGAAGAGCCGCGACGTGGCCTGCCCCTTCGGCCGGTCTCCCGGCCGCAGGGGCAGCCGGGAAGCTAAGCGTCGAAGCCGTAGAGCCGGGCGGCGTTGCCGCGGGTGATCTTGAACTTGTCCTCCGCGCTCGCGTCCTTGAAGTCGCGCGCGACGACCTCCTGCGAGTGCGGCCAGGTCGAGGCCTGGTGCGGGTAGTCGGACGACCACATCATCTTGTCGACGCCGATGAAATGGCGATTGGCGACACCGACGAAGTCGTCGATATAAGTGGCCCACATCTGGCGCTGGAAATACTCGCTCGGCTTCAGCTTATTGGTGAAACCAGCGGAGATCCGCTGGCGCTCGAAGGCGCGGTCCATGCGCTGCAGGTAATAGGGCAGCCAGCCGATATTGTTCTCGGCGGAGACGATCTGCAGTTCCGGGAAGCGGTCGAGCACGCCGGAGAAGATCAGCACGCTGAACGACTTCTCGACCTCGTGCGACAGCACCGTCGACCGCATGTAGCGCTCGCCCCAATTGTACTGGCTCTCGACACCCATGCCGGTGATCGCGTGCAGGCTGACCGGCATCTTGAGTTCCTGTGCCGTCGCCCAGAACGGGTCGTAGATCTCCGAGCTGTAGGGTTGATCCTCCGGCGGCGAGCACCAGATCATCGCACCCTTCAAGCCCATCTTGGCGCAGCGTTCGAGCTCGCGGGCGCCGGCCTTGGGGTCGTAGAGCGAGATCATCGGCAGCCCGGCCATGTGCTTGGGATCATAGCTGACGAACTCGGCGAGCCAGTCGTTGTAGACGCGGAAGCAGTCGGCCTGCAGCCCGGGGTCCCTCAGCCAAAAGATGCGGAAGCCGAGGGTCGTATAGAGCACGTCCGCCTCGACCCCGTCGAGCGCATTGTCCTTCTTCCGCTCGGCCGGATCCCAGCCGCCCGGCCGGGCATCGGCATAGGTCGCCTTGGTCAGAAATTCCTTCAGCTCCTCGGGGCTCTTGCCGGCGCCGAGGCCGATGCCGATCGGATGCGGCGCATAACCCTCGTAATGGAAGTAGGCGCCCTCCTTACCGGGCGGGTTGACCATCAGCTGCGGCGCTCGCTCGCGGTATTGTTTGTCCACGCGGGTCGACCACAAGTCCGGCGGCTCGCTGACGTGCGAATCCGCAGAGATCAATTTGTACTCGGGCATATCCGACCTCCTCCCAAAAAACCCGCGGCTGCTCCCGTACGACCGCGCCGCCATTACGGGTTCCGATGCCGATTGATACCTCGGTACTAGCGGTCAAGTCCAGCCCGCGAGGTGAACTCGGGTCGTTCCGGTTTCCGAACCGGACGCACCGCTGTACAGAACCGGGAGCAAACCCCTCGGCTGAAACTGTCATGTCCTGGCTTTCCTATTCGTCCTTGATCCCGCCGAATGTGTTTATTTTGCTGACTGTCATCGGCCTCGTCCTTGCCTGGCGCTGGACCCGGCTCGGCTTGGCAGTGGCAACGTTCGGCGGCGCCCTGCTTTACCTCGCCTCGATGCCTGTCGTGGCCGATTACCTGATCGGGTCAGTCAAGAACCTCGCCGGAGCGATGCCCCTCCTGCCCTCGGACGCGCCGCCCGGGGCGATCATCGTGCTGTCAGCCGACTACCAGGGGAGCAATATTCCCGGTCGATTGCACACGGTGGGACCGGTGACCCTGGAGCGCCTCGCCGAGACGGCAAGACAAGAGCGGCTTCTCGGACTGCCGGTGCTGGTCAGTGGCGGGCGGCCATACGGGATCGATAATTCCCTCGCCGAAATGATGAGCACGGTGCTGCAAGACGATTTTCGGGTACCGGTGCGTTGGCGCGAAGATCGTTCGCTGAATACCTTTGAGAACGCGGCTTTCTCGGCGAACATCCTGCTCCGGGCAGGCGTGCCGTCGGCGCTGCTGATCACCCATTGCCGGGACATGGCGCGCGCCCTCTGGTCGTTTTACGCCGTCGGCTACCCGGTGACCCCAGCCGTTTGTTCCCGTCAACAAACCACGGGCCAACGGCGACCCGACGCGGCCGGCTCACTTTCGGCCGGCTCGTTCTTCCCGCAAGTACCCGCGCTGCTCGTCAGCTACCGCGCGCTCCACGAGCTGATCGGCCTGGGGTGGTATCGATACCGCTATCGCCACGGGGAAGTCGGGCCGAGTGCCGGCCTCGCGGCAGGCGCATCCCACTGAGGCCTGGCCGGACGGGCTCAATCCTACGTGTGGTATCGGGAAAACGACCCTCCGGCTCCGTCGGCGTACCGAGGGCTCGCCTGCGGAGGTCTTCAAATCCCGATACCGCGCGTAGTAAATGAGTGGTGGCGCGGTAATCGGGTGAGCGAAATGGAAAAGCCGGTCGTTTTCATCGATGGCGAGCACGGGACCACGGGCTTGCAGATCCGCGCCCGCCTCGACGGGCGCGACGATCTGGAACTCGCCAGCATTCCGATTGAACGCCGTCGAGACCAAGCGCTTCGCCGAAGACTCCTGAACGAGGCGGATCTCGCCATCCTCTGCCTACCCGACGAGGCGGCGAGACAGGCGGTCGGGATGATCGCCAATCCGCGCACTCGGGTGCTGGACGGAAGTACCGCGCACCGCGTCAGCGCCGGATGGGTTTACGGCTTTCCCGAGCTCGACAAAGCTCAGCCAGAGGCTATCCGAGCCGCCTGTTTCGTCTCGGTTCCAGGATGCTACGCGACTGCTACGGTAGGACTGTTGCGTCCGCTGATTGCCGGTGGCTTGCTCGTACCTGACCAGCCGATCTCCGTCCACGGGGTTCAAGGGTACAGCGGAGGGGGTCGCCAACTGGTCGACGCAATGGAAGGGCGCGGCGGCGAGCATCGGCTCGCGGGTCCATACCGGGCTTACGCTCTCGAGCTGAGCCACAAGCATCAGCCCGAGATGCAGCGTTACAGCGGGCTCGCGCGCATACCGTTGTTCATGCCGGCGGTCGGCGCGTGGCGGCAAGGGCAGCTCGTCCAGATCCCGTTACATTTGTGGACCCTGCCGCATCACCCCACCGCGGGCGACATGCACGCCGTTCTTGCCGCTCACTACGAGGGCCAGCGCTTTGTCCGAGTGATGCCGTTCGCGCCGGGTCAATCGCCGGCCGATACTGTGCTGGCGCCCGAGGCGCTGGCCGGGACCAACATGATGGAGCTGTTCGTCTTCGAGAACCGCGCGGAAGGACACGCTCTCCTGGTCGCGCGGATGGATAATCTCGGTAAGGGAGCCTCAGGCGCGGCAGCCCAGAACCTCGACATCATGCTGGGTCTCGAGTGTAGCCGGTCTTACGAACTCCGGGCGGAAAGCTGAGCCCGTCGTACATTCCATCAGCCCAGCGTCTTCGCGACCAATGGGCGCTGACCGCGTCAAGCTCTTCGCGCTACGCTCGTTCTGACCAGCGATGAGGTCGGCGTCGGCAGCAGGGCGTCGGCCTCGGGGTTGGTCGCCCCGGCGATCTTGACCAGCGCCTGCAGCAGCTTGACGACGCCTTTGAGACGGGTCTTCTCGTCCTCCCAGTCGCGCAGGTAGACGGTCTTCTGGTCAGGGCGGAGCTTCAAGGTCCCGGCGTGGCGCTCGATCGGCTCGACGAGCCTGGCCGCGTTCGCAAAGCGGTCGCCGCGCAGCGCGATCAACGCACACTTCGGCTCGGCTTCGACACGCTCGACCCCGGCCTCGCGTCAGGCGCGCTTGATCGCGATGATTTCGGGCAAATTCTCGACCTCGGGGGGCAGCGCGCCGAAGCGGTCGATCAGCTCGGCGGCAAAGCCGTCGATCTCGCGCCGGTCGGCGAAGGCTACGATGCGCCGGTAGAGCCCGAGACGCACGCCGAGATCGGCGACCTGTCCCTCGGGGATTAAGACCGGCGCGCCGATCGTGATTTGCGGGCGCCACTCCTCGGGTGCCACCTCGTCATCGCCCCACCGCCTGCGCGGGGGCAGGCCGCATCCGTGCCGCGGCGACCGCCTCTTCGAGCATGTGCTGGTAGAGCTCGATGCCGACCTCGCAGATATGGCCGGATTGCTCGTCGCCCAACAGATTGTCGGCGCCGCGAATGTCGAGGTCGTGGCTGGCGAGCTGGAACCCCGCCCTCAAGCTGTCCAAGGTCTGCATGACTTCGAGCTGTCGTTGCCAGCAGCGCCGTTGACCGACGGCCAAGGCCGCAAAGTCTATTCAAACTTCGATGCGCGGGACCCTTCCTCGCCTTATTTCATCCCCGGAACGGTCAGGACTGCAGTTCGACCAGCACCTATAAAGTAGAACAATTTGAAGGCGTGTGAAGCGCGTCACACATAGAGCACGATCCAATTCACCCGGCGCGGGTGACCCTGTCGCCCTCTTGCCTCAACGGAGATATGCCCCATATATCAGGGCCGTGCGTATTTCTCAATTAATGAATTCTATGTTGGCAATGATCAGGCGACGCCAAACGGCGATCGGACGGTTTTCGGGCTTCCCTGCCGGTTCCCTGCCACGCCTGCGATTTTGCAGGCCATCGTGCCCAAGTCTATGATCGCACGTGGTTTTTGGCGCAAGGGCGAGCCGCGAAAAAAATTTTCCCGGGTTTTCCCTGTGCGGCAGGGAACGGGAGGGGCGGCGCTACGCTGACCCGCTTGCGCCCCTTCGGCGCCGCGGCAACCACCGGCTCAGCAGACATTGCCCGATCACGCCGCGCATCGTCGCGGTATAGCCTGCGCCTCTCCGGCGGCGCGGGGCTTTGAGCGCGCGGATGCCGTACTGCGCCGCGGCCTCGGCCTGGTTCGCCTTCGCCGGCGGACCAGATCTTGCGGCGGCTGGATCAAATCGTTCCGCGGATTTGGTGCAGCAAAGCCCTAGCGGATACGGGTAGGGCCTGTCCGATGTAGACTTACGGGCCAACGATCTGCGAACGCTGCCGCGTCCCGCGATTGGCGATTGGACGCGCCGCCCCGAGGACCGTTTGAGAAACGCGCACCAGGCGAGGGCTAGCCTCAGTGCGCATCGCTCGTGCGGCCGCCTCAAGCCCGTCTCGCCACCTTTGGCTTTACCAGCTCCGGGGTCGCGGGCGGCAACACGGCGTCAGCCTCGGAGTTGGTGGCGTGGGCGATCTTGACCAGCGCCTGAAGCAGCTTGGCGACGCCAGTGAGGCGGGTCTTCGCGTCCTCCCAGTTGCGCAGGTAGACGATCTTCTGGTCGGGCCGGAGCTTCAAGGTCCCGGCGTGGCGCTGGATCAGCTCGACGAGACCGGCCGGGTTCGCAAAGCGGTTGCCGCGCAGCGCGATCACCGCACCCTTGGGCCCGGCCTCGACGCGCTCGACCCCGGCCTCGCGGCAAGCGCGTTTGATCGCGATGATCTCGAGCAGATTCTCGACCTCCGAGGGCAGAGGCCCGAAGCGGTCGATAAGCTCGGCGGCGAAGCCGTCGATCTCGCGCCGATCGGCGAGTGCGGCGATGCGTCGGTAGAGCCCGAGGCGCACGCCGAGATCGGCGACATAAGCTTCGGGAATCAGTACCGGCGTGCCGATCGTGATTTGCGGGCTCCACTCCTCGGGCGCCGCCTCGTCGCCGCCCTCGGTCCGTGCCGCGGCGACCGCCTCTTCGAGCATGTGCTGGTAAAGCTCGATGCCGACCTCGCGGATGTGGCCCGACTGCTCGTCGCCCAGCAAATTGCCGGCGCCGCGGATGTCGAGGTCGTGGCTCGCCAGCTGGAATCCCGCACCGAGATTGTCCAGCGTCTGCATGACTTCGAGCCGGCGCTGCGCCGTCGCCGTCAGCTTCTTCTTCTCGGGCAGGGTCAGGTAGGCATAGGCACGTATCTTGGCGCGCCCGATGCGGCCGCGCAGCTGGTAGAGCTGGGCCAGGCCGAACATGTCGGAGCGGTGCACGACCAGGGTGTTGGCCGAGGGGATGTCGAGACCGCTTTCGATGATGTTGGTGGAGAGCAAGAGATCATAGGCACGCTCGTCGAACGCGGTCATCGCCGCCTCGAGCTCGGAGGGCGCCATGCGGCCGTGCGCCATGGCATATTTGATCTCGGGCACGATCTCGCGCAGCTGCGCACGCACTTCGTCGAGATCGGCGATCCGCGGCACGACATAGAAGATCTGACCGCCGCGGTCGCGCTCGCGCATGATCGCCTCGCGGATCGTCACCGGATCATACGGCATCACAAAGGTGCGCACGGCCAGCCGGTCGATCGGCGGCGAGGCGATGATGCTCATCTCGCGCACGCCCGACAGCGCCAATTGGAGGGTGCGCGGGATCGGTGTGGCGGTCATCGTCAGGACATGGACGTCGGCCTTGAGCTGTTTCAGCTTCTCCTTTTGCGCGACGCCGAAATGCTGCTCCTCATCGACGACGAGCAGCCCGAGATGGGCGAAGCGGACGTCCTTGGCGAGCAGCGCATGCGTGCCGATGACGATGTCGAGCAGGCCGTCGGCGAGCTCCTTTTTGACAGCGCGTGCATCCTTGGCGGCGACCAGCCGCGACAGCTGCGCGATGCGCAACGGCAGCCCGGCAAAGCGCTCGCTGAAGCTTCGGTAATGCTGCCGCGCCAGCAATGTCGTCGGCACGATCACGGCGACCTGTGAGCCGGCCATCGCCGCGATGAAGCCGGCGCGCAATGCCACCTCGGTCTTGCCGAAGCCGACATCGCCGCAGATCAGCCGGTCCATCGGCTTGCCCGAGGCCATGTCGGCGAGCGTGTCGGCGATCGCGGTCAGCTGGTCCTCGGTCTCGGGATACGGAAACCGAGCGGCAAACTCCTCGTAGATCCCCTCCGGCGGCGTCACCACATCGCCCGGTCGC
>Ga0307477_10004489_pt1 | contig 10141 bp, 13 predicted proteins | sample atmos_gasesECM2C_FD_203316 | JGI IMG/M metagenome (GOLD analysis project Ga0307477, IMG submission 203316) | Hardwood forest soil microbial communities from Morgan-Monroe State Forest, Indiana, United States - atmos_gasesECM2C_515 | ecosystem: Environmental > Terrestrial > Soil > Temperate... | reverse complement strand
TGCATGTAGAGTATTACATCAACCTCGCCCCGGGTAAATATACAGGGGTCATCCAGTTCTTCGAAGGTGTAGATGGCCAAGGACCCAATCCAACCGTCACGGTAAAAGGGAAGCGTTTTCTCGGAACTCCACCTCCAGCTCCGTTCGACCCAAGACCGATTGACTACTTGGGGCACGGCCCGGGGAGCAACCAGGCGGAAGAAACCACCATGGTCAGTTCTCAAGTTGGAAACAGCGCTTACGGATGCAATCGATCAGAATTACTACCCGGTATTATTCAGTAGCGCTTGGGAGGCATCGATGAATCGCTTAACCGTTTGGGTGAGATCTAAAGCGATTCGTCGCAAGGTGTCGCGACAATGTGAGCGGTTGAACCATCCGCTTACGATGCGTCTAAAAGGCGTCGCCGCGCAGGAGCCGGACCGGCAGATCGGTGAAAGACTGCGTTGCCGCTGCGGGAAGCATTTTTCGGACATCCCGATTGAACTGTGAGACGCGGTGAGCCTCGCCCTGCGGCGCTGCCGCCGCTCGTGGCCCGGCACTACTGTCGCTCTCGCTTCGCTCGGCGCCGACGAAGAGCCACGCGTTTCTAAGGTCGAGGCGCGCCTGGCCGGGTGGGGCACCCCAATCGCCATTTGCGCCGACACCCACGCCGTCACAGCTGATGCGCCGTCCATGACGAAAAACTCGGGCCTGCGCCGGTGACGCCCCGAGGGAGACCTTCACTGCGCCGATGGGCCCCCTGAGTACTCCGTGCAGGCCCCGCCGCCCACGGTGCCGGGTGTCCGAGGAGGTCTGTCCGTCGCGCTGCAGGACAATCTCCTCTACTCATTATCGAGGGCTCCTCGGCTTCGCTCCTCATGTTGGGCCGGGTCGTCCTCCTCGTGGGCGGCACCGGTGAAGTAAGCCACCTCGCCCTAAGCGGTCAGGAGGCTGCCGCTCCACACAAGGGCAGACCCGAGGGGTGAGACAGTGCCGGGCCACTCGCTAAGCGTGCCGGTGCGACGAGGCCGCTCAGTGACCCCGCAAGCGCGGTTTGCGGGCCCCCTCTTCGCTGCGAGCTGCCTCGTGGCGGGCCAGGAAGGCCTCGAGCAGGGCGCGTAGGTGTGCCTGCTCGGCGTCGTCCAAGAAAACGGTCGCCTCGAACAGCATCCGCATAGCTTCGTCGGCGGGCACGCGCGGGTCCTCACCGAAGACCAAAGCGTCAGTGCTCACTGACAGGGCGACGGCCAGGCGCCGAAGCGCCCCGAGGGTGGGCTCCGTGGTGCCTGCCTCGTAGCGGCGCAGCTGGGTGACGTGCACCCCGGCGCGCTCGGCGAGGCTGACCTGGGTGAGGCCTGCCTGGCGGCGGAGGAGAGCCAAGCGTTCCCCAAACTCCACCTGAGCGACCGTAGCAGGCCCTTGCAACCCGATTGAGTGTCTGATACCATAGATACTAACATGCATAAAAGAGAAAATGGAGAAGTTGGCCCCGCACCTCGCCACGTCGTAGGGCAACGCCTACAGTCGAGGGCCAGCGACCAGGAAGTGCTGAGCGCGGTCGTCGAGCACTACGTGAACTGCCTCGCCAGCAGCGAAAAGGCGAAGGAAGCGCTGGGCGCCCTGGGCGTGGACGAGCAGACGGCTGTGGCCTTTCGCGTCGGCTACTCGGACCGCTCGCTCGGCCCGGCGCTGCCCGTCCGCCAGTTGAAGAAGGGCGGCGAACTACGCTCTCAGCTCACCCGGCTCGGGCTCTACCGTCCTTCGGGCCACGAGCACTTCGTCGGTTGCCTGGTCGTCCCCGTTACAAATGGCGAAGGTGAGGTCGTTGGCCTGTGCGGCAGGCGTCTCGACCGCGGTGCCGGCGACCTGTGGGCCGACGGGCTCCCCGGTGGCTGGTTCAACGGACCGCCAACATTGCCGCCCGAAGTACTGCTTGCCGCCGAGTCTTCGTGGCGCTCGCCGTCATCGGGGCGGGACGCCACGACGTCTTGGCGCTCGGACGTCCCGGGGCCGTCTCGCGCGACGATGCCAAAGCTCTGGCGGGCGGGGGAGTGCGCGACGTGGTCATGCTCGGGCCAGGGACTGAGCAGGCTGTCGAGGAGCGGCTTGGGCGCGCGGGCATCGCCGTGAGCAAGGCCGGCACGCACTTCTCAATTGGGGAAGTGCTGAGGGGTGCCACCGACCGGGCCAGCGCCTTGGCCGCCGTGCTCGCAGACCCTGAGGCGGTTGGCACGCAAGCGCCCGGAGCGAGCCCGCCCGGCGGTAGCTCAGGCGCCGCGCCCCGGGCCGAGCCGCCGGCGCTGACGCCGAGCATCTCCGGCGATGCCTCCGAGCTGCACGTGGCCTTCGGTGACCGGTGCTGGCGGGCCCGGGGAGCGAGCCATGCCGCGAGCTCAGGTTCGTTGCGGGTGGCGCTGTCAGTGACCGACGAGCGCTCCGGGCGGTTCCACCTGGACACCCTCGACCTCTACGTTTCCCGTGCCCGTGGCTCCTACCTGGCCGGCGCGTCGGCTGAACTGCGCACCGGCGCCGAGGCGCTGCGCAGGGAGCTGGCCGAGGTGATCTTCGCCGTCGAGCGGACACGGGCCAGCGAGGGTGAGGAGGCTCGCACTACCCCTGAGATGACGAACGCCGAGCGCGCCGCGGCGATTGAACTATTGGAGTCGCCGGACCTGCTCAGCCGGGTGGGAGCCGACCTGGCCTCGCTCGGGGTAGTGGGAGAGCAGACCAACCTCGTCGTCGCCTACCTCGCCACGGTCTCGCGCAAAGCCGAGCGGCCTTTTGGCGTGGTGGTGCAGTCGAGCTCGGCCGCGGGCAAGTCCACCCTGGCCGACGCCGTGGCTGCGTTCGTCCCCGAGGAGGACCTCGTCAGCCTGTCGGCGCTGACGGCCCAGTCCCTCTACTACCTGGGAGCGGGCGACCTGGCCCGTAAGGTCCTGTTCGTGTCCGAGGAGCACGGCGCTTCACGCGCCGCCTATGCGCTCAAGCTGCTCATAAGCGAAGGCCGCCTCGCCATCGCCTCGGCAGGCAAGGACCCCGACACCGGACGGTTACGAACCCGCAGTTACGGCGTCGAGGGCCCGGTCTCGTTGCTCATGACCACTACGGCGGCCGAGGTCGAAGCGGAACTGGCCAACCGACTGGTCGTGCTGGGCGTGGACGAGGACCGCGACCAGACCCGGGCCGTCCAGGCGGCGCAGCGCCGCGCCGCCACCCTGGAGGGGCTTATGGCCCGCCTCGGCCGCGAACCGGTCATAAGGCTGCACCGCAACGCCCAGCGCCTGCTGGAAGCTCTTCCCGTTGTTGTCCCGGGCGCCGAGGAGCTGGCCTTCCCCGATACGTCCACCCGCCACCGCCGTGACCATCAAAAGCTGCTGTCGGTCGTCGCGGCGATAACCCTGCTGCACCAGCACCAGCGTCCTCAGGCGACGGTCGAAGTGGCTGGCACACCCGTGCGCTACGTGGAGGCGAGCGCCGAAGACGTCGCCCTCGGGGCGCAGCTGTGCCAGGAAGTGCTCGTACGGGCATCCGACGAGCTGTCGCCGCCGGCCCGGCGGCTCCTTTCGGTCATGGAGAACCGGGCTGGCGCGCATACCGGCACTTCCCAGGCGAACTTCACGCGTCGGGAACTGCGGGAACTGACGGGCTGGTCCGAGCACCAGGTCCGCGTCGGCCTGGGGCGCCTGGTAGCTCTCGAGTACGTTTCTGAGCGCCGGGAGGGCCCTGGCAGGCGCCATAGCTACTTGCTGGTCGACGATGAGCGCGCGGCACCTCGCGAGAGCCCGCGACAAACGCGCGACCCATCCTCGCGAGGTCAATCACCGGCTCTACCTGGGCTGATATTGAACCCCGCGACATTTCCAACAACTAGTAGCGGAAGGGCTTTGCAGGTAGGCAAAGGCGCCGTAGAGCAACGCCCTACCTTGGAGGACCAGCGGTGAGCACGCCGGGTGTCCGGGCCAGCTACTCGCTGGTCGACGCACTGGAGGACCACCTGGGCTGGTTACTGACGCACGGCTATTCGCAAGCCACCGTGCGGGTCCGGCGCTTCGAGCTCCGGAACCTCGCTGCGTTCCTCGCCGAGCTTGGCATCTTCGACGTCGGCGACGTCAGCTTCTCGGCGCTCGAGTCCTACCAGCGCAACCAGTACCACCATCGCAAAGCTGACGGGGACCCTCTCTCGTTCCGGACCCAGTCCCACCGACTGGTGGCGGTCAAGTTGTTGTTCTCTTGGCTGGTGCGCCAGGGCCAGCTCGGCTTCGACCCGGCCGCGGCGATCGAGCTGCCCAAGGTGGAGCGCCGCCTGCCCGAGGCAACCCTGTCAGCCGAAGAGGCCGAGGCGGTGCTGGCCGGCCCCGACGTCACTACCCCGCTCGGGCTGCGGGACCGGGCAGTGCTCGAGGTGTTCTACTCGAGCGCCTTACGCCGCTCCGAGCTGATCGGCCTTCGCCTCGCCGACATCGACGGTGGCCGGGGGACGGTATTTGTCCGCCAGGGAAAGGGCGCCAAGGACCGTTACGTCCCCATCGGCGAGCGGGCGGTGGCGTGGGCGCGCCGTTATGTGCACGAGGTAAGGCCGCATTTGGCCAAGTACCCAGACGCTGGTGTGCTGTTCCTGTCCGCGACTGGCGAGCCGCTGTGTGCCGAGTGGCTGACGCGGACAGTGCGCGCCTACGTGAAAGCCGGCGCCCCGGCGAAAAAGGGCAGCTGCCACCTCTTCCGCCATTCGGCCGCCACATTGATGCTCGACGGTGGTGCCGACGTGCGTTACGTCGCCGAGTACCTCGGGCATGAGAACCTCGAGTCCACCAAGATCTACACCCGGGTCTCGGTCGAAAAGCTCCGTGCCGTGCACCAGGCCACCCACCCGGCCGGCAGGTAGGCGCCAAATTCCAACTGCGCAAATTACGGGAGCAGCGTAAAGACGTCGATGTGGCGGGGACGCACGACGACGAAGTCGCGGTGATTCGTGGTCGCTACTTCGCTTACGCGGAGCCGTTCGGCGACGGCCACAACTGAGGCGTCCACTAGGCCAAGGCCCAGCTCGGCGTAGGTTTCGACCAGTTCGATGGCCCGGTCCCAGTCTTGGTCCAACAGGTCGACCCGGCTAAGCTCGCCCCGGGTGGCACGCAGGAAGTGGGCTTCGGCGGCCGGCCCGAGGCGGGTTTCGATGAGCCAAGACGTCTCGGTGATGACCGGGACGGGCACCAGCAAGGGCCCAGGGTGGCGGCCAAGGAGCGTGGCGCAGGCCAGGTGGTGTGCGTCATCCTCATCAGCGCTGGCGTAAAGCACGCCAGTATCGACAACGATCACACGTCGGCGGCGCGCTTGTCGGCGAAGGCCTCCCGGATGATCTCCTTGTGGCGCTCAGCGGTGTCGGACCGCCCCGAGCGGCCTACCGCTATGAAGCTCAAGCTTCGACGAGAAGGGAACGACTCGGCCACGACTTGGCCCAGGAGCTCCTCGGACGCGACCCCGCGCTCGGCAGCGGCATCGGCCACCCGCGCGGCAACGTCATCGGGGACATCGATCGTCAACTTGGTCATAACACACCGATTATACGGGCCAGAGATGACGTGGCAGTAGCGACGGCCCCTACACGGACAGCATCGCTGCAAGTGGAGGTCACAGCCCGACAGTTGCTCACTTAGCTTTCTCGACCCGGGTCCTGGCGGCTTGCCCGAGCACTTCTTGGCCGCCTCAACACGGCGGTGAGAAGATGGCGACGTGAGCATTTGCCTCGCCCGTCACGGCGGAGAGCGGTTGTTCTGGCGGGAACGCGTACCCGCTCGGCCCGTCGCCCAGGCACCCAGATCGCCAGTCCCCCGCCATGCAATGCCGCAGCTCAGAAAGGTCGTCCACCTCGCAAGTACGTCACAACGCATTCGGGGTCTGTGTTGCACGCTGGTATGACCCCGGAACAGGCCAGTTCATGAGCGTGGACCCCGACCTCGCTGAAACCGACCAGCCGTATGCCTATGCCGCCGACGACCCGGTGAACGAGGGGGACCCGAGCGGGCTGTATTGTGCTGGGACAGTTGGCGAGACTGAGTGCCCGAACCCTCTCCCTGGCCCGCCTGTGGAATACCCTATTAGCGGGCGGTTCGTTCAGTGGGTAGCGGCTCTTGAGGGGACGTGTTCCAGTAGCGGTCAATGGTGTTACGTTCAAGGAAATTGCCAGATCGGCTATGGCCACGATGCCAATGACCTCATAACCCCCAATGTTGGGTGCGGTGCCACGTCTGTGGAAGGGTTTAGGGTTCCGCTGTCACAGCCCGACCAGGTTCAACTCCTCAAACAGGACCTCACCTGGATCGAGATAAGAACAGCGGCCGATATCCCGGCCCCGTTAACGTCGAACCAGACTTATGCGTTGACCGACTTCGCGTATGCCTTAGGGACAGGTTATTTCGCGGAGACCTCTCCCATATGTAGTGGTCCATGCTCCCTCTTCGATTACCTGACGAACGCTGGCGTTGGTAACCCTCCGTCGGCAGCGACGGCATCGAAGGTTATCCAATTGTTCGAGAACTATAATAGCGGTGGGGAAGATGCCAACCGCAGGTACGACGAAGCGATCCTGTTCCTGTACGGGCGCTATACCGTCGCTCCTTATCCAGGTACCACTGCATCGACAGCATCATACATACTGTGCGGAACATCGACCAACTTAGGGAGTGTCGTGTGAGTAACGTCGTATCTCACGCCGAGCGGGCGATTCTCGGTTCTGTCTCATTAGTCATCTTATTGGTTGCTGTTTACTCATCGTCATCCTCAGCCGTATCGAATAGTACGACGTCCACGAATGGCTCAGTAACTTACAACAACGCCTGCGAGCGAACAGCGATCTCGCAAATTGCACTTGACGACTGCCTCGCTAGCGAGCTTACGCAACTAGACGTACAGCTGTCGGCGGCATTGGCCAAGGAGAGCCATGTCTTTGGTGCAGAGCTGGCCTTAGCGGCACAGTCTCAATGGAAGAAGTTCGTATCGGCCGACTGCAAGATGTACGCCAACCCAAACAAAGGTGGCACCATCTATCCATTCTTGTTGGAGAAATGTCAGCGAAATCTTACAGTGACACGCATCGAGGAAATCAAGCAAGATACTGCCTCTCAACCCCAGTGATCCCTGCCATCGCCTGGCTGAGGGGCGGTGCTGCCAACCCCAAACCTCTCTGGAAATAACGGTCGACATGCGGAAGCGGCTGGTGTCGGCTGCGATGGCGGCGTGCTCGGGGTCAAGATGAGAAGATGACAATGTGAAGCACGTCAGGACGCCCGTCATTGTGCCGAAGATGCGAGACCACCCAAGTCCGGGTCGGCGTACGCAGACTGCGTCAGTGCGTCGTGCGAAGACCCAGCTCAGAGGGTCCTTGCGCACCCAAAGTACGTGAGAACGTCCGCGGGGTCTGTGTTGCGCGCTGGTATGACCCGGGAACCGGTCAGTTCATGAGCGTGGACCCAGCACTCGCCGAGACAGACCAGCCCTATGCGTATGCAAGCGATGACCCGGTGAACGAGGCGGACCCGAGTGGGCTCGACAGCAAATATGGTCTTACGTTGGGCGTCTGCGGGAGCGCCGCAGCGTCGATCGGGCTCCTCATCGGTATAGGGTTGCAGGGAGTTGGCTGCGCGCTCACTTCCACGTCGGGCAACCCGGGACTCTCGGGTACCGTTGGCGAGTCCCTGCTGAACGCCGGAGCTAGCGCCGGGGTAACGGCAAACTTCCTTATCTCAGATGCGGGCAACGTGAAGGAGATGGCGGGGCCCTTTGACGCTGTTTCCGCTTCGGTGAGCTTGAACATTCCACCCTTCATCGTCAGTGGCGAGGTGTTCTGGGGTATCAGCCAAGGTGACTCTTTCAACGGCATATTTGGCTTCGATGCCGGTGCGGGAGCGGGAGTCGGCTCCCCGACCGCCGCCATCTGGTATCAGTTCACCTGGGTCTACGAGTTCCCGGGCTGGACTTGTTGGTTGAGCGGCATATGTCTTGGAGCGCGGCTCGCCACCGAGAAGTTGGCTTCGTCGGGGCCCTCTATGGGCGAGGCAAGGCACATTCTGCAAGAGGTGTGGCCAATTGTCCAGGAGCACACGTGCAGGACCGAGCTGGTGGTGTGAGGTTCGTGATGAGAGCATGGCGGCAGCAACATGGCCTTTAGAGGTTGGGTAAGCCGGGACGCTGCCATTGCGACCTCGGAGCCCGTCGCCACTTACCGCGGCGGCATGCGGCTCGGCTTCACAGGCATTGCTAGCTGGAGCTATCCCTTAGTTAGGCTGACGCTTTACAACGATGGGCTTGAGATCGGGCCGGCGGCGCCATTCTTGAAACTGGTCGTCCCTCTCTGGCGAGCACTCTTCCAAGAGATCGACTGCATAACAATGCTCACACGTGGTCGAGCGAGGGGTCTTAGGTTTACAACGCGGGATGGCGCTTTCGTGATATTCGGAACCTTCAGGACGGATCCTCTGATACAAGCGCTCAACCAGCTGGGTGCACGCATCGACCCGGTGCCAAAGCGCTTCCGCTACTTCAAGCCCCTGGCCTGACGCTAGGGTCAACACGGAACGCATCTATGTGGGCGACGACCCGGTCAATAGCGCAGACCCGAGCGGGGAGGCGAGCCAGGGTGGTCCTCCGGCGCCTACGCCCTCGGCCACAAGCTACGACTACTCTTTCGATCTTGGGCTGATCATCGACCCCACGACTGTCGCGACCTTCGTCCACGAGGACTGCGCAAATGTATTCCCGATCTCTGGTTGTGGCGACAACTTCGTCCAGGGTGAGCACATACTCCTCCAGGAGACGCTGCTGTTCGGGGCCTATACACAATCTTTCCCGGTCGATGTCAAGACTGTCGCCAGCACCTATTTCTCCTTCGTGGCTCTTCCGGGTCACCCCGAGGGGTAGGGTAGACGGATAATCTTTAGCTTCTCGCAGGCGACGTCGTGCGCGGACGCCTACCTCCACGTGTACACGTCGAAACAGGGCAGCGCCCTGACGCAGTGGGTCGGCGTTCGAACGCTCGACTTCTGGATCGCTCGACAGACTTGGGCCGAGTTCGCGTCAAATATCAACAAACTCTACGGATGGTGGGCCGAGAAGAATTACCCTGGTCCACGGGTACTAGCTTGAGTGGCAATGTGGTCAGACCAAAGATGAAGCGAAGTCTCCTGGTGACGGCGCTAACGGTCCTTGGGGTGGGAGCCATCTTCGTCGCTGGACTAATTGTCATCGTCGGGCTGATGGCTATGGGAAGCGCGGCTCCCAAAGTCCTGGTAATTCTCATCGGGCTCGCATTGTTCGCCGCTGGTGTCGCCGCGGCCCTCATGGCCGTTCACCGAGCGCGAGGCTGGCGCTTGTCCGTGTCGCCGCCTGGGACACTCGGTCGTCGCGGGAGGGATTGATCGGATCATGGCTTTCGACCCTTGGCGTCATGCTGATCGCATCCATAGCACATTAGAAGGCAAATGACCCCGGTTCGAGTGGAGCCCGCCTTGCCCCAGCGGAGCAGCCGAGTTACCCAGACGACCGTCAGGGATGCACGTCGTATGAGTTGCATCGCGGCACCGGCCAGATGTTTTGGGCGGACCGGGGCAACAACCCACTAGCGCCGCCAGAAATGCCGATCAGAGCGACGCGACCTGGTGAGGAGGAGCTCGCTTGCCTGTGCGCCCAGCTTCGAGACCGGCACTTCACCTATGAACAAGTCGGGCAGACTAGAGGAAGTCGCCTGCCTGACGGTTACCACCACGTCCGGGCGGTGGTCGACATCGGTCACGGCGCCGAGACCTGGGCGAGAGCGCAGGACGCCCTGCGCACATGCCAGGGGCACCGCCACGCCGGAGCCTCTATCACGCCTTCGGAACCTCCTCTCGACTCTGGCACCGTCGTGATCATCACAGTGCGGGTCGGGCCGCTGTTCGTGGTTGCCCCCTGCCGGATCGTTTACGCCACCGTCGAAGCCGACCGGTTTGGGTTCGCGTACGGCACCCTCCCCGGTCACCCCGAGCAAGGCGAGGAGGCCTTCCACGTAGCCCGGAGCTCGGGGGGGGCCGTCATCTTCGAGATCCTGGCCTTCTCTCGCCCAGTTGCGATCCTGGCCAGGCTCGGGGGTCCAATAGCCCGAATGACCCAGCAGCGAATAACGCGGTGCTAG
>Ga0307477_10004488_pt1 | contig 10141 bp, 7 predicted proteins | sample atmos_gasesECM2C_FD_203316 | JGI IMG/M metagenome (GOLD analysis project Ga0307477, IMG submission 203316) | Hardwood forest soil microbial communities from Morgan-Monroe State Forest, Indiana, United States - atmos_gasesECM2C_515 | ecosystem: Environmental > Terrestrial > Soil > Temperate... | reverse complement strand
GTAGACGGTGATGATGTCGCTCGTCGCCATATTGATCCCGTAGTTGAGCGCCTTCGGCTTTGTCCGCGGCTCGGCCGGTGGCACAAGCACGATGTCGACGGGGATGCTGAGATCGTCAATCCCGGTCGCGGCGGCGATGGTCGACTCATCATCGGCCTCGAGAAGAAGGGTCACTCGGAGCTTGTTGGCGGGATACTCGATCCCACCGACGGCGCGCAACAGATGCTGGATCACCTCAGGTTCGCGATAGGCGGGAACGAGCACGGTGAAGGTGGGCAGCTCGTCGTCAGGAAGGGCGCGCGCGGTCTCGTCCGAGATCACGTCGACCGCCCGCCCGTCGAGGGATCGGGCGAAGAGAATCACCCGATCGATGACGGTCGCCGCATAGATCGCGGTGATGACACCGATCCAGAAGATCAGGACATTCACTGGCCACACAAGCAGAAGAAGTGCATTGATCGCTACGAAGGCAAGGAGCGCAGAGCGGCGCCGCCGGCCTAGGAGCTTGCGGGCAGACTCCCGGGGGAGGCGGCCGGCTAGCCCGTTGATCGACTCGTGCAGGTACCGCTCGACCTGGTCGGGCTCGGGCATGAGGATGGTCGGCTTTCCCGGTCGCCTGTAGGTGGCCGCTGCGGGGCTTGTGACAGGCGGGGCGCTGTATTCAGGTCGGGCGGTGGCGTCGGGTGTGGGGCTGGCGTCGGGTGGGGTCCTACCCAGGCGCCGCGCCAACGTGTCGTGCCACGAGCGCTGATCCGTGGCAAGCAGAGCCAAGTCTTCCTGCAGCTTGGCCCTCGCTTCGGCCCACCATTGCTCGACAGGATCTGACTTCCTCGTGTGGTCCTGCCTTGTCGCCTGGCCGGGCGCGTCGGAGTCCACGACAGGTCATCTAACCATCGCGGCGCGTCGCCGCAATGAACGAGAGGTGTCCCTTTAGCGAACCGTTCGGGTCGTCATGGTGTCGAAGTCGGCGCGGTCGCGGGCCCGCTACCCTGCGGAAGGGAGCGGACGCGGAAGAACGGCCTCGTCAACTGTCTTCCGTTCCTGAACGCAAGGTTGTTTTGCACCGGCAAATGAGTGCCCACCCGCACCAATGACTGGTTTCGAATGACCTCGCGCCCGAAGGCAACGAGGAAAGCCCGGGCGCTCAGCAGTTTGCGGTCGACCGCATTGTTCGACGTTGACTTGAGGTTGGTGCCGTGGATGCCGGAGACACTGGCTGCATCGAAGTTTGACGTGTTGGAGTTCTGGACGTAAAGCGTCACGCGCTCATAACGGGTGGAGGTCTCGGTTCTGACCGGCCAGATCCAATACACGACGGTCCAGTCCTGCTGCTGCTTGGTGTTGTAGTAGGAGAGCGCCCGAGCCGAAACACCGGCCCCCAAATCGACCGACGCCACGTCTCGAAGTTTGAAGCCGTGGAATCGATAACAGGCCTCGACACCGTAGGCGGAGAAGCTGGTGAGGTCTGAGGTCGAGATGACGTCAGCGATCACAGCTTGATCCGCGCGCAGCGAAACGTCGTTGGAGATGCCCGAGAACATCGTGTAACGAAGCCACGTTGAGCTCGCGCCAAAGTACGGTTTAGCCCAGTCGAACTCATCGGACTTCTGTGCCCGCCAGCCCTTAGGGGTAGCAGGATATTCGGAGAACGAGGCCAATCGGGGCGCACCGAGAGCGGTGGCAACGATGTCATAGGACTGCAGGCCAGAGTTCAAGATGCCCAACGCGAGGCCGAGGATGGCGACGACCGCCAAGGCGGCCCGGACTCGGGGCGCCGCTGCGAGCACTTGCGAGCTCCTGGCTCGCTGTTGCTCAGAAACACCAGCGCTGCGTCTGCTATCGCTCCAAATTGTGCCGTCCACCGTCAGGCGGAATGGCTTCAGCAGAAGCAGCATGGCGATGATGCCAAGATTGAACGTCAGCAGCCCGACGAACGGGTGGAACACGTCGATGGCTGTCTGCTCCCCCCATGTATGTCCCGCCCAGCAGATGAACAAAAGCCGTGAGAGGTTGGCTGCCCAGAGCAGGAGCATGCCTCCGAACAGCCACACCGCCTTGCGGAGTCCCGGCCCGCGCACGATGGCGCCGAAGGCAACGCCGACGAGGAGGAACCCCACCATCCCGTTGACGCCGGAGCAGGCCGACACGACACTGATCTGGAAGCTTTGCCCGTGGTGGGCGATCTGGAACAGTGAACCATCGGACCCGGGGACTGGTGCGGCGACGCGTACCACATGAAGCAAGGAGTGCAATGCGCTCAGCGTGACGCCAGTGAAGCGGTTCAGGTATTGGAGCAGGAAGACGTTGTACGGAACGGGCCACGCCAGGAACAAAAAGCCAATGGCGAGGCGTTGTCTCCACATCGTGCGGATGCCGAACACGGTGCACACCGCTCCGGCGACGAAAAACGGCAGCGAGAAGAGGTCGATCCGCCAGAGCCAGAACATCGTCGAAAGGCGGTGGGGGAAGACGAAATTGATGGCGAGGGCGAGTGCCATCAGTGGCACGCCGACGATGTAGTCGAGCTGCCGATCGTAGATCGCCGTCTCAGGACCGGCCGTGCGGGCCCGAAGGAAGGCGATTACCAGCGCCATGGGCGGAACGAGGCCCACATAGGCGAGCGGGGTCTCCAGGTTGAGGGTCTGCAGCAGGCTCAGCAGCGAGTAGTGGTAAGCAACGAGCACCATCCCGAGCACGGCGCAGACCCTCGCTCTGGTCTTGGTGCGCGGCGTTGCCCGGCGCCAGGCATCGCGCAGGTCACTGAAGGGATCTGGAGCGAGGGTCGGCGTTACGGCGGTCACCCGCGAACCTCCATGCGGCCATTCGAGCACGTGTGTTCTCGGCCCGTCGACGCTGTCGGTCGGTATGGGCGACTGTTTGCCTGCCGGCTACCTTCCGTTGCGTTTTCGGGCCCCGCGTTGGGAGATTCGTCACGGGGCGCTCGGTTACCCTGGCGGCATGCCAGGACCCGCCTCGGCGCCAGGGACACCGTCGGCCGTGTACCGGGCCGAGAGCGTGGAAGCGTGGGTGGCCGAGGTCCAGCTTCGTCTGGAACGCCTCCAGGCCGCCCTTGGCTCCGCGTCACAACGGACTCGCTGGGCGATCACCCAGGTCGACATCGTCGAGGCCGCGGAGGCGCGAATCGGGGCGGGATGGAAGCCCGGCTCGCACGCGACGACGGACCTGACGTCAACGGCCGCAGGACTCGACGAGGCTCGGCGTCGGGCAGAGGAGCTGGTGCTGGACGCGCGGCGCGGCACGTTGCACACGCTGGCGGCCGCCCGGCGGAGCCTGGCCGAGTTGTACACGGCAGCCCCGCCGCCGCCACCGAGCCCTGAGCAGCCTGCGGCCTCCGGGGCTTCCCGCGACGAGCACGGAGCCGTGCTGCCCCTCACCGCTGTTCGTGTCTACCGCGCGGCCGAGGCCGACACGTACATTGGGGCCTGGTCGGATCGGCTCGAACAGCTGACCAGCGAGGTGGCCGATGCCCGAGCCCGTGCCACCGCCGCGGAGCAACTGCTGATCGGCGGCGATCCGCTTGCCTCCGGCGCTGCCTCTGTCGACCTCCGTAACCCTTCCACGAGCACAATCGAGCCGGTCACCGACGTGCGCGACGACCGAGTGGAGGACGTGCTGAGGCGCGCGCAACGAGAGGTCGATGGAATCCTCGAGGCCGCCCGTGGCGCCCTCGGCGAGATGTACGCCCAAGCCGAACGGGACCTGGGCGCCAACACACCGAGCCCAGCGCCTACTGCCCCCGTGGGGTAGCTGTCGGCCGCTATCGCCGGCGGCAGGCGTCGTCCTGCGCCGCCGGTTGACCGCGTGTCGGCACCCCTCGTGACCGACTCGGTAACGCCGAGTGACGAATCGGGAAACGTTGGCGGTTTGCCGTAGGCGGCATCGGACGGACTGGTCATACTCACGCCGGCAGGGCACCGCAAGTGCCGAACAGCTGCGCCCGGTTGTCTCATCCGCCCTATCTCAAAGGAGTGCCCAGGTCCGATGATCAGACTTCATCTCAGAAACCGAGCGAGGGCAGTCGCCCTCGTCGCAGCGAGCGCTGCGATACTCGCTTTCAACACCGCGTCAGTTCCGGCGGCCCACTCCGACCCCCTGTTCGTGAACAACCCCCTCGTGGGTATGGGATCCGACACGATCCAGGACGTCATGAACGCCTTTGCCGGCGCGGCGGTCGTCAACAGCGCAACCAACGCTCCGCAGTACTACACCGGCCTCACCAGCAGTGTGGCGACCGGCGCTCGGCCCGTCGTCTCGTGGGACGCGGTCGACCCCAACGTCAATAACCTCACGCCTGGCTGCATCAACGAGCCCAAGCCCGGCTTCGGCCCCATCGCCCGCCCCAATGGTTCCTCAGATGGTCAGAAGGCGCTGAGCCGGGCCATTGACAGCGGGGCCTGGACCAAGGCGGGTTTGGCTTGCTCGTTCGGCACGGCTATGACCGGAAGAATCGACTTCGCCCGATCGTCGTCGGGTCCTCCATCGGCCTTCCCGGGTACCGCGCTCACCTTCGTCCCGTTCGCCGGTGATGGCGTCAGCTACGCGTACGTTCCGCCTGCTGACAACCACTTCGACATCAGCGCACTGACGACGACCCAGCTCCAATCGCTCTTCGGCACCGGCGGTGTCGCCAGCACGACTGGCACGATCACGGACGGTACCGACACCATCTTCGCCTGCATGGTTCAGGCAGGCTCGGGCACTGGCAAGTTCTGGGACAAGGCCATGGGCAACGCCGGCGACGGCGCCACTTCATTGCAATCGGCGGTCAACAGCGGCTGCAACGCCGGCACCAACGGACCCTACGAGGAGAACGGCTACAACTCGTGGTCCACAAGCGCCTTCATCGCCGGCCTTACTGCCAGCCAAGGCGCGGTGATCCCGTTCTCGGCCGGCCAGTGGATCGCGCAGAACAACGGAGCTGGTCAAGACCGGTCCAACCTCGGCCGTTGCCTCGGAACTGCCCTCACCACCGACCACCTAGGCATGCCCAACGGGGTCGACCCCATCGGCTCGGGCCGCTGTACCGCCGGGACCCACGCCACACAGACCCCGGGTGCGACGTTCTACGACAAGACAGTAAGCATCTTCGCCCGTGATCTGTACGTCGTCATCCCGACCACCAATTTGACGTCGGTCGGTGGGAAGGCCCTGCGGAGCGTCTTCGTTGGCTCGGGCTCGGCCGTCTGTTCGGCTACGGCCCAGACCACGCTCAACACGTTCGGCTTCCAATCGCTTGTGGGCCGCGCGAGTCAGCCTTGCGGCTTCACTACCGCCCTCCCCGACGGCACCCTCAAATCCGGCCTTGTGTCGTGATCGGACGTAACGGAGCACCAGACCGAGCCATTCAGTCGAGAGAAAGGTTTACCCCCAACGTGAACAAGGCGACGCTTTCCAGAGCAGCAGCCAGAACTGGGGTGGCGGCGTTCGTCGGAGTGCTGGTCAGCCTGGGCGGGACGACACCCGCCTGGGCGGCCACCAACGGCGGGACGCCCCTCATCCAGGACCATCCTGGCCACAACATCAACATGGGAGGGTCGCAGACGACCTGGACGATCACGCTTCCGCCGGGCGCGGCGTGCTCGGGTGATACGACGCACAACTTCACCGTGTGGTCGTTTCTCCTCGACCCGTCCTACAACCTGAACAACGTTGTGTTCGGGGGAGTCGGAAGCGGCGGTATGGGGGGCGACGGCGGTCCGATCCCCAACACGGGAGGAAGCGGTTTCGCCAATTCCCTCTACGACACCGGCTCGAATGCCTACTTTGCCAAAGCCACAGCGCCGGGGACGGGGCAGGTCATCGGCATTCCCAGCTTCAACTTTGCCAACTTCAGCGTGGACGGCTCCGCTGGGGTGGCGCTGCCAACCGGCCCGTACCAGATCGGTATCGCGTGCGCTGACGGTACCAACCACGTCGACAAGTACTGGGCGACGAACATCGTGTTCTCGCCCAGCAACGACCCGAACGGTGAAAGCTGGCAAACCAGCCCCAACCCCCAGGTGCCGGAGTTCCCGATTCCGCTGTCGCTTGCGCTGCCGCTGTCGGCTGCCGTGCTGGGCGGGGGATACGTCGTTGTTCGGCGTCGCCGTTCCAACGCCACTGTTGGCACAGCCTAGAGGTCAAACCCCAAGCTGAACTCGAGGTCAGCTCGCTGAGCGGCTAAGGCGCCACCGTGCGCTCTAGCCGCTCTGGCGCGCCTGGGCTGTTGTCCTGGTGGATGGCGCGTATCGGCCAGGTGGCCGGCCTGTGAATTCCACTCACTGTGGCCACGGAACGTCGCTTGGAGGCTTGTCTAGAGAGATCTTGCATGCAAGGGTCGCGATCGTGGGAGGCGAGCCGCAGCATCGAGCCACTTATCGGCGCGAGCACGGGCTGTGGTTGGGGCAGTGCCTGGCCTGCGGCTACTGCACCCAGCAGTCGGAGGCCCGCTCGCACGCCCGGTCCGCCTTCCGTGCCCACATCACGGACAAGCGGCAAGCGGCGCCCGAGGGCGCCGAGCCTGAACGGGCCGAGGAAGAGATCGATGTGCGAGACGACCCGGCCGTGAACGGGGCGGTGGGCCCAGACGGGCTGGCCTTGTTCACCGATTGTTCATCGTGATGGCCATCGATCGTCGCTTCTGCGGCGCATCCATCGACTATCACCTAGCCATGCGACGCTGGCTAGGCCACCGACGGATCGGTAACGCGGCGCGACGAACGGTGTGAACGTGTCGCATGTCGGCGGTGAGACCGTGCTGCTCGAGCTCAGCCACGCCGCGATCCTCGATGAGATCACGGTTCCGAGTGATGGTGGGGACGTCCCTGTCCTTCGCCCGGACCTCGGGTACCGATCCACCAGCGAGCGGGCCCGAACGGTGCGGTCGCTCGGTGTCGACGATCTCCTGGGCAACGCTCGTGCGCTGGCCAGCGTTACGCTGACCGACCGGCGGCTCGCCGCCATCGGCCGAGATGGCGGCGAATGGTCGTGGCCACTCGAGGAGATTGTCGAGGTGGTGCATAGCGCCACTGAGCCCTGCACGGCGCTGCGACGCGCCTGGACGCCCGACCTCGGCCTGCTTGTAGCTCTGACCGACGCCGACCGGTTCCGTGCCTCGCTAGACGCAGCGCTCGACCGCGGGGCTGAGCGACCTGAGGCCCGCGCTGCCTTTTCTCCCGGGGCACCCTCGACCACGATTCACTCGCTTGCGACCACGCCCCCGCCGACGCGGCGACGGCTCGTCGCGCCCCCCGGGATCGGTGACCGGGTCTTTCGGGGAGGGAGCTGGCTCGGTGGCCTGAGCGTCCTGGCCATCATGACCCTGGTCGGAGGCTTCCTCCTGGCGCGTTCACTCCATGCGCTGAAGGCGACTGGATTGTCCTTCCTCACCACACAGCAATGGCAGCCGGACACCCATCACTTCGGGATCGCTGCAGTCCTTACGTTTACGGTGCTCATCGCCTTGGTCGCCATTTTTGTCGCCGTCCCGCTGGCCACCGGCACGGCCCTGTACATCTCCGAAGCCGTGCCGCGGCGGCTCAAGTCATTGCTCGTCTCCCTGGTCGACCTGATGGCCGCCGTCCCGAGCGTGGTCTATGGCCTCTGGGGCTTCGCCTTCCTGCAAGGCCATGTGATCGGACTCTCCCGATGGCTTTCGGCTTGGTTCTCTTGGATCCCGATCTTCAAAGTGGATCGCGCCAACCCCCGAGACCCGCTGGCATCGCCCAGCGTGTATACGGCAGGGACGTTCGTCGCTGGACTCGTTGTGGCACTCATGATCGTCCCGATCGCCTGCTCGATCATGCGTGAGGTGTTCTCGCAGGCCCCCGACAGCGAACGCGAGGGCGCGTACGCGCTCGGGGCCACGAGGTGGGGCATGGTGCGAACGGTGGTGTTGCCCTTTGGCCGCGGTGGCATGATCGGAGCCGTCATGCTCGCCCTGGGTCGGGCCCTGGGAGAGACGATCGCCGTCTACCTCATCATCTCCCCAGTCTTCAAGATCAACTGGCACATCCTGCAGGCTGGGTCCAACTCGGTCGCCAGCCTCATCGTGCTCCGCCAGGGCGACGCTTCCGGATTCGGGCTCTCGGCGCTCATGGCCGCGGGGCTGTCACTCTTCGTCCTCACCCTGATCGTCAACTTCAGCGCGTCCGTCGTCGTGGCTCGGTCGCGGTCTGGTGCCCAGACCGAGGCATGAGATGACCCCTGGCGCCGCGACAGTGGGCGAGCCGACCAGCGGCGAGGGCACGGCGCTGCCGACCCGGCTGCCCGAGGGTGGACAGCCAGCCCTCCCTCGTCGGCGCATCAGCGGTGTCTCGAGCACCGGCGTGATGAACCTACTCGGTGCGGGGGCGAGCAGCCTGTTCATCACCCTCCTCCTCTTTGGGCGCCTGGCGCCGTTCAGTGGCCTCCTCGGCTTCGTGGCTGTCGGGTACGTCATATTCCTGGCCGTCTACGCCGTGCTTGTGTCGATGACTGATAGCGGCCCGACCGTGCTCGACAAGGTCATGACCGTGCTCTTGGCGTCAGCAGCCTTCATCACGTTCTCCGGCTTGGCCTTTGTGATTCTCTTCACCCTGGTCCGCGGTCAAAAGGCGTTGTTCCATGCCAACTTCTTCACCCAGGACATGCAGCGGGCGGGCCCGCTCGACCCGGTCACGGTCGGGGGCATCAAGCACGCCGTCGTTGGAACGATGTGGATCACGGGCATTGCGCTGCTGATCACGGTTCCGCTCGGCATCATCGGAGCCGTGTACCTGAACGAGATTCGCGGCCGAGTGTCGTCCTTCGTGCGCACGATCGTCGACGCCATGACCGCACTGCCGTCCGTGGTCGCGGGCCTGTTCATCTATACGACCTGGATCCTCACCCTTGGTTACGAGAAGTCGGCGCTGGCGGCGGCGTTGGCCGTCAGCATCATGATGCTGCCGATCATTATCCGCGCCTCTGACGTCGTGCTCCGCCTCGTCCCCGGCAACCTGCGTGAGGCGTCCGCCGCGCTCGGCGCGCCCCAATGGCGCACGGTCTTGCACGTGGTGTTGCCGACCGCCCGCTCGGGGCTGACCACTTCAGTGATCCTCGGCACCGCGCGCGGAATCGGTGAGACTGCGCCCGTCCTGTTCACCGCAGGCTTCACCGCTGCGCTCAACACCAACCCAACTCACGGTCCGATGGTCTCGCTGCCCCTGGCGGCATTCGAGTTCATCCAGTCGCCGCAGCCGGCGATGAAGGCCCGCGGCTTCGCTGCCGCGGCCTTCCTGATGGTGCTGGTCCTGGCGTTGTTCGTGCTGGCCCGAGTCCTGGGCGGACGGGGCCCGGGGCACGTGTCGGCGCGCCAAGCCCGGCGCATCCAGCGAGCGTCGGCGCGCGACCTCGCTCGTTGGGCACAGCGGCCCGACGATGTGTCCCCAGTCAGCCAAGGAGTGTGATGGCTCATCGCCGGTCTCGTTCGGGAGTCGTCGAACCTTCGGCAGGGCTTGCGGCCCTGGTCGTGATCATCGTGACTCTGGGTTTCGGCGGGGCAGCGTCGGCCGACAGCTACGTTCCTGTCTCGGGCGCGGGTTCGACTTGGTCGCAGAACGCCCTAGACCAATGGCGACGCGACGTGACCCAGTACGGCATGCGCGTCAACTACGCAGGCACCGGATCGTCGGATGGTCGCCGCCAGTTCTTGAATGGCACAGTCGACTTCGCCGCGTCGGATATCCCGTTCCAGTTCAACCCCGAGGACGGTTCACCCCCAGAGAATCCGCCTGCCGGTAGCTATGCCTATATTCCCGTGACCGCGGGCGGCACGGTGTTCATGTACAACCTGACCATCAACGGGAGCCGCGTGACCAACCTGCGGTTGTCGGGTGCGAACGTCGCCAAAATCTTCACAGGGGTCATCACCCGGTGGGACGATCCGGCCATCGCCTCTGACAATCCCGGCCTGACGCTTCCGGGCAAGACGATCATCCCGGTGGTGCGCTCGGACGGCTCGGGATCGACTGCGCAGTTCACCATCTGGATGGTGAGCCAGCAGGCTGACCTGTGGCACGCCTACTGCAGCCAGACTGGTCGGTCGGCCTGCGGTCAGACGTCGTACTACCCGACGATTCCCGGCATGATCGCCCAAGCGGGCGACCTGGGCGTGGCTGGG
>Ga0307477_10004486_pt1 | contig 10142 bp, 11 predicted proteins | sample atmos_gasesECM2C_FD_203316 | JGI IMG/M metagenome (GOLD analysis project Ga0307477, IMG submission 203316) | Hardwood forest soil microbial communities from Morgan-Monroe State Forest, Indiana, United States - atmos_gasesECM2C_515 | ecosystem: Environmental > Terrestrial > Soil > Temperate... | reverse complement strand
CTATTACAAAGCCGACAAGGCCATCCAGAACATCGTCGACTTGCTCGCCGCCGCGTGATGTTACACATTCAAATGTTGAAGTATTCTTGTTTACGATCTTTGATCCAAGAATCTAGTGAGCCAACGGTCGAGTTGACAGAATACGACCACATACTTGAAATCATCCTCGCAATGGTTAAGGTGATGGAGCGTAGCCCAGACACTTTCGCCCACATGGGAGAAGAAAACATCCGCGACATTATTCTCGTCAATCTTAACGGCCACTATCAAGGACAGGCCACAGGTGAGACTTTCAATGCGGGAGGGAAGACAGATATTTTGATTCGAGCGAAGGACACCAACATATTCATCGCGGAGTGCAACTTCTGGGAGGGCGAACAGGGCTACCTGAAGACGATAGATCAACTATTAGGCTATGTCACTTGGAGAGATACGAAGACTGCCATTATTCTCTTCAATCGAAGGAAGAACTTCGGCTCCGTGCTGGCAAAAATACCAGATGTGACCAAAGAGCATCCGAACTACAAGTCTACGGGTTCGTACCCGTCCAACACGGGATTCCGCTTCGTCTTCACCAATGCGAACGATTCTGCAAAGGAACTCGTGTTGACCGTTCTTGCTTTTGATATTCCTACTTGATTCCTAACAGGCGTCGCCGCCAGCCAATCAGGGCCGACTTCCGTCACCATAGTCCACTCTCGTCACTCGATTTTAGAAGTCTGCCCGCCATCTAGAAGCCAACGCGAAGTCACAGTAATTCGCACCTCAATCCACGGCGGTGCCTTGCGCTTGACGTTCGGATGTTTGAAAGCGAGGCGGATCGCCCTGATACAATGCCCTCCGAGGGGGACTCATGACGAACATGGGTGGTGTTGTACGGATGTTGAAGAAGGAACAGGATCGGTTGACTAAAGAACTTCGAGGGATTGGAGCAGCGCTCGCAGCATTCGGTACTGCGTACGGGCAACGGACAAGAACTCGAAGAAGGATGTCAGCAGCGGGCCGGGCGAGGATAGCGGCAGCTCAGAGAGCACGATGGGCGAAGCTGAGAGTAAAGCCCCGCAAGCAGAACGTAATCACGATGCCAAAAAAGCGAACAATGTCAGCCGCCGCCCGAAAGCGAATCGCTGCCACGCAACGCGCTCGATGGGCAAAGGTCAAAGCAAAGAAGACAGCCAAAGGCTAGTCCGGTTTCCGGAGCAAGTGCAGGACTTAAGCAGAAGTCTTGTACGCGCTGGGCAAGGACGGGAACTTGTTTGTCCCGCTGTCTGGAACGAGCTTGGCCACGTAGCAATCCTCATGGACGGGCTGCCCGCGTTCGTCGAATTTGCAGCTTGAAAGACGCACTGGCATCCTACAGATGCAGCAGTTCGGAGTTGCTCTCAGCAGAGGGGTCATAACTGCGTCTCCTGCGGGCAACTCTAGAAGCCCCCTTCCACAAACTTCATCTCCTTTGAGGAGGGTCTGATTACTTTGGTCATGTACCTTCCGTGTATTCAAGTAGCTTTCGCGCCATCTCCGGTTCAAAGTTTGTTGTTGGCGGGGCTTTGGATGAGAGGTTGAAGATGTTTTGGGTGCGAAGATTAAGACTAACAACGAAGTGACGAAATGACCGTTGATCTCGCTCAAAATGAACTGGAATATTTGATCGGTCTAATTAGCCAAGACTCTTGCAATAAGCAACGAGCGACCGGAGAGCCTACACCTTTTGAGGCGGGTGTTATGCGAAAGATTTATGACGTTAGGCAAAAGATGATGCAAGAAAAACAGGCCGCTAATGCGATCACCTTCGCAGAAGCTTTAGAAAGGCTGCCTGCCCGTTTAAGGGACGGGGTTGACAGTCCCAAGACGATTGCTGATTTGATGTCCGCAGCCGTGCGCTATCTTGATGAGATCGGAGCTAGGTTGGAAGCGGGAGAGAAGGAACTAGGCGTCGACATATCGGAAGTTGCTTCCTTTCTCGATTGGTTGAAGTTCGATGGGGCATTTGTACCGGGGAAGTTTGATCGCTCATTCTATTGCAGCGAGGACCCTAAACAATAATCATGCACTCTGCTAGCAAGGCGCTGCGGAGTTCTCGCCTTGGGCGGTCTCTCCTTCAATTTTCGTTCGATGCGCTGAAGCAGCTTCAAAACCTTCCGATCTTCGAGGCACACATAGGGGGTTTGGCTGGTATTCATGGCAGGGAGTCTGCCACATGAGCACCTTCTTGACTAGGCAGGAATGATTAATTTCTAGAGCTTTTGTGTGGAAAAGTACGGCGTTTTAGTAACTTTTATTCTTAGGGCGGTCATGGATTAGCGACCGTCGCCCTCCCCGAAACCATCCGGGCGCAAATCTGACGGTAATACGCTGCTACTCAGGCTACCGACAGGCACTCGAACGCGATGGCCACAGAGAAATTCCCCGCGATCTTGGCCTCGACGCGAACGACCTTGCCCCGAGCGCTCAAGAGAGTCCGATGCGAGGCTCCAATCGCCAAATCGACAATGGAGCCCACTGGAATTGGAAAAGCACTCGACAGGAGAATCCCGCCAACGCTGATATTCTCCGACTGAACGCGCATTTCCTCGCGGTCCAGCTTGACTGAGACGGGAAGTTTAAAAGGATAGCGAGCGTCGCGACGTTCTTGCCGCTGAGGGGAGTTCATTGAGGTGATTATTGGGCAGACTACGTCAAGGCGGCTGTCGCAGCCAGTAACGAAACGGTTACCCAGCTTTTCGCTTCTCCGCTTCTACCGTCTGCTGATGCTCGCTTAGTTCCTTAAGAGTCGATTCTGCTATCTCGCGAATCGCGGCTATATGTTTTCTGGACTCGGCGCTCTGCCTCCTCTCGTTGAGAAGATCACAACGGCCAACAATCGCCGCTAGTTTGCTTTTCATATTGTGCGCAATCATGCACGCAGGCTCATGCGGTTCATGCGGTTCTCTTTCTGACGCCATTTGTGTGGCATCCCTTCTCCCCCTCTTCCGAAGAGAGTCTCCCAAACGTTTCTCGAACTCCATTTACTACCTTTAAAGTGTTACGAAATCCGGACAAATTGCGCGGCGGGATTGGTTTGGCGCTTGACAGCCTATGCTTAGGGCCGAAAGCGCACAGGGCTTTGGAGCCCTCCTACGGCGATGGGTGTTGTGAGAGACGACCTGTCGCCGTTCTCTTCTAAGCCTGTTTTGGCGCTTGACAGCAGATGCCGCTTAACATCAGCGTGACCCATCACGGCGTACATCAAGAGATCGCACGGCACTCAACGATGGTTGAAGATGCTGGAAACGAAGCTTTCCCTCAGAAGTAACCGAGCCTACCAATCTGCCGCTTTCTCAGACCACGACTCAGGCCGCAGACATGTTGTAATATTCCCGCGCCTCCGCCTCCGTGGCCGGTTCGAGTAATTCCACAGGGACGATGAGAAAGTTCCCTGCCGCGAATCGGACTAAGGCTGTGCCGTCATCGAAGGTTTTTATGTGGTGGGCGGGAACGCCGTAACGCAAATTCTTGGCCTGACGGACAAGGACAATGGGAGTCGAAGTGGTCGCAGTGGCCATAATATCTCCTGCGCGCGTGTGATCACATCAACGACGCGAAACTGATCTGGCCCGACGCGAACTAACAGCCCCATTAAGGAAGGTCCCCACAAAGTGCGCCGCAAGCCTAGGGCTTTCGTCGAAGGGTTGTCAAGCCAAAAAGAGGCGGCCAAGAAGAAGCGGTGAGGCGGTACTCCGCTGCGAAGACAACCAACCCCCACTCACCAAAAAGCGTATTGTTTAACCAATGCGTGAAATGGTTACAGCGGCCAGCGCTGACAAGTAGCCCCGTATCCGGTTTCCGTACATCGCCCGCATCAGGCGATAGCTGAATCGCGATCCAGACCGACGCTCGTAGGCGGTTTACGGACGGTCGCCCGTGACAATTCCCATCTCAAGAGAGCGTGATTGTTCCGCATATTCAAACCCTGTTCTGCCCGATTCATCCAAGCACAATTTCGGCTAGAGTGGTTTCCACGGTCAAGGAATCGGCCTAGCGTTTTGCCTTCGGGATTGAAGGCCGCAACAGAGGCTCTATTCAAACAGTTGAGCAGGGGCAGATGGTTCGCTGAGTTTAGGTCGATACAGCCACGATAGAATGCTTAGAGTTGCGCTCAGGCAGAAGCCGACGAGCATTAGAATGAGCGCCACCTTATCCCAGAAACCGAGAGTCTCGAATATATGAACCAAGTGCCAACTCCAGCCGTCTAGAACTAGTTGCGATGCAAACCGAAGCAATATAAATGAGGCTGCACAAAGAGGAAGCAGAACTACACTCACAAACAACATCAGTCGGGCTAACCACCACGCATCCATCGCTACCCACGGCATCTCCCTGCCGGGATCGTCGGGCATAAGCTTGTTTGAAAGCCGTCTCAAGTACATCACAAAATAAAGCTGGACGGAGATCAGCACGAGTACCCCCCAGATGGTCACCTGTTCACTAGGAAACCTGATACCGAACGCCTCGAATGCCTCTTCCCCTTTTGTAGCCTCTGCGTAAATCCGAGAGCTTAACCTATCTAAATCCTCTTGCTCGGTGGAGCGCGTTGCTTTCGCTAAGTCAGACATGGCCGTCTCAAATGAGCCAGTCCTAAAATCACTCGTTCTAGAATCACCTGTTCCAGAACTGAATGACATTTGCAGCGCTGTCTGATTAATAACCGTTCTATTAATCGATACGACTGTGAAAACAAATTTGTATTCACCTTTGCTACCTGTAAGCTGAAGTGATGTGTCGGGTTCAGTCTGACATCTGCCAGTGAGAGCTACATCGATACTTTTGGCGGTGAAACTACCCCCACTATTAACAGGTGTAATATCGATTCTATCGACGTCATCGATACCGCCTTTGCTTACGTGAACCCGACGCGAGATTTTGTCAATAGAATCGAATGCAACTCCCCCGCCGGACAATGTGGTCTGCCAGAGCAACTTGAATTCATGGATTGTCTTGGGCACCCCTAAAGATTCGGGTTGAGAATAAAGTTGACGATAAGACCGGTAGAGGGGGCACGCATATAAGTTCCGCTCAGCTATGTGAAACAAAAAACCACCACCCTCTATTCGCTTGGCTTCCGTCCGAAATGCACCTCCCAGAGAAGTGCCTGCAAACCACGGCGAGTACGGCACTTGGTACAGGTTTTCCAAACTGATGGCCCCTTCCGAATCCAAGGGTAACGTGTTCTCTCTCAAAACAGGCACAACCAGAGAAGCTGGGTTCTTCGACAGGTCATCCCTGATCCGCATGACGTCAGACATTTGTGACGCAGCGATCCTAGCATCGTAGGGTTTGGAGAAAAGAAGCAACATCAACCCAGTGGAAACCCCTAGAAGAGCGAAGTGAACTGTGCGTAAATGCTCTACGAAGTCTTTCGACCAGTGCTCCGGAGACGGAGATTTCATGGTCTGGCATTCTAGCACTGGCTGCGGGGCGGATGGGTATACGGAATCCGGACAGCCCATCAGGCAACAGCTATCTGTTCGAAGCCGACGCCCGTAGGTGGTTTACGCAGCGGAACATCGTTAAGGCAGGCATAGACTCCGAACAACTCCTTTGCGGCGTCGTTGTAGGCTCGGGCGGCGTCTAGTTCGTCCTCGAAGTACCCGAGATGGATTTTCCTGCCGTTATTCTCAATCGTGCCCGCCCAACCGTACCCCGGCTTCTTCGATACTCCCTTGTGTTGGCTGCTGTAGCCCGCCCGTTTCCGAGTGTTGGCCGCATTCTGCTTATGAGTCACGGCCCGGATGTTCTCTCGGGTATTGTTGAACCCGCAATGATCCTTATGGTCGGTGATGATCTGCGGATCGGTCAGGCCGAGAATCAGACGGTGCATGGACGTATCTTTGCCTGCCAACCGTGGCCCGAACGTAGAAGGTCTTCCCGTTTTCGCTAGGAGATACCTGCCAAGCGTACGGCAGGAGTAACGGGGCGTCCGAGGCATCCACGAAGGCCGAATACCGCCTGCCGACAAGAATCTCGACTACCTCGCCCGCATCCAACCGGGGTTTGAGTTTCAGCCAAAGCAGGGCAAGCTGTGACCGGAGGCATGGATAATCCTTTGTCGTGACTTTCTGAGGTGGTCTACGACGCGGCTGGGCAGGATGGCACGTCCGGCACGGAACTAGTTTGTATCGCCCGACAACAATGTTCCGCGTAATCCGGCTACAACATGTCGGGCACTCTAAGAGCCAGTAATCGCGATGAGCGTTCTTTCTGTCCGTTCTCCGTACAGCCTTCCAGCCCGCAAAGACCTCACCCGTAACCTCTCGCATTGGCACGGCTAGACAGCCGCATGACTTAGGACCGTTACTTTGGCCGAGGCGAGGGGTTTCCTTAATCCGCCCGCACTCCTTGCCGTTCCTGATTACTGTGCAACGAGCAGCCCATACACACTCACCCTTCTTAGTGAGCCTGCCCGTATCATGGAGGGCGACTAAGTGCCCATAAGGTATTCCAGTTCGGTCCATACGCATTCACTCCTCATATCTTAGGCTAGCACTGTCGCGAAGATTCGGGCGTCCGTGGTATGGGACCAAAACCGGAGTCCCTGTATAGAATCTAACCGAAGGAACGTCTTGGGGATTTGGCCCAATAGGGTACCTATGAAACCATTTGTAAATCTGCCACGCCGCCGTGCTCGCGTGATCCACCCACCGGCAGGGTAGGCCCACCCGATGGCTTCGGGCAAATAAGCATTCTTCTAGGGAGTCATCACGACTTCGAACGCCGAATCAGACCGGGAGCGCCGAGCCCGCGCAAGATGTTTAGGGCTGACGCATAGGGGGCGATTTCCCCCAGACGCTATCGACTGCCTGATTTCCTTGGAGCCCGAAGTCAGGCTTGGTTGGCGGGCAAATGATGGCTTGCGGGCGAAGTATCCGGTTTCCGTAGGTTACAGTTGCCCGAGATAGTCTTGCTTCTGCTGGCGTCTCCACAGCGTTGTGCGGCTCGGATTAAGGGTTTGCGGGCGACCGAGGCGCTTTCCCTGCCGTTTGACACGGGCTAGCCCTGCCTTGGTCCGTTCGGTGATTGATACCCGCTCCTGCTTCGCGACGGCGGCGAGCACAGCCAAGACAATGCTGTTGGTCATCTCGTTGCCAGTATCCAAGAACGGCTGAGTGAATGAGCGCCAGCCAATACCCCAACCCTGTAACTGCTCTAGGTAGTGGATTGTGCGGGCGACGCCCTCTCTGGACAGCCGATCAAGCGACCAGAATAGCAGGATGTCAAATTTCCGCTGGCTGGCGGCCAACATACAGGCTTCGAACTGCGGGCGGGCTTTCTTGCCCGATCCGGAAACCGTATCTATGAACTCGCCCGTAATCTCCCAGCCCTGTTGGGCAGCAAACGCCCGTAACTGGTCTAATTGATTGTCCGTATCCTGCTTGTCCGTGGACACCCGACAATAGATGCCTACTTGTTTCATAAAGGGTGTTATCTCCTAGCGCGTAACCCGTCTGTTATCAGCGGGCATATTAGCTAGAATCAGTGTACCAAAAAGGACCGGTTTTGCAACACACTAGTTATCCAACTTACTCGCTGAAGTTACTCTCTCCCGGCTGATATCTCGCTCACAATGCCCCGTCCTGCTACGCCTGTGAGCGCTGTTGCAGGATCTGCCGTCAATCCAGCCCGGACATCACCAAGGGCTCAGAAGCCAATTCTGGCGCTATTTCTTGCCCGCCAGACGTGAAGCCCGGAACAGGCCGGTTAGCGTGCTAATAGGTCTCCACTAAGGGCGCAAAAGATGGAGGCAAATCGGGCTATCCGACGCCGACTGTAAGTTATTGACTGCATTGGCTATAAACCAGACTAACAAAGTGGCTGAAAAGCACCACACATGGTTGAAATTCACCAGTTTTATCTCGATTTTGAAGAAAGATAGCCGAGGGTAGTAAATCAGTCTTTCAGTCTGGATAGTTTCAGGCACGAATTAAGCATGAGTTAGTCGGGATCGACGACCCTGCCTGCTCCGCGTTGCCTAGCAACGCTTCGCGGAACCGCACGTACATTAGCCGTACACGGTTCTGATAGTCCCCAGTCTGCCATGACTCCCCTCACTCTTATCTATATCTATGCTCTCTCTATGTTCTCTTAGATCACTGGACTTGGTTACGGGCTTCGTGGGTGTGTTTGCGGGCAAGAATGAGTTACGGGCGACCTGTACGGAAGCGAGACTAATGGGTGTAATCGAATGTAATTGGATGCCTGCCGCTCCGCGCTAACGCGCTCCGTGATATCCGTACGTTTTCCGTATAGACTCCACTATCTCTACTTACTGTCGCTTTGTTGTTCCCCTGACTCTCTGCTCTCTTCGACACCTATAATAGATTGGTTTCGGGCGACGGGCTGTACTTCATCCGGACAAAGATTGGTTACAGGCTACCTTTTGTCCGCTTTCCGGACGTTGCAGCAGTGAGATTCGAACTGTTTGGCTACAGTCGCGTAGAGCGCCCTGTCTGGAAACGCAACCTTTGATCGGCAGTCTAAGCATTCCAGAAATCGGCCAGTTGGGGACATTAGGATAGCGAATCGCTTCGGGGATGGCGCAGGTAGAATGACTGGCATTGCATGTTCCAACTCTCCAGTACGGGACCAATCATACGCTCTCTCGCACCGTTTGCGGGCAAGAATGGGATTACGGGCGACTGTACGGTTTCCGGATGCCATTCGTTTTCCGTACAGCCATTTGTCTTGTAGCGTCTTCCGTAGTGACTGGTGCATGAGCCCAGCCCGCTGATTCTTGCGGGCAGGTTCGGGAGGTCTGCCCATGGCCCAACAAGCTAGACTTTTGCTCGGGAGTTGTCGGTACGCAGGCGCACAGGGGCGTCAATCCCAGGTTTGTTAAATTTTGGTGCTCAGTGGCGATGGCGGTTTATGTTCCAACCTCTGCGCTTTACCGTCCAGCAGATCACTGAGTTCTTCAACGAGTTGAATGAACTTGTGCCGATCTTGTTCCACCTCGATCTGCTTGCAGAGTTTAGTCATTTGTTCCTTCTCTTCAGATGTCATAGAGTACGCCCCGTTGTCACGATTATAAGCTCACCATGGGCCTTGTCCATGCGCCCCATCACCACCGGGCCTTGCTCGCAATAACACCGAAAAGGGCGAAAAGTTACTGACTAGTTTTCAACCTTGCACTTTTCGCGGCTTCCAACATCTTCAAACCAACCTCACCAGCCAACCTCATTGGCTTTGTCATACTTCCCCGCGCCTCCCGTGCACGAGCAGATAGGCGAACGTCCTGCCCATCTCGCGGGCATATTCGGCCCGGATGCAGCCACAACTCTGGGTATGCCCCGACTTGAGATGAATTCCGGTCGAGACTGTGTAGCTCCAGCAATCGCATCTGCAAATCCAGCACAGATGCCCGTTGCACTTCTTACCCGCCCGGTCGATGGCGACCAAGCGGCCAAAGCGCTGCCCTTCGAGTTCGAGTCTTCGTCCCATGTGGTTTGAGTTTGTTACGGGCTAGTCGTTCGTTTTCCGTATAATGGCGAGGGTTCCGGGCAATGCCTGATGAACGGGCTTTACGAAGCGCGTTCGCCGGGGCTGGGCATTTTGAGTGAAATGGCCTTGGTTACGTCAACAATGGGCTACAATCTCGGCTCCGCCTAGGAGTCGGCATCTGCCATGAAGAAAAGCGTCTGGAGAGCACTGATCGAGGTAGCCTTTATCATCTTCCTGTTTTATTCCAACCTCTTGATGGGAGAGTTCGAGCGTTCAGGCATGGGACAGAAGAAGGGTGTAGCGTGGGCCATCGGAGACGTTTTCACCACTGCCAATTTCGAAATTGCCATGATCGCCGCGCTCATCGGCTATGGCCTTTTTGAATTTCTTCGAAAGAGATTCTAGGCAAACGTGACTCTGATTCTCGACTGCAAGAGAAACAGCAATAGTGCGCTTGCAATGATGATGCCCACTCCGCCGCGCAGCCAGTCGCCTCTGACAAGCCTTTGATATCGCGATTACTACAACCATCAGGTCGTCTTCCCAGATGCACCTCGTTGTCCTTGCCAAACGACGGAGGTCGGACTAATCTTTGAAGCCATGACGTACGTTAAATTGCTTCTCGGCGGGCTCTCTGCCTTATTCCTCTCGGGATTTGTTCTGATGGT
>Ga0307477_10004485_pt1 | contig 10142 bp, 11 predicted proteins | sample atmos_gasesECM2C_FD_203316 | JGI IMG/M metagenome (GOLD analysis project Ga0307477, IMG submission 203316) | Hardwood forest soil microbial communities from Morgan-Monroe State Forest, Indiana, United States - atmos_gasesECM2C_515 | ecosystem: Environmental > Terrestrial > Soil > Temperate... | reverse complement strand
TGACGATCGCGACCGGGCCGTGTGCAGCGGCGATGCCATGGACTTTTTCTCCGTTGCTTTTCTGGCTGTACGCCATGGCGCCCAAAATCGGGGTCAGAATCATGCCCGGACCGTGAATCCAGGCTAGGACTTTGTGCACGCGGATGGGACCCCGCGTCTCGGTGCCCGCTATTCTTGGAGCGCGGATGGCGTAGTAGGCAGTGATGCCATACAGGTCGCCGGTAACCGCACCCAGAGCGAGATGCACATCGCGGGTGGTCGTGCTGGTGCTCTTGCCGCCGGCGTTCACCGAGGTGATCAGCGTGGCCAGTAGTGGAACGGTCGTGATCAATCCGAAGCGCTGGTGCATCTTCAGTATGTGGGTGCGCTTATCGAGCAAGGCCTGTTGGGCGGCGTTGCTTTGCGTCTCGGTCTTGGAAAAGCCCAAGTCTTCGAGCGAGGGCTCGGTCTTGTTGGGAGACGGGGCGTTCGGCAGGGTCTCGGACGGCGTTTGCTGCGCCGGACCAGCGCTTAGAGTTAGAGGAAGTGTTTGCTGGCTTCCGGCGGTTAGAGTAACTTTCGCGACGACGGCGCCGACTCCGTCCGCTGTGGCCGAGATTTCGTACTCTCCCGCGGCGAGGTTGGGAACCGTGTAGAGCCCAGCAAGATCGGTCTGCGTCTCGGCCGACTGACCGGTAGACGAATTCCTAATCGTGACTTTGGCGTTAGCGACAACCTGGCCAGACGAGTTCGTGATCGTGCCGGAGAGCGTGGCCTGCGGGTCTTGCGCGTGGAGTAGATTCGCAGTGAGTACAAAAATCAGTACAACTCCAAAGAAGAGCTTCGTCGTTTTCGGACCCATTGGAGGGGTTCCCTCTGCCGACATCGAGACCGTAAGAGATTGTTATGTGCAAAAGATGCCGCCGTCAAGACAAGGGATGTCTCGACAGTTACGCTGTCGCCGGAGCGGCCATGATATTTGAGAAGCGCAACGCGGCATCTTGCCGCTGCTGAAAAATCCCTGATTGCATCAACTGACAACGGGCATGGATGAACTGATTGCAAACCGAAACGCTATTCCCGGTACGCCTCTTTCATGAAGCGGCGGGCCTGATCGGCCTGTCCACTATCTGCGCGGCCGGTCAGCACCGCTGCGTAAGCTTTCATCGCCAGGTCACGTTTCTGGAGGAGGTCGTACATTTCTCCGGCCGCAAGATTGGCTTTCTGACGAATATCGGGATCGGGGTTGGGGGCTTCATTGACCAGTTCGTAGGCGGCTGCGGCCCCGTCAAAGTCTTTCTTGCTGCGGAGTAATTCACCCAAGCCCCAGGCAGCCAGTTCGTAGTGAAGCTTGCCGTACTTCCCTTCCCGGCCTTTTTGCCAAACTCTCCCATACTCCGCCTCAGCTTCATTGAGTCGCCCCGCGGAGCGCTCGAGGTTGGCGACTTCGGTCGGGAACAGATGGTTCCCCGGATACTTCGCGGTCAACTCCTGCATGTATCCGATGGCCTCCTGGTAGTGGTGCTCTCGGCGAAGGAACAGGGAGATGATCACTTTAGCGTCTGTCGAGTTCTCGCCATTGCCCTTCGCTACTTCGCGCAGGTAGCTTAGGCCCTTATCTCTTGATCCGTTCAGCCCGGCCAGGGCCGCAGCGACTTTTAAGCTCCAAGGCAGGTTTCCGGCGACGTAGTTGTGGGTGCCAACCACCATCTTGGCGTCGGAGTAGGAGGGATCGAGTTCGAGCACACGCTCGTGATCGTGGCGTGCGCCCACAGCATTGCGCAACGCCGAGAACCAGGCGCGTTCGACGAGTCCGGTGTAAACCGCAAACTCGGCACGCGTAACGCCGCGGCAGTAAAGCGCATTGACATCCGCTGGATTGGCCTTGAGGCGCTTGTCTTCCAGAATCAAGGCGCGATGCGCCAGCTCTTTGATGCGATCCTTGATCTTGCCATCCGTGGGACGGGGGGCATGTCCAATAAAACTATCGTTCGTGTAATCTCCGGTGTTCATCGCACCCGTCTCGTAGAGATCGCGCATGAGAACTACTGTCAGGAGATGATTCACCGAGAACGCGTCGTCGGGATGCTTGGCAACAATCTTCTCAAGCTCCTCTGTCGCCTGGACGTAGTCCATGTTGTAGAAGTGATCGAATGCCACCTCTGTTTCAGGATCGTGCGGAGCTCCATGAGTGGGCTTGGAGTCAGGGATCGTTTGCGCCCTGGCAAACAGGCCGCTCGTCATGAGAAGCACAAGGAGCGTAATGAGGCGAGCATCCAGCGGGAGATTCATGCGGCAGACTCTACTTGAGGATCCACAAACCCAGTTTTTCCTAGTCTATTTTTTCTAGTCTAAATGAACCGCGCGCGTTCGGGCCGATCTGAGCCGCGGCCGAACCCGTATTTCTGCCGGAATCAAGAGCGTCATCTCCGTGCCGTGTCCGCTACTCCCAACCTGGTGAAAGGCGCTCCTATACTCTGATCAGCCACAGAACTGAAGGTAGCGGAAGCACTCGTCAATCGCTTGCGACCCGGTTCGCCGAATGGAGCTCGGGGGACCGTGCGGGCGCGGCCAGCGCCGAGGGCTAAGACTTGGGGCCTCGGGATTCGAGAACTTCCGCTATCGTTCAGTGTTTTTTGTTTTGGGCTGTTTCGTGAGTCCCACGGCTTTCGTAACTAACGCAAGTTTACTCAGCTAGGCGCGTAAGAATTGCTTGCATCGAGACCGGTGCTAAAATCTGCCGTTTTGTAAACCGTTATTTTTCAGCATTTTGCATCTGCAACGTTTTGGTGCTTGGAGTGCGATCTAAGGTTTTTCGGGTAGGTCCCGATTTATGGCAGAGGTAGCACAAGGAACGCAAGAAGAGTTCTGGCGCCCACCAACTCTAAATGAGGAAATCGCGGTTCGCGATCCCCATCCGGCCATGGCGGAAGCTTGTCCCCGGTGCGGGACCGAGTTCCTGCTGGGCTCCAACTTCTGCCACTCCTGTGGCGGACGACGCCCGGCAGCGATTAGTTCTTCTGCCCGGGCCGATGCGGCAGTTCTTGCTGGGTTATGGGAGCGCGCCATCTACCGGTGTCAAACCGCCATAGCAGGATTTCCCTGGAGCAAGGTTACGTTCCCTTCCTGGACGCGTCATTTGCACTTTCACGAGATCAAGGGTCGTTTGGGCCTTTCGACCGCTTCGCTGATCGCGTTCGTGATCGGTCTGTCTTGCGTGGCGGGAGCCCTCCTGGTCGGATTGCTCACCGCAAAGACTCTGGTGGATTGGCAAGCCATCCAGTATTACCGGGCGGAATGGCTGTTGGCGGCCACCGCTTCCTTCGTGGCCGGAATCCTCTTGAAGAAGCCCACCCAGGATTAAGTAAATTCTCCGCCGCTGCCGGCAGCACGCCGCTGCAGGCTCATCCGATAAAGATGGTGTACCGGTCCAATTCCCTTACCTAACGGCTGGCCGTTGGAAATGGCGGCGGTCACATAGGTCTTCGCCAGGAGAGTAGCCTCAGCCAGCCCTCGATCCAAGGCCAGGTGGCATGTCATCGCAGTGGCAAAAGCGCAGCCGGTTCCGTGCGTGGACTTGGAGCGCTGGCGCTCGGCCTTGAAAACTTCCTGTTCGATCCCACGCTTGGTGGTGAAGCTCAGCAGATCCGTCGCCTTTTCGAGGTGCCCCCCAGTCACAACTACGGCGGACGCCCCCATCTCGTGCAACTTCGCGGCGGCGGCTTTCATTTCTTCCAAGTCTTCTACTCTCTTCATTCCCGTAATCACTGCCGCTTCATCGACATTCGGAGTTACCACAGCCGCCAACGGAATCAGGCGCTCGATCAAAATCCGGGTTCCGGCTGCGTCGAGCAGGTCGGCTCCGGACGACGAGTTAAGGATGGGATCCAGAACGATATTGGGCAGGCAACCCCTGTCGGATCCAATTGACTGAAGGAAGTCGGCAACAGCCGTGGCGACTTTTCCCGTCCCCAGCATGCCGATGTGGACGGCGGCAATTTCCAGATCGGCGACTAGCTCCTGAAGCGTATTTGTGACCAGCGTAGGATCGAGCGCCTCTACTCGCTTCACTCCTGACGTCGACTGAACCGTCATGGCGGTAATGCAGGAAACGCCGTAGCAGCCGTGGGCCGCGATGGTCTTGATGTCGGCAGTGACCCCGGCTCCGGACGAAGGGTCAAATCCAGCGATCGTGAGTACCACAGGTGGTTTTTCGGCCATGGCCTTCCGTTCTCGAAAGCTCCTCTGCTGCGCAGACTTTGGCACAGAATCTCACATCGGCAAGTTCTCGGAATTGACTTTATTCACCCTGCGGGAGAAAAATTCTTTGGGTTCAATCGATGGATGCTCGCCGTAAATGCATGATTCCATGTAAGTTGCTAGATTGCTTCTCGTAATTCATTGATTCCATTCGGCTTGTAAATTCTACCCTCCGACGTCGTTCGTGCTATTTACTGATTGGTAAATGCGTAACCTTTCTGAAATAAAGGCGTTTGCCTGCATCCCTATAAATTTCCAACATGTTACGTAAGACTTCCATTACTAGGAGGTCACCATCGGACGTGTCCTTTAGCCTTGACACACCGTTTGGCAGGCCGATAGCATCTACGAACTGCAGGCAAGACCAGCCTTAGGCCAAGGGCACTTTTGAGTATGCGAGGAGAACTGAATGCGAAGACGTATAGCTCATGGACTGGCGATCGCTTTTCTGATCGTCGGCCTGGGAGCGGCTCAGGGACCGAACATCTCGGAGGCGACACCGGCTCCAGTTAGTTCTGTTCAAGCGAAGTCCGAAGTCCGCAAACAGGTCGGCAAGACCAAACCGTATCAAGTTGGAACGGCATCCTGGTACGGGCAGAACTTCGAAGGCAAACCGACGGCCAGCGGTGAACCGTACGATATGTACGACATGACCGCCGCCCACCTGACGCTTCCCATGGGAAGCTACGTAAGGGTAACGAACCTGCGTAACGGGAAGGCTGTCATCGTCCGGGTCAACGATCGTGGACCGATCGTCCCGGGCCGGATCATCGACCTTTCTTATGGGGCCGCCCAAGCCCTTCAGATGAAGGCTCATGGGCTGCAACGCGTACGTCTGGATCTGGTTCAATCGACCAGTGTCGCCAAATCCCGGCAACAACAGAAGCCGGATTACCAGACGGTTGCCGTTAACCATCCCCCTGTAGCGAAACTCCCGTAAAAACCCGTACACTAATCGGGATGACGGCTGCTCTGCCCGACCGCATCCCGACTGATAGCTTGAGCTATCGAAGTGATGATCCGCGTCAGCGGCTCATCGTTGCGCTCGACGTTTCGTCCGCCGCCGCCGCACAGAAGATTGTGGCGGCGGTGGGAGACTCCGCCTTGACCTACAAGGTGGGGATGCAACTCTATACCGCCGTGGGACCGCAGATCGTGCGCGATCTCGTAGCGTCCGGACGGCGAGTGTTTCTCGATCTGAAGTATCACGACATTCCGAACACCGTAGGAGCAGCCGTCGCCGAGGCTGAGAAGCTTGGCGTGAGCATGCTGACGATCCACGCTGCGGGAAGCACGAAGATGGTGCGAGCCGCGGTCGAGGCCGCGAAAGTGCGGCCCGATTTGATGGTGCTGGCGGTCACTGTCCTCACCAGCATGGATGGACACGATCTGGAGACGATCGGGATTCGCGGATCCATGGAAGACAGCGTGGTGCGCCTGGCTACGATCGCACTAGGGCAGGGCTGCCAAGGAGTGGTGACCTCGGCGCGTGAGGCTTTCACGCTGCGCGCGGAGCTCGGCGACCGGTTCGCGATTGTCACTCCAGGCGTACGTCCGGCCGGAAGCGGCGTGGCGGATCAGGTGCGCGTGGTTACGCCCGCAGAGGCTATCGCATCAGGCGCGAGCCATATCGTGGTCGGCAGACCGATCACAGAGGCAGCCGATCCCGCGGCCGAGGCAAGGGCGATTCTGGGGCAGATTCGCGGATAGGCAATCCCTACCAACCGCATCCCATGATTCCGATAGTGGTATTTGGGTAGTTTGATGGTGGTATATTGGTAGTATGAAGGAGAAGACATCTGTCACGCTCTCGTCCGAGGTGCTTACAGGGATCGATCGCCTTGCTGGGAGGCAGCGTTCGCGGTCCGCTTTTATCGAAGAAGTTCTCCGCCAGTACCTGAACGATCGAGTCAAAGCAGAGCGTAAGGCTCGCGATCTCGCAATTCTCAATCGTTTCGCCCACGAACTGAATCGCGACGCCGAGGAGGGTTTGGACGACCAGGCGCCCGAACCGGAACTGGACTAGTTTCAACCGACAAGCCGATGAGACGAGGAGATATTTACAGGGTCTTCAAGCCAAAGCAGGATCACCCGAAACGCTATCGCTTTTATGTGGTGGTCAGCCGACAGGAACTCCTCGACTCCGCTTTTTCGACTGCGGTTTGTGCGCCCGTCTACACCAAGGGTCACAGGCTAACAACGGAAGTCGCGGTTGGAATCGCCGATGGTCTGAAACACGAGAGTTGGATCACTTGCGACAATCTGCGCAGCATTCCCAAATCGGCCCTCACGGACTTCGTAGCATCGCTATCGGATGCAAAGATGAGCCACCTGAATGAGGCGTTGTCGATAGCACTCGATCTCAGCTGAAGAGCACTGCACGAATCGCGATTTCTCGGCCAGTCAACGGGAAGGTGCGAGTAACTCCCGCACATCCCAGCCCGAGACGCACGAGCCACCGTACAGGCTCGGCGACCACGACAGCAGGAGAATCCTTCTTACGCCCTGCGATATAATCCGGCTCCAGAGCCGGGGGAAAGCGACCGCGAAGACCATTCATCTCGCCCGACAATCACCGCAATCAAAGATGGCCGCCTCGAATTCAACTACGACCACGCACGATCAAAAACTGTGCCCCGCGTGCAAAGAGCCGATTCCTATCGACGCAGCGCTCTGCTTTCATTGCAGAACCCCGCAAGTGCCAGAACCAGTAGCCAGGGAACCGGAATCCAAGCGGCTATTGGCATGGATTGGCGTCGTCACCGCAGTGATCGGGCTCATCACGGGCCTAAGCGGGCTAGTGGGACCACTAAAGGGCTGGTGGAAGACGGGGCGCCAGTCGCACGCAATGCTCGCCAGCGCGCAAAGACAGGAGGAACTCGGCGAATACTCAGCTGCCATGGATACCTTGGCGGAGATCCTGAAGGCCACGCCCTCGGACACGCAGGCTCTGCATACTCAAATCGATGTTGCGATGCTATGGATTGAAGAGATCCGAACTCCCAGGCACAACGTGGATGATGTCGCGCCCCAAGCGCGGACGATTTTTGACCGCCTCACTCCCATTCTCGAGAGCGGACTTAGCACGGCAAAAGGTTATCGCGCAGCTGACGTGGTGGCGCACCTTGGCTGGCTCAACTTCTTGAAGGGAAATATCACGGGACAAGGCGGGATCGTTGAATCGCATCTTCGCGAGGCGTTGCGGATGGATCCGGCGAACGTCTATGCCAATGCCATGATCGGCGAGTGGCTCCTGCTGCCTCCCGCAAACCTCGAGGAAGCGAAAACGCACTTCGCGACAGCGCTGAAAAGCGGCAAGGCTAAACCGTTTGTGCGCGGATGCCAACTCGAAGGGATGATATATAACGAGGAGCCGGGCGTGCGAGCCGAACTGATTCGGGTGGCCAATCAGATGAGGAAGGACAATGACCCGATCAGCGACGACGACAAAGGAAGAATCCACTCATATTTCAGCACGACGATCGGAACTGACACGGAACTGCGGGAAGTGGTGTCTGCTGCACCCCCGGATGAGGTCTGGGCCACCTACGAGTGGGTCAGTCCCCCGGCCGCCGAGGCATCAGACTTCAACAAGATGGAGGCGCGTTTTATTCAGGCCAGCATCGACGAGGTCTCGGGTAAACGCGAGGAGGCGCTCCAGATTTACCGGAGTCTGGACCAGGAACTAAAGCAAAGGAAGGACTCGGGTCCTCGCGTTTCGCAACGCGTTCGCGATGCGCTGCAACGGCTCAGCCACTGAGTGGTTAGAGCTTCTCGAAGAACTCACACCCCGAGCACGAGATGTAGATCCCACCTGGGACACCGCGCTCGCGGTCTTTCACGCGCTTCACGATCCGCGTCGCCTTGCCGCACTTGGGGCAATCGGTACTCTTGGTGGTATCCATGACCTTCTTGCGGTCGGCTGTCTTTGCGATCTTGGCGCCTACTGCCATGATGAATCTCTCCTGATGTTTCCAATGTGTGCGCAGCGCTCCGCGTCAACCACGCGGAAATATGTGGATGGAATTGTCTGGATCCACTCGGGAAGAATCTGAAGCTGCGTCTTTGTGCTCTTCCGCCAGGATTTATTTTACAGTAACGTTGTGCCGGCTGTCTTGCCGCTAGCGAGGCCACGATACCGTGTCGCGAAGATTCTGGCCGATTCTGAATACGCTCCTGTTCACGATCTTCGTGCCGGGCACGGTCGCGATCCTGATACCACGCTGGCTGCTAGGCGGATTCGCGAAGCCGCCGGGCGGTGCTCTGACGTGGATCGGGGGCATTGCGTTCCTGATCGGCGCCGCTATCTACTTCCGTTGCGCTTGGGAATTCGCCGTGCACGGGTTGGGAACTCCCGCGCCTATCGCGCCGACAAAGTTTCTGGTTACGAGCGCCCTGCATGGCTACGTCCGCAACCCGATGTATATCGGTGTGGCCGTGGCTATTCTTGGAGAAGCCGCCGTATTTCGGTCCATTCACGTCGCAGAATACGCGGGCGTGATGCTGCTGATCGCTCACACCTTTGTGGTCTTGTACGAGGAACCAACCTTGCAGCGCCAATTTGGCGAGTCCTACGAGGCATACAAGAGAACTGTGCCGCGCTGGTTGCCGCGACTGTGAAGAAGTCCGGCGCCCTCTTATTGACTGGCAGCCCGCATCTGCGGCGAACTGAAATTCCCGAACTCGAGTTCCGAGACGATACCTGACGGTGCACCCGGCGCGGTCTCGATCCATTGCACCCAGCGGGAAAACGGCCGGTTTTCTCCAAGGCGGTACTTGTCCTTCACCTTAACCCGAATCGTGGTACCAGCCAGAAGTTGCTCGGCCCACTGCGATTCAAGATCGTGGTAACTGCCCCCATGGCCCTGGAATGCGTCTTGCAAGGCCTTGGGCGCGAAGGTATTCATGTTGGGATTCTGCAAGCCCAGGTTGCGGATATCCCCAGGCGCTCCAAACCGAATGCCGATCAAATGTCCCGCGTGTTCACCCGTGCCGCCCGACATGGCGCGCTGCGTGGAGACAACGCGATGGGTCGCCACTTTGCCGGGAACGCCGAGTTCCCCTGAAGCTTCCTTGTAGGAATACTTTCCCTGGGTCCACTCACGAAAAACGAATTGCGCACTGATATCAGGTAATGCCATACGACTCTCCCGAATAGCGCGGAATGGTAGCACGAAGTGGGATCGCGGGCGAGGGAGTTCGGTTCTCAGTTCTCAGAACGCATCTCATAAATGGTTTTGAAAGGGCGCGGCTTTTCAGCCGCGCCGTAGAACGCCACAAAAGACGCGGGCTTCAGCCCCTGAGGGAAAAGCCTGAGGCCCAGCAAGCTGATTTGTGAGACCAAACTTTCAGTTCTCAGAAAAACTACCTTTCAGGAATACGAAGTTAAGTACCTAATCTGGACGTAGCCACATGTTTACGGGCTGACATGGCCACGCAACACAGTAATCGAGGCCTTCGGCAGCTGGTACAGCACGTCGGCGCCTCCTTGTACGGTCGACCTTGAGGGCGGTCCGTCGGGATCCGCGTGGCTGCTCTGCCCTTGCTGACGCCATTGATATTCATTCGAGCCGAAGGTGATGCGTTCCAATGGGCCGGTGAAGTGGCGCTCTCTTTTTGCTGTGTCGAACGCGATCTTCACGGCATGATCGTTGGACTGATCGCGGTTGACCAGCATCACCGACCACTGGCCATCCGGACGCTCCACCGCATAAGCCGTGACCAGAACATGTCCGGCAGCATCGCTGACATCGCTGGCGGCTTTGAACTGCCTGTGTGGCGCGTCGATCGGCTGCACCCATTCTTTCGTGATCACTTGCGCGGCAATATACTGCGGTGGATAACCCACCACTTTGTAGTTCTGATCGATCAACAGAAAGTTTCCAAAACCTGAAGAGTTTTGG
>Ga0307477_10004484_pt1 | contig 10143 bp, 11 predicted proteins | sample atmos_gasesECM2C_FD_203316 | JGI IMG/M metagenome (GOLD analysis project Ga0307477, IMG submission 203316) | Hardwood forest soil microbial communities from Morgan-Monroe State Forest, Indiana, United States - atmos_gasesECM2C_515 | ecosystem: Environmental > Terrestrial > Soil > Temperate... | reverse complement strand
GGGTCAGCACGAGCTCGCCAAGCGTCACCTCGCCGCCGGTGTCAGCCCGGGTCAGCCTCGTCGTGGCCGGCATGCAGCCACTCTCCCGCAGGTCACTGAGCATCGGCCGCTTGTCGGCCCGGCCCTCCAGGTTGCGCGACAGCTGCGACAGGGCCACGACGGGCACCTCCAGCTCGCGCGACAGGATCTTGAGCCCCCGCGACATCTCGGCGATCTCGACCTGACGGTTCTCGGCCGAGTGCCGGCCAGTCATCAGCTGCAGATAGTCGATGACGATCAGGCCCAGGTCGCCCACCCGGCTCTTGAGCCGCCGGGCTTTGGCCCGAACGTCCATGATGCCGATGTTGGGATTGTCGTCGATGTAGAGCGGCGCTTCGCCGAGCCGGCCGGTGGCGCGGGAAATCTTGGGCCAGTCGCTCTCCAGCAGACGGCCGTTGCGCAGACGGGTGGATTCGACGAGCGCCTCGGCGCACAGCAGCCGCTGCGTGATCTCGAGCTCTCCCATCTCGAGGGAGAAGAGCAACACCGGAATGTGATGCTCGACCGCGGCGTGCGCTGCCATCCCGAGGGCGAACGCGGTCTTGCCCGCTCCGGGTCGAGCGCCGACGATCACCAGCGTCGAGGGTTGGAGACCGGCAAGCTGACGATCGAGGTCGGTGTAGCCCGTGGGCACCCCGGTGATCTCGTCGCCCCGGTCGTAGAGCTTCTCAATGCGTTCGAGTCCCTTGACCAGCAGGTCATAGAGACGCCGTGTGGTGTCGGTGACCCGGCGGTTGGCGACCTGGAACACCAGCGTCTCTGCCTGATCGACGGCACTGGCCACATCGTCGGGAACGGCGTAGCCGATCTCGGCGATCTCTCCGGCCACGCCGATGAGGCGACGAAGGAGGGCGTGCTCCTCGACGATGTGGGCGTAGCGCGACGCATTGGAGATGGCCGGGGTCGCGTGCTGGAGGGTGGTGAGCACGGCAGGGCCGCCCACAGCCTCGAGCAAGCCGGCGCGGCTGAGCTCTTCGGCGATGGTGACGGGATCGGCGGGCTCGCCTTGGCCGTACAGCGAGGTGATGGCCGAGAACACATGACCATGGGCCGGCTTGTAGAAGTCGTCGGCGCCGCACACCTCAACGGCGGCGGCAATGGCATCTCGCGACAGCAACATGGCCCCGAGCAGCGACTCCTCGGCCGCCAGATTGTGCGGAGGAACGCGCCCGGCCGGTGCGCCCAGCGAGGTCCCAGGGGCGGCGCGGGAACCCCGTCGGCGGTTGTCGTCCAAGGCCTGCACCATGAGTGTGGCTACCTTGACCCAACCGGCCTGTGGGGCGTCAGAGCCGAAACCTGAGGATCTTGCTGTGGACAACACCCCCAGTCTGTGGAGGGTTTCCCCCGACGCCGGACCCCAAACATACGTTCGATAGTACTGGACGCCCGCGGCCCCTGTCGAGGGCTCGCGCCCTAGGCCTTGACCACCTCGACGGTCACGGCGAACTCGACGTCGCTGTGCAACTTGGCCGAGACCTGGTGCGTCCCCAGCGTCTTGATGGGCTCGTCGAGGTGCAGCTTGCGCCGGTCGAGCTCGATCCCGGTCTGGGCGGCGACGGCGTGCACAATCTCGGCTGCGGTGACCGACCCGAACAGCTTCCCCTCGGCGCCGGCCTTGGCCGAGATGCGAAACACCGAGGGGACGAGGGTGCGGGCGACCGCTTCGGCCGACTCCCGATCCTTGGCGTCGCGCAAGTCCCGCGACCGCCGCATGGCCGCAGCCTGCGACACCACGCCCGTCGTGGCCGTGATGGCCTTGCCTTTGGGGATGAGGTAGTTGCGAGCGAAGCCGTCGGCGACCTCGAGAATGTCGCCCTTCTTGCCGACGGAGTCCACGTCGGTGCGCAACACGACCTTCATGTCAGGCCTCGCCCTCGCCGGCGTCGGGGTCGACGATCACACCAAGGTCGTCCTCGAGCCCGTCGTCGATGACGCCCGCCTCGCCGTCTTCGAGGTCGGCGACCACCGCCGCCGGCGCCTCGCTCGTTTCCGGCGGCGACACCCGCACCGACCCGCCGCCGCGCCCGCCGCGGCCTCCGACGCGATCCGACGCGGAGCGCACCGTGTACGGCAACAGCGCCAGCTCGCGGGCGGTCTTGATGGCGACGGCGACCTCGCGCTGGTGCTGCACGCAGCATCCGCTCACGCGGCGCGCCTTGATCTTGCCCCGGTCACTCACGAACCTCCGGAGCAGGTTGACATCCTTGTAGTCCACCCACTCGGCCTTCTCCTGGCAGAACGTGCAGACCTTCTTCTTCGTGCTGCGCCGGCCGGTGTCCGGGCTAGACCGATTGGGCTTTTTGGGGGTGGGGGAAGCGTTGCGGGGCATGGCTTAGAAGGGCTCCTCGTCCTCGCTGTACCCGGGCGGAGGCGTGTTGGGCACGGGGCGTTCGGCCGCTTGGTTGCCGTCACCCGCCTTGCGCGTCGCCTTCTCGACCTTGGCCGTCGCCCAGCGCAGGCTGGGGCCGATCTCGTCGGCCACGACCTCGATCTTGGACCGCTTCTCGCCTTCGGAGGTCTCCCACGACCGCTGCTCGAGCCGGCCGGTCACGATGACCCGCGCCCCCTTCTGCAGGGAGTCGGCCACGTTGTCGGCCAGGTCCCGCCAGCACACCACGTCGAAGAAGCTGGTCTGCTCCTCCCATTCCTGGCTCTGGCGGTTTTGCCAGCGGCGGTTGACGGCCACACCGAAGGTGGTGGTCGACTGTCCCGTGGGGGTGAACCGCAACTCGGGGTCGCGGGTGATGTTGCCGATCAGGGTGATGTTGTTGTCTGCCATCTCTAGGCTCCGTTCGCTTCTGGATCCGGCGCGGACGCCGCCACCGACACGGCGGCGGGCTGAGGCGCTCGGGGCGCTCGGCCGGCCACGGCGTCGGGAAGCCGCACGACCTTGTGACGGATCACCTCGTCTGCGAGGTGAAGCATCCGGTCGAGCTCGGCCATGGCCTCGGGTGGAGCAGACACCTCGATGAGGACGTAGTAGCCCTCCGTGCGGTGCTGCAGCTCATACGCAAAGCGTCGCTTGCCCCAGCGGTCAACCCGCACGGCATGGCCACCCTTGGACGTGATGAGCTCCGTGGCCCGGTCAATCCCGGCGCGGATGTCATCCTCTTCCAGGCTGGCCTCGAAAATGATCATGACCTCGTAAGGCCGCATGGCATGTGCCACCTTCCTCTGGACCCGACGCTCGGTGCGTACGGGGCCCCCGGGGGGGCAGGAACGAACTACGACCCGCAGAGGCTAGCCGACGAGACCAGCGATTCGTCCATCGCGGACCAGTATGACGAGGGCCACGGACAACAACCGTCAGGTGCAGGTGCCGCCGACCAGCAGGGTTGCGTGCGGGCCGATGCCGAGGCGGCCCAAGCCCCCGGCCGGCACCTCGACGGCGTAGCGGTAGGCGATGTCAGGGCCGACGGTGGGGCAGGTGAGGTTGCATACCGCCAGGCGGGCCTGGCCGATATACACGCCAGAGCGGTCGAAGAAGGCCAGCGACAGGGGGATGGGCACGTTCTTGTTGTAGAAGGTGACCGTCGTGTCCGTGGCGAAGCGGAACACCATCGCGTTGTACCCGGCCAGGTCCCGACGCCCCATCATCCCCTTCTGACGGCGGGCATCGGTATCGGCCAAGAGGGCGCAACCCTTGCGGCCGGTTCCCGACTTAGCCGCCTCGATGACCCGGAAGCCGACCTGGTTGAACCCGGCCACTCGCGACGGCACGGAATGCGCCGTGGTGGCGGCGAGGGCGGCGGGCTCGAGCAGGTGGGGGTCGGCCGGGCTGTTGGCCCCGACCAGCAACAGGGAGAGAACACCGGCGGCGAGGAGCCCGGCGACGGCGCGCCAGAGCCAGCGTTGGCCCTGCTCGGTGGCCAGGGCTGCGAGCGGGTCGTCCAACGCCCCTGGCCATCTGCTCATGCCGAGCGGGTGACCCCCGGGACGTTGCTGGCGCCGTACAAGCCGGCCAGATCGTCGGCCGCCGCCGCGGCCAAGTGGTAGCTCTCCGCATCCGACGGGAACCGGCCCTCGCGGACGTCCGCGGCGTAGGCCGTCATGGCTGCGACGGCGTCATCCTTGAGCGACGCGTAGCGGCGGACGAACTTGGGCAGCACCCGGTCCTGCAGGCCGAGCAGGTCGTGGCAGACCAGGACCTGACCGTCACAGCGCGGCCCGGCTCCGATGCCGATGGTCGGCACCTCGACGGCCTCAGTGACCATGCCAGCGACAACGTCGGGCACCCCTTCGAGCACGATGGAGAAGCACCCGGCGGCGGCCAGCGCCTGCGCGTCGGCCACCAGCGCTTCAGCGGCCGCGGCCTCCTTGCCCTGCACCTTGAACCCGCCCATGGCGTGCACGGACTGCGGCGTGAGACCGATGTGTCCCATGACGGGAATCTCGGCGTCGATGAGTGCGTCGACCATGGGGAGGCGCTTGCGCCCCCCCTCGAGCTTGACGGCCTGGGCGCCGGCCCGGATCAACAGGGCGGCGTTGCGCAGGGTGTCCTCGGCGCTCAGGTGATAGCTGAGCCAGGGCAGGTCGCCGATGATCATCGGCCGCGGCCGGACCCGGGCGACGGCCCGAACGTGGTGGGCCATGTCCTCGGTTGTGACCTGCAGGGTGTCGTCGTAGCCCAGCACCACCATGGCCAACGAATCGCCGACCAGGATGAGGTCGACCCCGGCCTCGTCGGCGATGCGGGCGGTGGCCGCGTCGTAGGCGGTCACCATGACCAGGGGCGGGCCTCCCTTGCGGGCGCGGACTGCGGGCGCAGTGAGCTGCGATGCCATCTCGGCCTCCTCGTCCCGTCCAGCGCCGCTCGGCTGCCGGCAGGAGCACTCAGTGTAGTGTCCGGTCAGTGGACGCGGAAATGGACGCTGGAGGGCGCGTCTGCGAGAGCTGCGCCCGCGAGGACGAGGATCTGATCGCGGTGCGGCGGATCTACCTCACGCCCGACACGTGGGACACGACGGGCTCGTCGACGGTCGTGCCCGGGGTGGAGCTGTGGTGCTTCCCGTGCCGCACGATGTATCCCCACGAGCTCGCCGACGAAGGCTGAGAGCACTACGGGGGCGTGGCCACCGGCCCCGCCCGCGCCGTGGTGGGAGGAGGAACCGTCCCGTGCCCGGGCTTCGACGTGGTCGTCCCCTTCGGCTCGGTCGTCGAGGCCCCCGCCGGCAACGTCGTTGACGTGGTGGACGTCGTCGACGACGTGGACGTGGTGGTCGTCACCAGCGTGACCGGCGGCGGGTTGAGGGTGGCGCCGGGAAGGTTGGTGACCGAGGCGAAGTCCTCCACCCGCACGCCGGCCAACGCCGCGCGCATGAAGCGCTGGAAGATCGTCGCCGGCAAGCTGCCGCCGTTGACCTGCTTGACCCCGTGCACGTTGAGCATGGCCTGCTTGGAGTCGCGATATCCCATCCATACCGCGGTGGTGAGCTGGGGCGTGTAGCCGATGAACCACGCGTCGCTCGAGCTTTCCGTCGTGCCCGTCTTGCCTGCGACCGGCCGGCCGATCTTGGCGCCGGTGCCGGTTCCGTTGATCACCACTTGCTGGAGGGCATAGGTGACGATATCGGAGTACGACTGCGGCAGGACCCGGGTCGGCTGCGGGTTGGCCCTGGTCACCACCGTGCCGTCCGGCCCGTCCACTTCCTCGATCACCTGCGGGATCATGCGCACGCCGCGGTTCATGAACGTGCTGTAGGCGCCGGCCATCTCCAAGGGGGACACCTCGCTGGTGCCGAGCACCAAGGACACGTTGGCCGGCAGCGGGGTTTGCACGCCGAGGCGATGGGCCATGTCGACGAGATGGGAAGGGCCGATGGCTTGAGCGGCCTGGGCGAAGACGGTGTTGACCGAGTCCTTGGTCGCGTCCAGCAACGTGATCGGGTTGGGGAACGACTCGTTGTCGAAGTTCTTCACGTGGTAGTCGGCCCCCTTGTCCGCGTGCGGCAGCACAATCTCCGCCGGCGCCGCGAACTGGGAGAGAAGCGAATAGTGCTCGTTGGTGATCTCGGCCAGGAGGAACGCCTTGAACGTCGAGCCCGCCTGCCGGCCGGTGCCACCGCCGCCCGCGCCGGCCGCCAGGTTGACGTTGGACACGCCAAAGTCCCGCCCGCCGACCATGGCCCGGACCGACCCGCTCGGATCGATGGCGACGAGCGCGCCGGACGGGTCGGCGGGCGATGAGAGCACGCCGTAGACCGAGTTGTAGGCCTGGGCCTGGGTGTCGAGGTTGAGGGTGGTCTTGACCCGCAGCCCGCCGCCGAGCGCGGTGGCCTCGCCGAAGCGCCGCACCAACTCCGCCGTCACGTAGGCGACGAAGTAATCAGTGCCGGCCTCGCGGTGAATGACCGTCGGGTCGGCGATCGCCGCGCTCGGCTTGACGAACGACAGCACGGGTACGGCCCGCGCCGCGGCCGCCTCCGCTGATGTCACGTGATGGGTGGCGACGAGGGCGTCGAGGGCAGCGTTGCGCCGGGCCGTAGCCCGCGCTGGGCTGTGGGCCGGGTCGGCGTCGACAGGAGCGCGGATCAGCCCGGCCAGGAGCGCGGCCTCATTGAGGTCGAGCTTGGAGACGTCGGCGCCGAAGTACGCCCTCGCTGCCGCCTGCACGCCGTACGCGCCGCGGCCGAAGTAGATGGTGTTGAGGTAGCGCTGCAGGATCTCGCGCTTGGAGTAGCGCCGCTCGAGCTTCATGCTGAGCACGGCTTCGCGGATCTTGCGACCGAGGGTGCGTTTGGGACTGAGAAACACGTTCTTGACGTACTGCTGCGTGATGGTCGAGCCGCCCTGCAGCTGATGGCCCCGAACGTCGGAGATCAGCGCCCGGAGGATGCCGGCCGGATCGACGGCCCCATGGCTGAAGAAGCCGCGGTCCTCGGTCGCCACCACCGCGTTGATGACGACCGGGGGAACCTGGTCGATGTTGACGTCGACCCGGTTCTCGGCCCCGCTCAAGCGGGCCAGGTCGCGGCCCGCAGCATCAGTGAGGATCGTCGTCTGGGCCTGGGTGGCCTCCTTGGGCAGAGGGGTTTGGGCCACGTAGTACACGAAGGCGGCTCCGGCACTGAACGCGGCCAAGGCCAGGGCGAACAGGAAGCGCCGGTGCCGCCACGCCCAACGCGGTCGCGTCTTCGCCGCCCCACGGCGCCTGGCGGAACGAGCACCGGTGCCGGAGCGGGGGCGGGACGAGGGACCCGGCCTGCGGGCGGGCGCCCTCGGGGTGGACGAGGCCGACACTGGGACGTCGACGCTACCCGTCCGCCTCTGCCGCTCCGGGTCGCCGCCGGGCGGCGAAGGCCGGGGGCAGCGCCTGCATCACGGTCACGACGACCGCCACCGCGACAAAGACAGCCGCGGCCCGGTCGTAGGGGCCGAGCTCGAGCATCCCGACCCAGGCCCAGGTGCCGGGGGCCAGGAGCAGCCACCCACCCGCCATGATGGCCAAGGCCAGAGCCACGCGCCGCGTCATCGACGTCGGCGGATCGAACGCCGCGGCACGCTTGACCGCGACAATCGACAGAGCGCCAACCAGCCCGAGGCCGGCGACGGCGGCGACGGCCGCACCGGACGTCTCACCCGACCGGACCAGCGCGGCGACGCCGGCCACGGCTCCCGGGACACCGAGGACCAAGCCTGCCCCCGGCGCAAACAGCCACTCGAGGGGCAGCGCGACTACCGCAGCCGCGGCCAGGAGCCACGCGGCCGGCGTCACCCCGGCAGCCGCCACCGCGACGGCCAGCGCACCCAACGCCCCGGAACCGGCCACGGGCCACCCGCGGGCGGCGCCGAGCCCCAGCGCGCTGGCGCCCAATGCGCCCACCAGCGCGACGGTCAGGCGGGCGGTACTCGGCACATCCAGGCCTGCCGTCAGCGAAGGGCTCGTCACCAAGGCGACGGCCGCGACCCCCACCACCACCCCGCCCCATCTCAGCCGCGGGGGGCGCCAGCGGGCGACGATCCAGGCCAGGCCGGCACCCCCGACGGTGGCCCCGGCCCGGACGGCCACGTCGCCGACGGTGCGGGGCGAGGGCCCGGCCACCATCTGGGCGGCAACCACGCCGAAGGCGATCGCGGCCCAGCCCGCGGGGGCGGCCACGATCAGGCCGGAGGCGCCAGCCCAGGCTGAGGCCGCCGCCCACCACGGCCCGACCCGGCCAGCGGGTCCGAGAACGGCCTGGGCTCCGGCCAGCGCGGACAGCGAGCTCGAGCCGAACCGCACGACCATGGCGGCGAAGGCGAGCCCGGCCGTGAGCCCGGCCGCGGTGTCAGCCGAGCAGGCCACGAGCAACACGGCCAACGCAAGCCCGTCACCGATCGAGCCCACGGCGAGGACCACACAGGCCGCGGCGACCGATCTTCGCAGTCGCGCCGCGGTCAGGCTCGCTGGCCGCCCAAGGGAAAGGTCTGGGCCAGATGGTTCCAAGAGCAGGCCGGACACACCTCCACGACATAGCAGGCCAGCTCGGCCGAGCGCCGGTTGAGCTTGGCCAGCTCGCTCTTGGTCGTGATGCACCGCCCGCTGGCCGGCAGGCCGCGCCCAAAGACATACGACACGAGCACGACGGGGGCGTCTTCGCAGATGGGACAGATCTCGGCGGTGGCTTCGCCGACGTTGCGGGCCGCCCGCAACAGCTCGGGGTGGGCGTCGCACACGTCGAGGCGGCTCAGCCGGCCCTTCTGGAACTCGCTGACCACCACCTTGCGGGCCAGGCGGTAGTTGACCCGTCCGCCGGTCGCGCCGCCACCGGCCTCGGCTCCCCGGAGGGCGTCAGGGCGGAAGCTCACGCCGGAAGGGTACCGCCCAGCGTGCTCATGAAGAGCCCCGGTAGTGATGTCGCGCTCAAGCCGCTCAGAGCGGCACCAGCGCGACATCGCTTGCCTGGAAACCGACAAAACGCCCATGAGTTGACAACCGCCGCTCACAACCTCGATACTTGGTTCGCCGATATATCGCTTCGATATATCGGATTGGAAGGGTTAGCGAACCGACGTGCTGGAACTGGCCATCCTCGGTCTCCTCAAGGAGTCCGAGCTCCACGGGTACGAGCTCAAGAAGCGCCTGGCGGAAACGCTGGGCTCCTTCTCGTCGGTCTCCTTCGGCTCGCTCTACCCGGCCCTGGCCCGCCTCGAAGCGGCCGGCGCGGTCAAGGCGGTGGAGGCCAACTCGGGTCCCGCCCACAGCCCGCCCGTGCCGATGACCGGCTCGCTGGGCGCCGAGCTGGCCGCCTTTCGAGCCCGGCGCCCGGTCACCCGGTCGGGCCGGGCCCGCAAGGTCTACGGGATCACCGCCCGGGGCCATCAGCTCTTCGAGGAGCTGCTCGCCGCCGACAGCGGATCGAGCGACGACGACCGCACTTTCAACCTCAAGCTGGCCTTCGCCCGCTACCTCCGACCCGACGATCGCCTCGGCTTGCTCGAGCGGCGCCGGGCCACCCTCGTCGAACGCCTCGCCCGGGCCCGGGCATCGGTCCGAGCCGGTCGCGAGCGCGTCGACGCCTACACCCGCTCCCTCGTGGAGCACGGCAACGAGACGACCGAGCACGACATCTCCTGGCTCGACCGCCTCATTGCCGCCGAACGCCAAAAGGAGTCCCCACAGTGAGCCCCCAAAAGATCCGCGTCGCCATCGCCGGTGTCGGTAACTGCGCCAGTTCCCTCGTCCAGGGGGTGACCTATTACGCCGGCGCCGATCCCGCCGAGTCCGTGCCGGGGCTCATGCACGTTCAGCTCGGCGAGTACCACGTCGCCGACGTCGAGTTCGTAGCCGCCTTCGACGTCGACGCGGCCAAGGTCGGCCTCGACCTCGGCAAGGCCATTCACAGCGGTCAGAACAACACGATTCGCTTCGCCCAGGTCGGCGAGCTCGGCATCACCGTGCAGCGGGGGCCGACCCTCGACGGCCTCGGCAAGTACTACCGCCAGACGATCGAGGAATCGCCCGCCGAACCCGTCGACGTGGCCTCGGTGCTCACGCAGACCAAGGCCGACGTGCTCGTCAGCTACCTCCCGGTCGGCTCGGAGCAGGCGCAGAAGCACTACGCACAGGCGGCGATCGACGCCAAGGTCGGGTTCGTCAACGCCATCCCCGTCTTCATCGCCTCC
>Ga0307477_10004483_pt1 | contig 10144 bp, 5 predicted proteins | sample atmos_gasesECM2C_FD_203316 | JGI IMG/M metagenome (GOLD analysis project Ga0307477, IMG submission 203316) | Hardwood forest soil microbial communities from Morgan-Monroe State Forest, Indiana, United States - atmos_gasesECM2C_515 | ecosystem: Environmental > Terrestrial > Soil > Temperate... | reverse complement strand
TTCCAGGAGGTTTTCGGCGTCCGCCGGGTCCTGCCCTCGGAGGGAAAGCTTGGCCAGGTTTACGTACGCGGGCGCGAAGTGGCTATCCACGTCAATGGCTTTTTGAAACGCTTCTCGCTCACGCTGTGGATCATTCAAGCGGCCGTACACGACCCCCATATTGTTGTAAACCATGGTGTAGTCAGGATAGATTTCGATCGCCCGCTGGAGATGCTCGAGAGCTTTTGCCCAATCCTGTTCTGTCATGGCTTTGGCAGCCCGATCGGACTCCTTGCGCGCACGAGGAGGAATCGCCAGTTCAGCCTTCGAAACTGAGGGTTGTCCTTGCTCGACGTGGTCATTGGCGCCTTCCTCGGCGGGCCGCACGGTAACGTATATGGATTGGCTCATCTTCCTGCGATCGACTTCGAACTCACCGCTGTCCGCTTCCTGAATTCCATCGCCGGAGACAACGACGTGGTATTCGCCGATCGGGATACTTACAAACTGGGCGGCTCCCTGCTCGTTCGTAAAACTCTCGGAGATCGTGGTGGAGCTGGGTCCGTTCATCAAACGCACACGAAGGTGACGGCCGGCAGGGCTGCTGTTTGCGTAGACAACATGAACCTGTATGCTGCCAACCTGTGAGGAATCGCCGCCGACCCCTTGCGCCGACGAGTTGTGGACGGACAGACCGAGAAGAGGTATCAGCAGGACAACAGACTGTCGGAGGCCCAGCATATTCTCGTCCCAGCAAGTCCCCTGCAGGTTGTCTGCGGGAACCTCTTCAACCACGCCCACAGCCGCTTGGATGGGCTTTTGCGATTCTCGTTCTTCGTGGGGGCTGACTCTTGCCAGGCTGCAGCTTACCCCCCGGGAATGCAGACTGTCAAACGGTTGGTAGTGCGTTCAAATCGAGCGGCTTAGTGCATCGTCAGCGGCTGTTCGACTATTTGATACCAAGCGTGCGGAAGCACCTCGGGAAACATAGCCGCATTGTTTAATAGGGCTTGAAGACAGCGAGAATGATAGACTTGCGGCAAATGATCGGTCGAGATTGCGTCTCCGCAAAGTAATCTCGGTGCCCTTCCAGACGTATAGTCCTAGTAGACAGGAAACTGGCGGAAACCGCATGAAGCGTGGTTCAGCATTGCACCTGGGCGAAGCTGTCTCGATTGCGGCCAGTAGCCTATGGGCACACAAGCTGCGCAGCGTGCTGACACTGATTGGCGTGGTGATTGGTGTGGCGGCGGTAATCGCGGTGGTCAGCCTGATCAACGGCGCAAATCAATATGTGGCAACGAAGGTGTTCAACCTCGGGGCTGACGTGTTTGGCCTGGCGAAGCAGCCGTCGATTGTCACGAACGTGGATGACTGGCTCGAGTTTCAGAAGCGGAAGAAGATTACTTACGAGGACTACGAGGCGGTGCGGGGGCAGTGCAAATCGTGCAAGGAAATCGGCGCTTCGCTCGGCGGGCGCGTGGAGATTCGCAGCGGACTCAATTCCCTCAAGGACACAAACCTGCGGGCCTGGACGCCCGAGATGGCACAACTCTACGACGTGGATCTGACCGAAGGCCGGCACATGACCGACGCGGATCTCGAAGCAGCCGCCCCGGTCTGCGTAATTGGGAGGGACATTGTAGACAATCTGATGCCGGGGATCGATCCGATTGCGAAGGAAATTCGGTGGAACAACATTACGTGCCAGGTGATCGGAGTTGGAAAGAAAGAAGGTTCGAGCCTCGGTACTTCCCTCGATAACTGGATCATTATGCCGCTGACGACTTATATGAAGGACTATGGGTCGCAGCAGGATTCGCTGCGGGTGACGTCGCGCGCGAGTTCGGCGGCGAAAATTCAGGATTCGGTGGACGAGGTGCGGCAGATCATGCGCGGGCGGCATCATTTGCCGTACGGCGGGAAAGATGATTTCGCGATCGAGACGAGCGATTCGTTTTTGTCGCTGTGGAGGGACATCAGCCAGTCGTTTTTCCTGGTGACCATTGCGATTGCGTCGATTTCGCTGGTAGTGGGCGGGATCGTGATCATGAACATCATGCTCGTGAGCGTGACCGAGCGGACGCGGGAGATCGGAATCCGCAAGGCAATGGGAGCGAGGCGCAGCGACATCCTGATGCAGTTTCTGATCGAGTCCTCGACAGTGGCCGTGGTCGGGGGAGCGCTGGGGGTGATATTGGGAGTGATGGCTGCGAAGCTGGTTTCACTGGTGTCGCCGCTGCCGAGCGCGGTGCAGTTGTGGTCCGTAGCCGGAGGACTGGCTGTGGCGCTGGGTGTTGGGCTGTTCTTCGGGACGTACCCGGCATCGAAGGCAGCGAAGCTCGATCCGGTCGAAGCGTTGCGGTCGGAGTGACGCGATAGAGATGGCGTCGATCAGCAAAATATTGCCGCAAGGCCGCGTGTTGCCGCTGCGGAAGCTCGTGGCGCGCGGCAAGGCCATGGAGTGGTGGGAGCAGGTAGTGCTGGCGATGGACACGCTACGACAGAACCCGTTGCGGTCGGTGCTCACCATTCTGGGAATAGTGATCGGGATTATGACGGTAATTACGGTGAGTTCCGTAATCAATGGACTGAACGACAACGTGCTGGGAGGAATTCGGGAGCTCGGATCGGACACCATCATCTGCTACCGGTTTCCGTGGGCGTCGTTGTCGCGGCCGCCGAGCGAGTGGTTCACGCGCAAGGAGCTGGAGCCCGAATGGGCGGAAGATATGGGGCACTTGCCGCATGTGCTGGCGGCGACGCCGTCGTTGCGAATCTTCCAGCCGCAATTCGGGTCGGGGACGTCGGACGTGCGGCGCGGGACGTTTCGCGCAAAGAACGTAATACTGCAGGGGAACTCGCCGACAATCTCGAAGATATTCGACATTAAGGTTGCTTACGGCCGGGAGTTTAACGACACGGATACGGCGCACCGGGCGCCCGTGGTGCTGCTCGGCTACGACACGGTGAACACTTTGTTTCCAGAAGGAGCAGCCGAGGCGGTCGGCAAAGAGGTGACGATCGACGGCCAGCTGTTTTCGGTGATCGCGACACTGCAAAAGAGGAGGCAGGGCCTGTCGGGGAGCTCCAATCCAGAGGACAACATCGCGATCATGCCGGTGACGACGCTGCGAAAGCTGTATCCGAACAAGAAGGATTACGTGATTTTCGCGAAGGCGAAGGACCCCAAAGTTGTGGCCGAAGCGGTGGAGGAAATCCGGGATTTGCTGCGGCGGAAAAGACGATTGAGCAACGACAAGCCGGACGATTTCGCATTGTTTACCTCGGATTATTTCCTGGATTTGTGGAACAAGATCAGCTATCTGATTTTTGTGCTGATGTTCGCGGTGGCGTCGGTGGGATTGCTGGTGGGCGGGATCGGGGTGATGAACATCATGCTGGTATCGGTTACAGAACGGACGCGGGAGATTGGGGTGCGCAAAGCGATCGGGGCAAAGAGCGGCAACATCCTGCTGCAATTCCTGATTGAGGCGGTGACCTTGAGCGCGGTGGGGGGCGTTATTGGAGTGACGCTGGGCGCCGGGCTGTCGTTGCTGCTGCGTTATGGAGTGCACTTTCCCGCAAGCTTGTCGTTATTCTGGGTAGTTACGGCGCTCCTGATGTGCGCGCTGATCGGGATCGTGTTCGGAGTGTACCCGGCGTGGAAAGCGGCGCGGCTCGATCCGGTGGAGGCGCTGCGGTACGAATGAGCTTCGGAGCGAGGAGCGGTCCGCCTCAGAAGGCGGACCCTACAAAAACAAGGACGAACCGCCTGCAGGCGGACGCTGCGAAAAAAAAGGCCGCCTGCGCTACAGGCTACCGGGCGGCGCCGACAACGGGCGCTGCGGCCAAGCGTTTCAACGATTCGGTGTAAGGCGCAGTCGCTACGCCTCTTTCCGTGAAAATTGCCTTGATGTAGGGACTCGGCGTGACATCGAAAGCGGGGTTTGCCGCGTGTACGTCCGGGGCGATGCGCACCCCTTGAATGTGCGTGACTTCGGAGGCGTTGCGTTCTTCGATGGGGATATGGCCGCCGTCCGCAATGGACAGATCGAAAGTGGAGATGGGCGCGGCGACGTAGAAAGGGACGTTGTTTTCCTTTGCGAGGACCGCAATCTGGTAGGTGCCGATTTTGTTGGCGGTGTCGCCATTGGCAGCGATGCGGTCGGCACCGGTGACGACGGCTCCCACTTTGCCGGACTTCAGAAAATGGCCAACCATGTTGTCTGTGATGAGGGTAAGGGGAATGCCGCCACGATGCAGTTCCCAAGCCGTGAGGCGGGCACCCTGGAGATAGGGACGCGTTTCCGGCACCAGGACGTGGAGTTTGCGGCCCTGCTCGAAAGCAACGCGAATCACCCCAAGCGCGGTGCCGATGCCGGCTGTGGCCAAAGCGCCAGCATTGCACTGGGTCATCACCTGGCCCTCTCTGGGCATAAATTCGGCGCCGAAACGGCCGATGGCTTCGTCGGTGGCCAGTTTTTCGAGGTGGACATTTTGCGCTTCGGCGACAAGGGCTTTCCGGATCGCGGCCATGTCCGCATTGGATTCGAGTAATTCGGTGAAGCGGCGCTTCATGCGCTCGAGAGCCCAGAAGAGATCGACAGCGGTGGGACGAGTCTTTCGAAGCGTATCGCAAATTTCCGTGAATTCGGATCTCAGTTCGGCGATGGAATTCGCTTTGGATTTCTGGATCCCGAGAGCCACGCCCATGGCAGCAGCAACGCCAATCGCCGGCGCGCCGCGAATGATCATCTCGCGGATGGCTTTAGCCACATCACGATAGTCGGTATAGGTGTAGCTGATCTCGTCGGCCGGAAGGCGGCGCTGGTCGAGAATGACCACGCCGCGGTCGGTCCATTCAATAGGCTGAGCTACGTACATTGGCGCATGTCCCTTTCACAGGATCGAGAACCAGTGGTTTGTCAGGCCTTCAGGGACTAAGCCCCTGTTATTCGATACCCAACAGGCTGTACCGCCTGAAAGATGCCCGCCGCACGGCGGCCGCTACACAACCTTGGCCGATTTGCCACCAGTGTGGTGGGAGATGCAGGCTAAAGCTCCGACCCACTGAACGGCAAGATCTATTGTAACGAAGGCGCGCCCCGGACACGAAACCGGTCAGTGGTCCACGGGAAGCTTGGTAAAGCCATGAGTGCCGAGAATAGCGAACAAGGAGATCAGAGAGTTGTAGCCGAGATGCATCAGGTAACTCGCGAAGACACTGCCGGTGCGGGCGCGAATGAGCGTGAAAACAATGCCAACCATGATGAGGATGGTTACGAGGCTCCAGGTCCATCCGAGCTGCGCACCGTGCATGAGCCCGAACAGCACACCAGTCAGGATGATTCCGGGCCAGACACCGAAGGAGCGAGCAAAGAGAGGATAGAGATAACCGCGGAAAAGGGTCTCTTCGACGAGAGGAGCGACGAGGACGGCCATGGCCATGAACATCAGGGCGACCTGGCGGTATTTGAAGAGTTCTTCCATGGGCAGATTTTCCGGTGTTTTCATGCGCGCGGACAAAATCGCAACAAAAAGAGAAAGGCCACAGCCGGAAGCAAAATAGACGAACGGATTGCTGGGCAACTCGCCAGAACGGGACTTGATCGGACGCCAGCCGAGAGACCGCCAAAAGGAGTGCCCGCGAAGGACGGACAGGGTAACGTACAGGAAAAAGAAAATCGCGGCGTACCAGAGCAACATGCTGCCAATCGCGAATTGCGGCTTGGAGAGCAGATATTCCTGGAGCTGGGAAGTGGTCAAACCCTTAGCCTTCGGAGCGTAATAGATGGCCAAGACACTCTGAATGAAAATGAGGCTGGCGAATCCAAAGAAGAGAAGCAGGATGAAATGAGGCCAGGACCAGGTGATCTGGAGGTCTTCAGGATAGGCGGGCGCAGTGGGAACAGGTTGAGCTTCGGGGAGTGCGGCGATTTCTCCGATGGCCGGGAGAGGAGGCGGGGGCAACTCCGTTTCCGTCGAGCAGCTGTCTCGGTCGGGCGCCGGCTCTTCGGGCGGTAGGGGCGTTTCATCAAACGGAATCATCGTGTGGCGCGCTTTCGCGGAGTGGGCCAGCCAGACACGAGAGCAGCGGCGAGCAGGGGCAACAGGAGCTCGTGGTGACCAGTGATGGCGTATCCCTTCGACTCCCCGCCCTTCGCCCCTTTCGATGTTGCGACAGGGCGGGTTACGACATTCTGGCGTGGACGATAGTGCTGGATAAAGTCGAAATTCGCGGTGGTAATCGGTCGGAGCGGCACGCCGAGGTTGCGCACAACGGAAACAGCCTTCAGAAAAACTTCAGGCAGGATAACCGCGGAGCCCCAATTAAGATAAATACCGCCAGCATCCATTTGCTGGACGAGGGCGCAGAAGAGGCGGAAATCGTGATGGGAGGCGTCGCCAAGAGCAGCGCCGTCGGCCGCAGGGTGCATGTGGGGAATATCGGTGCCGACAGCGATGTGAATCGTCACCGGGATCCTTTGGCGGTAGGCTGCGACGAGCACGCTCATTTCCGCGTACCTGGGCGCGAGAATCCCGCTCGTCAGATATTGCCCCGCAGCTTCGCCGTAGCCCATTCGGAGGCGGTGGGCAAGCTTAGCGATTTCGTTAATACCAAAGCCCGTTTCCTCTGCCATGCCGAACTGGCCTTCACCAAGGGCAGCGTCAACGTCTTCGGAGGTGTTACCCACCACGGCAATCTCAAAATCATGGATGAGGGCAGCCCCGTTCATGGCGACGCCGGAGACGAATCCATTCTGCATCAGATCGACGAGGACCGGCCCGAGGCCGACCTTGATGACGTGGCCGCCGATGCCCCAAACAATCGCCCGTTTGCGCGCGCGGGCTCTCTGAATCGACGAGGAAAGCTCGCGCAAATCCTGTGCGGCAAGTATGGCAGGAAGAGAGTCAAGGAACTTGACCAATGAAATGCCGCGCTTCGCGGGCCTGGCGAACTCGCGGACGCTAACTTTGCTTTTGCGAGTGGCCAGCGGATAGGTGTGAACGCCCCCGAGAGTTATCGGTTGGATGGGATAAATGGTCATTCAGGTCTCATTACTCTAAGGGGGAACGATGGGCTGGCGCAAGGGCGCTGGACCGAGCGGCTTGCGACCTGCCTGCGGCAGGGAGGCCCGTACGGACGGCAAGCTCTCGGACCATACGGACATGGGGTCCAGCCCTTCGCAGCTCAGGGTAAACCGTGCCAGGGCCCCTACGAAGAGGAGACGAAGCCATGAGCCGGCTTGAAGCCGGCGCGAGAAGGCCACGGGCCATCAGGTGGATTTGCGGTCGTTGGAGTGGCCGTTCGTAGAGAGGCCGTTGAGGCCAAGAACGCGAGCGAGGGCCTGGCCGGTATAGGATTTTTTGGTGCGTGCGACTTGTTCCGGGGAGCCCTGAGCAACAATGCGCCCACCGCCTTGGCCGCCTTCCGGTCCGAGATCGATGACCCAGTCAGCCTGTTTAATGACATCGAGATGGTGCTCGATGATCAAAACCGTGTTGCCCAAATCCACGAGCCGCTGAAGAACATCGAGGAGCTTGCGTACGTCGTCGAAGTGGAGACCGGTGGTCGGCTCATCGAGGATGTACATAGTGCGGCCCGTCTGGCGTTTCGAAAGTTCGCGGGCCAGTTTGATGCGCTGGGCCTCACCACCGGAAAGAGTTGTGGCGGATTGGCCTAATTGCACGTAGCCAAGGCCAACTTCGACGATGGTGGCAAGCTTTTGCTGGATGTGGGGGATGTTTTCAAGGAGCTTCAGCGCGTCGCTGGCGGGAAGATTGAGGACGTCGTTGATGCTGTGACCTTTGTAGCGGACGGCCAGGGTTTCGGCATTGTAGCGGCGACCCCGGCAGACCTCGCAGGTGACATAGACGTCCGGGAGAAAATTCATCTCGATGCGCCGCAGGCCTTCGCCCTGGCAGGCTTCGCAGCGACCGCCTTTGACATTGAAGCTGAAACGGCCCGGGCGATAGCCACGCTCGCGGGATTCGGGGAGCATGGCGAAGAGTTCACGGATGGGTGCAAACACGCCGGTGTAGGTGGCCGGATTAGAACGGGGAGTGCGGCCGATAGGGGCCTGATCGATCTCGATGACTTTATCGATGTGCTCAATGCCGAGGAGCATGCGGTGGGGGCCGGGCGGCTCCATGGAGCGATAGAGTTTCTGGGCGAGGGCGCGGTAGAGAATATCGTTGACCAGAGTGGACTTGCCAGAGCCCGAAACGCCGGTGACGACGGTGAACAAGCCCAAAGGCAGGGAAACGTCGACGTCTTTCAAGTTGTTGGCGCGAGCGCCGAGAATCTGGATGACTTTGCCGTTTGGGCTGCGGCGCTTTTCTGGAACGGGAATTTGCGCGGCGCCTGATAGATAGCGGCCGGTCAGGGAACCTGGAGCAGCGGCGATTTCGTCGGGCTTTCCCTTTGCAACGAGGTATCCGCCGGCATTGCCGGCACCGGGACCGAGATCGACGACAAAATCGGCGCGGCGGATGGTGTCTTCGTCATGCTCGACGACAAGGACGGTGTTGCCGAGATTGCGGAGCTGCTCGAGGGAATGGAGAAGGCGGTCATTATCGCGGGCGTGCAGGCCGATGGAGGGCTCGTCCAGAACATAAAGGACACCACGGAGACGGGAGCCAATTTGCGTGGCCAGGCGAATGCGCTGGGCTTCGCCGCCGGAAAGGGTGGCAGCGGAACGTTCCAGGCTCAGATAACCGAGGCCGACGGCCAGCAAGAAATCCAGGCGCTCGCCAATTTCGGCGAGCGGGCGCCCCGCCACTTCCCTTTGACGGGGCGTGAGCTGAGAGAGGATCTTGTCCACAGCGGGGCGAGCATCGCTGATGGCCAAGGCGGTGAAATCGGAGATCGACCAGCCTGCGAGCTTTACCGCGAGGGATTCCGGGCGCAAGCGCCTGCCGAGACACGCGCTGCAAAGAGTAGCTGACATGTACTGGGTCATCCACTCGCGATAGGAATCGGAATTGGATTCTTCGAAATTGCGCTCGAGGAACTTCAGAATGCCATCGAAGCGGAAACCCTTGTCGCCGCCGGAAGACTTGGGCGCGGCCTCCGCTGGCGACTTTTTCCCGCCGGAAGGGGGATAGCCGTAGAGGAGAAGGTTCTGGACGCGAGCCGGATATTTTTCGAAAGGCGTGTCAAGGTGAAACCCGTGGGCGTAGGCGCCGAGTTCGAGCGTGCGCTTCAGGATCGTTGAGGCGGAGCCTGGGCCCAAACCCCCGTCAAAGAGCGGCCGAGTCCAATCGGCGATCACTTTCGCGGGGTCGAAATCATACTTTGAACCGAGTCCATTGCAGGCAGGGCAAGCACCGTAGGGCGAGTTGAAGCTGAATGAGCGCGGCTCTAATTGCGGGACAGAGAGGCCGCAATCGGGGCAAGCGAGTTTTTCGGAGAAAACGTGTTCCTTGCCGCCAACGACGGCAACGGTGACGAGACCGTGAGCGAGCTTGAGGGCCGTAGCGATGGATTGTTCAAGGCGAGAGGCAACTCCCTGCTTGACGAGCAAGCGGTCGATGACGACCTCAATCGTGTGGTTCTTGCGCTTATCGAGGGCCGGAATGTCGTCAAGGGGCAAGAGCTCGCCGTTAATGCGGACACGCACGAAACCGTCCTCTGCGAGCTTTTCGAGTTCCTTGCGATACGCGCCCTTTCGCCCGCGGACGATCGGGGCGAGGATCATGATGCGGTCGTCCTGTTTCGAGAGGTCGCCATGCAAAATGGCCTGAACGATTTGTTCGCTCGACTGCCGGGTGATGGGCTTGCCGCAGTTGGGGCAGTGAGGAGCGCCGACCGAACTGTAAACCACGCGGAGATAGTCGTAGACCTCCGTGATGGTGCCGACAGTCGAACGCGGAGAGCGCGTGGTGGTCTTTTGTTCAATGGCAATAGAAGGGGAGAGGCCTTCGATGACGTCGACTTCAGGGCGCTCCAACTGATCGAGGAACTGGCGGGCGTAAGCGGAGAGGGATTCGACATACCTTCGCTGCCCTTCAGCATAGATGGTGTCGAAAGCAAGCGAAGATTTTCCGGAGCCGGAGAGTCCCGTAATGACAGTGAGGGAGTTCCGCGGGATCTCGAGGTCGATATTCTTCAGGTTGTGCTGGCGTGCCCCACGCACAACCAGTTTGGTCAGGCCCATAG
>Ga0307477_10004481_pt1 | contig 10146 bp, 13 predicted proteins | sample atmos_gasesECM2C_FD_203316 | JGI IMG/M metagenome (GOLD analysis project Ga0307477, IMG submission 203316) | Hardwood forest soil microbial communities from Morgan-Monroe State Forest, Indiana, United States - atmos_gasesECM2C_515 | ecosystem: Environmental > Terrestrial > Soil > Temperate... | reverse complement strand
GGATTCGTATTGGTTTAGAATCTCGGCGTAGTAGCTTTCGAGGTGAGAGGGAAAGACGGTGAGCTTCTTGCTATGCTCCCATGCGGAGCTAGCCTTGAAGGGCAATATCTTCCCTGTTGCACGGAATTAGTGCTTAAGCTTGTCCCTCAGGGCCTTTGTTATTGGGAGCAGTTTCTGCTTGAAATCCTTCGTCTCAAGCAAGTTGCCGATTACCAGCAAGTCGGCGCCTGATTCGGCGAGTCTGGTCGCTGTGTCAGGCGTGGTGATACCTCCTCCCACGATTAGGAGGCCTTGGAAGTGCTTTCTCACTGCCTTCACTATCTCTGCAGGCATTGGGCGGTCTGATCCGCTCCCTGCTTCAAGATACAGGGCCCGCATCCCGAGATATTGGGCCGCCAGCGCGTACATGACGGCGATGGCGGGTTTTGAATAGGGTATGGGTCTAACTTGACCGATGAAACTCGTGGTGCTCTCGCCTCCAAAGACCAGATATCCCATAGGGATGGCTTCAAGATGATATCTGTGGACTTGGATTGCTCCAAGGGCCTGGGCTCCCACTATGAAGTAGGTGTTGGTGGAGTTCAGGAGCGAACTGAAGAGGATTGCATCAGCGTGACGTGATATTCCCGTGATGTTTCCGGGGAACAATATCACGGGGCATGTGACGTGATGTTTCACAGCGCTTACGATTTCATCCAGGTGCGACTGATCACCGAGCGTGGAGCCACCAATGAAGATGCAATCGAATCCTAGTTTCTCGACGCTCTTTGCAACGGATGCGGCGTGCTTCTTGTCGAAGTTGTCCGGGTCTATGAGAGCGGCCAAAGCTGCAGATCCCCTCTTACGAGTGGTGAGACGAGTCTCGGTGGGGCCTCTCAGGCTCATTCTAGCCACTGGTTCTGACGAATTCATCCACGAAGCTGTTGTAAACGTCGATTTCCGGTCTCTCAGTAGGGTACCTGAATTCCCTTCGCAATCGGCAACTTGCGTTACCGCATGCAACAACCATCACGTAATCCTGTGATGTCTCATCAAGTTGTGATGTGATGCGAACTGCGACCACGCCGCAACGGGGACAACTGAATACCTTCGGCAAGCTCTTGTGAGTCTGTCTTAGAACTTTACGACGTCTTCTACCCATATCAGGGGAGCTTCCCATGACTTGCATAAATAGCATTCTAAAGCGGGAATGACGCGTTCTAGTAGATTTACTTATAATGCTAGTATAATCGCAAAATAGTGTATGTGTGTTGTATGGAATTTAAATATCTTGGGCGTTTGTTCCTATAATGTTTAATACACTATTGTATTACTGAAATCGTGTTGGCCGTTCCCTCGGAAGCTATAGTGGATCTTTCTTCATTGACCAGGATTCAGCTAGAGACGCTAAAATTGCATCATTCAATCAATAAAGGTGCAATTAATATCGCTATCGCATTAAAAAGTAGGAAAAATGCAGGTATAAGTCGTGGAACTCACTATCGCATTTTGACGCAAGGAAGAAAGAACATCACCAAATCACTCTTCACTGTGGCTGTAGCCGTCCAGACCGGACTTGTCAAGTCAGAGGATGTGCAGAAGTTGATTTCCACTGTTTCGATGATTCCGGAAGACATCGGCGAAGACAAGTTGCCTGAAGTGATGGCTTTGGTCAAAGTCCTAGCAGATCGCATCGTGATGCTTTAGACCGCGTCGTGATGCTATCACGTCATCGTATGATGCCGCTCAAGTTTATATCATGTAGTATCACATGGTGTGACCTGTCTTGCTGGATGATTACGTGATTGCAGCTGCTGCGGGCGTCATCGTGGCGGCGGCGGTGATTCTAGCCACATTGCTTTCTAGGTATGCTACCGTGGTTGAGGAAGCAGGTGAGTCGACTAGACTGGCGAAGGATGTCTGGGACTCTGTGAACGCCCGCTTCTCCGTTGTGGACGCTCGGATCATCGATCTTATGATGAAAACAGAGGTGATGTCGTCGAGGTTGGGATTGCCTCAAGCTTCTGCGTCTCAATCTCGTGCGGTCTCGACCGCGCCACCGAGTTCCGAGTCGAAGGTTGAGAAGGGGCCTGAGACTGCAAAACAGACAAACGGACAACTTGTGACGGGCGAGGGTACGGAAACTGAGGTAAGGGTGCTTCGTCTGCTCGTCGAGGGTCCAAGGACGTCCGCGCAAATTAAGGACGTAGTGGGTAGGTCGCGGGAGCACACTGCTCGGTTGATGAAGGGGCTTTTCGATCGTGGTTTGGTCGTCAGGAACGACAGAAACAAGCCCTACGTGTACGAGATTACAGAGCGTGGGCGGTCTTACGCCGCGAGTTGACTGCTAGGAACTCTGGTCATGCGATACACCCAAGAGTTCCCGAATTTTTCGCGGGTAAGGAGCCCCCTATCAGTTTGCCTCGCTAGGTAGGTCGATACTGTGCTCAGTGGTATGGGAGAACCGTGCGTTTCCTCGTAGTCGCGGGCGATGTCAGCCGAAGAGAATTGTTTCGCCGGATAGGAGGATTGGACTAGTTTCAATATCCTGCCATAGGTTGTAGATTCGTTCGGGGGGAGCGGATGGGCGCCGCTGTGATCGGCCTGGCCTAGAAGGTCGATCAAGTCCATCATGCGCATCACCTTCTCATGAGAGAACCTGCCATGTAATGCTAGCGAGTAGGTTGTGCCCTCCTCGTCGGTGATTTCGACCTTTACCTTCTTTCGCACGGGCCGAAGGTCGGTCTGGAGAGCGTGATAAAACCAAGAAGGGTGTGAACTTGTGAACATAGGGCAAACAAACGTTGACTGGCCGCTGAGGTGAAGACGGTCGTTTACAATTGTTCACAGCGGGGAAAACCATGAGACCGGAACACTGGCTGCAGTGGAAACAAAGGGGTATAATCGAGTCTGTTTGGTGTGAATGAGGTTGCATAGAGGCTAGGATATGGTTCTGGCTTTGGCGGCCGCCAGGAGCAAGTCAGGTTCACATGTGGTTCACAGCAGGGGAGGGACCCGTGCGTTTCCACTGGAGAGGAATCCCAGTGTGGATCAAAGGCGTTCGCAACACAACCTACACTGATTGTCGCCCTTCCTAGTCAAACGGCTAGAATAACAGCTAGTTCGAGCCAAGAGCGAGCATCTTCTTACATAATATAGGTCAAACCCGGCATCTTCTTACTCTGCTGGAGTGGAAATGCAGGGGACAGCCCTTAATTAGACCAGTATTTCCACTGATAGCGTGCACGACTCTATCGATGAAATCTTCCTGAAAGCTAAACAGGGGCGAGCGCTCTTCCAGAGTCGCGAAGCGCTCTCGACCGAGTACATCCCGGACAAGCTCCCTTTCAGGGAGAGCCAAATAAAACAGGTAGCGGAAATTCTCGCTCCTGCCCTTCACGGATCCAAACCCTCCAATCTCCTCCTCTACGGAAAGACGGGCACTGGCAAGACTGCTGTGGCCAGACTCGTGGTGGAGAAGCTTCACGCCCAACGCGCCTCCAAGAACATAGTCACGTGTTACGTCAACAGCAGGATAGCAAGCACCGAATACCGGACGTTAGCCAAAATCGCAGAGTCCCTCCCTCTGCACGAGGACCAAAGAATCCCGGGAACCGGGCTATCGATCGGCACCGTCCTAGACAGAATATTCCAAGCGATAAAAGTCGCCGATGTCCACTTCATCCTCGTCCTCGACGAGATTGACTATCTGGTGAACGCGTACGGCGACGACATCCTCTATCAGTTGACCCGCGCCGGTGAGCACGTCGACCCTGGGTTCTTCACTATCGTGGGAATCTCCAACGACCTCAAGTTCAAGGACGAACTAGATCCCCGCGTCTTGAGCAGTCTCGGAGAAGAAGAGCTCGTTTTTCCCCCATACACTACGGAGGAGCTCCACGCCATCCTCACAGCGAGAGCGAAAATCGCCTTCAGGCCTGGCGTCGTGCCCGCAGCGGTCATCAACCTGTGCGCTGCTCTGGCCGGTTCAGAGCACGGTGACGCCAGACGCGCCGTGGACCTGCTCAGGGTCGCAGGAGAAATCGCCGAAAGAGAGGGGATACTCGAAGTCACCGAAGACTGCATCCGCAAAGCATCCGAGAGGGTGGAGAGCAACAGAATAGAAGACGCTCTGCGCTCGCTCCCAATCCAAAACAAGCTCGTCCTCCTCACAGCCTCCAAGTTTCGCGACGGCACCAACACAGGCGACCTCTACCTTGCCTACGAAGGCCTCGCGCGAAAGCTGGGAATCGAAGCTCTGACCCAGAGGCGGGTAAGCGGGATACTTGGAGAGCTCGACCTCCTAGGCCTCCTCGAAGCGGCAGTTGTCAGCAAGGGGAGGAGAGGCAGGACGAAGAGGATCCGATTGCTCATTCACACCGGCACGCTGGGCAAGGTCATGGCCGAAGACTCCCAGCTACTGGGCCTCCTGTAAGTCCCCATAGCTGAGCCTCGTAAAGTTCCTCTTCACTACCTCCAGCGTAGACAAGTTCAGTATCGGGACAATCGAGCATATGGGCTCGAGCCCCATGTTCGCCTGAAACGGCGTCTGAGCCTGGAACGTCCCTGAATTGACTATTAGCGTTCCTCTATAGCTCCCTACGTCTAGCGTGTGCACATGACCCGCGTGGAAGACATCCGGCACAGGGTCTATCACCAACATGTCCCTGAGCTCTGGAGACAGGGCCGTGCGTTTCCCATACGTCGGTGCCAGATGCCTCGCCTTGAGCAGCACCTCCATCGCTTCCACAGGTCTGTCGTAGGTGAGATCCGGGATGGTCGCTATGATGTCGTCCAAGCTCCTGCCGTGATAGATTAGGAAGTTGACCCCATCCAGCTTTATGTTGACCGGTCCGCCAAGATGGACCGCATTTTCCAGCTCGTAGAGAGGCGCCGCAACGTCTGCTGGCACGGCGGGTTGGGGAAGGGCCTGCCTCACCGGGTCATGGTTCCCAGGCACGATGAGCAGCTTCATGTGCTTCGGGACCTGCTCCAAGAACGCCCTCGCGACCACATACTGGCGCTTGAGGTTCTTCTCGGATAACTGGAACTCTTGGCCTGGGTAGACTCCGATGCCGTCTATGATATCACCCGCGACAATCACGTATCTTATTCGCTCGACGATTTCCAGGTCTCCAAGCTTGCCGTTTAGCCACGCCAAGAAACGGTTGAAATCATCTGCGAGGAACAGCTTGCTCCCTATGTGCAAATCGGACAGCATTACCGCATACACTCTCCTGGACGACCCGCTCGTCTTCTTCACTGGGATGTCTGGGAGCGTCAAGTTCTTCGCGTAGAGCCGCCCCGTCCTTCCCAAGGTGACGTCCGCCACTACCAAACTGTCGAAAGGCAAAGCCAGCGCCAGATCAGCGACCTCGTCTCCACAATACAGCTTGGCGCTCCCCGTCGGGTCGTCTATGACGAGCTCGACGCCGCCACCCTTCCTGCTATTTCTCGACGAAACCAGGCCCGCAATCTTGTACTCTTTCTCCCGCATCTCCTTCCCCGATTCTATGGACGAGATGTTCTTTGAGTCGGGCCGCTGTCGGGCTATGTCCAGCAGGTGAGAGTATCGATCTTGGAAGAGCCTCTTGAATCCGTCCTCCGCCTCAACTGGCCGGATGCTGTCCGTAGGGTTGCTCACGACCACGACTTCAGCTGGCAGGTCATGGGAATCCACGGCCGTCCGCCCGTACACCTCGTCCCTCGGGACGAACTCCTCTAAGTCTGTCTTGAGTATCACCTTTTCAGTCCCGAGTGACTCCTTCTTTTCGATGACCGACCTTAGAATCGGCTCCACAATCCCTTTCGTCGAAAGCTCGGAAAGGAGCGAGAACGCGTCAGGGTCTATCTGGTACCCCTGCGAAAGCGCGCGCGAAACCGCGAGCGCCATCTCTCCCGTAGCCATTCACCATCATCGCATCGTAATCGCGGGCCTTGCCAGGCGCTCCACGAGCCCTCTCGCCGTCTCGACCAACTCCGCAAGCCTCAGTTCGTCTCTCGCTTCACAGTATATCCTCGTCTTCGGCTCCGTACCTGACGGCCTGAACATCACCCAAGACTTGTCCTTGAAGACTATGCGCAGGCCATCAACCGACCTCTTCTCCACGATCCTGTATTTCGAGAAGTATTCGTCTACCTGGTCTCCCAGCCTACCCAGGTCCACCGAGACCGCCAGGTTCACTTGCTTGTATAGCCACTCAAGCTCCCCATCGATCATCTTGCGCAGGTCCGGTCTCCTGGCAATGACATCGGCAATCAGCGCGGCGCAGTAAATCCCGTCTTCCCACATACCCCACGAAGGGTCGACCACTTTCGTCGGCTCGGTAGCCAACAAGGCGCCTTCGCGCTCGACTTCTGCGAACGTCTTCCCTATCTTACCGCGAATCACCCGCAACCCCATCTTCAAGGCAGTTTCTTCCACAGCGAACGAGCTGTTCTCTGAGATTATGACCGAGCCCGAACTCTTTTCGATAGCCTCCAACGCGAGGACAGAAGTCATGTAGTCGGGGAGGACCCGACCGGACGAGTTGATCAGGACCAACCTGTCTCCATCCCCGTCGTGGGCGAGTCCCAAGTCCACCTCAGCACCGCCTACGAAGGAGGCCGTCTCCCCCAAAGTCGCCGCAGTGGGCTCAGGGTGCCTCGCGGAGAACCGCCATGACACGTGCGCGTTGAGCGGAATCACCTTGTTGCCGAGAGCCGTCAGAACTTGAGGCGTCACCAGCGATGCCGGGCCAGTGGCGCAGTCGACCACGAGTCTCAGAGGACTCTCGGTCTTCGAGAACCTTGAGCTGACGGCCTTCATATATGACCGAATCACGTCGCGCGACTCGATCGACCCCGCCTTCGCGGAGCTCTTGGAGGATTCCACCACCATCCCCCGCTCAATCCTCCCCTCTTCCTCTTTTGACAGCTCCATCCCCTTCTTGTTGAACACCTTCACTCCAGAGAACTCTGGAGGATTGTGAGAGGCCGTCACGGCGAAGCCAAGATGACAGTTGTGCTCGCGAGCCCCGAAGGCCACCAGAGGGGTGGGAACCAGGCCGAACTCGATAGCGTCACTACCACATTCTGCGACCGATGAAGCGACAACCCTTGCGAGGACTGCCGAACTCTTTCTGCCGTCCCACCCGACACCATATCTTCCCTTGCCGAACACGAAGGCCGAGGCCTCCGCCACTTGGTGGACCTGCTCGAGGGTCTGGGTCGAGTTGAAGACTCCCCTGACGCCCGCGGTGCCGAAAACAGGCATTCTGTCCAATGTGCGAGACGCACACCCCATATTTAATTGAGCGGCAGCCCAAAGTCTCTCTGCTAGAAGCCTAAGAAATCGCGAAAACCATCTGAAACCACGTTTTCACTGGTCAAATCCACACTCCATCCCGCAAATTAAATAGCGACACCAAATCGTAGCACTGCAAGGAACAAGACAAAGAAAATGGAGTTCGTCGAACCTCAGGTGTACCTGATAGCGGAAAGCAGGATCAACTTCGACCAGCTGAAGGCCATGCTGGCATCGGTCGGGGAAGATACCGCGAGCAACTGGTTCGCGAGAACGAGGGAGGCATCGAAGTCTGAAGGGGAGCTGCTCACCGAGGTGGCCGGAAGAATCTGTTACAAGAGCTTCGGCGTGGGCCTCAACCCCAACGTCACCAAGATCAGGGAGAGCTCGAGAGACTACATCGACAACACCTTGTCAAAGGGAGACGGGTCCATATTCGAGCACGCGACTTGCACGTTCGCCTTCCTCAACGTCAGCCGCGTCTTCACACACGAGCTCGTGCGGCACAGGGTCGGGGTCGCGATAAGCCAAGAATCCCTCAGATACGTGAGGCCCACCCATCTCCGGTTCTGGCTCCCACCCGAACTTCAGGACAAGAAGAAAGAAGTCAAGTCAATCGTAGAACAAATCGAGCAGAACTATCACGACCTCGAAAAATCCTACGCGTGGGACAAGATGAACTTCGATGTGAAAAAGCGGATTACGTCCGCTCTGAGAAGAATCATGCCGGACGGCATGGCGACGTCGATAGTCTGGAGCGCGAACCACAGGACCATCCGCCACGTCATAGCGATGCGCACCGCGGAAGGCGCCGAGGTCGAGATACGGTTCGTGTTCGACAAGGTCGCGCGGATGATGAAGGAGAGATTCCCCCTAATCTACCAGGACTTCGAGTATACCGAACTAGATGACAAGACAAGAAGCTGGCACCCAAAATACAACAAGGTTTGAGCGCCGGGGGTGGGATTTCCACCCGCGGGGGTTACCCGCACTCCTTCCCCCCGCGCGATTTGAACCCACATGACCGTTAGGTCACGGGCTGTCAAGTCGGATGATCTCGAGATGCGGATTCACCCACTCCGTAGAGCGGAGCGAATTGCCCGCGCGTTAACCAGACTCCGCCACCCCGGCGGCCTCCGCTCGGCTTGCGACCCAATATAGGTTTGGAGGATTTCGCCTTACTCCGTCTTGAAAGATTCGCCGCAGCCGCAGGTGGAGACCGCGTTCGGGTTCTTCACCACGAATCCCCCGCCCATCAGCTTGTCGGCCTGAAAATCAATCACAGAGCCTGCGATGAAAGGCATGCTCGACTTGTCCACGATCAGCTTGGCACCATGCTGCACTATGACGTAATCGTCCTCGCCCGACTTATCCTCTGGGACCATCCCATAGGAGAGGCCTGAGCAACCGCCCGCGGAGACGAATACCCTCAACCCCGCCCCAGGCTTGCCCTGCTTCGCAAGGTATCCCTGTAGTTCCGAGGCAGCATTCTCAGTGATGTCAACCACCGGTTTGATCATCTTCGTTGCCTCGGACGACATGTTCTTCTGAGACTTTGGCCCGCGGACTCCTATAAAAGGAGACCGAACCCGTTCAAAGCTTGCCGAGAGCCGACAGAATCTCGTCGTAGGGCGGCTCGTTCGAGGGGGCGTCCGTCACCCACTTGTATCTGAGGATCCCCTTTCTGTCTAGGACGAACGCCGCCCGCTTGGAGACCCCCTTGTATCCGAAGGCCACCCAGGTCTCGTGGAGGACCCCATACGCCCTCGACACCTTCTTGTTGAAGTCGCTCAGAAGCGGGAACTGCAGGTTGTAGGTCTGTGCGAACACCTTCAGGGTGAAGATGCTGTCGACGCTTATGCCGACCGTCTGTGCGTTGAGCGCATTGAACTTAGCCGCACCGTCTCGGAAGACGCACATCTCCTTGTCACAGACGCCGGAGAACGCAAAAGGAAAGAACAGCAGCACCGTCTTGCCCTTTTGTGTAAACTCGGAGAGCCTCCTCTCCTTCTTGTCAGTATCGGGAAGGGAAAACTCGGGCACCCTCTGGCCTATTCTCAGGACCACGCGACCCCGAGAGACCCGTTACCGATTTAAGCTCTTTGAGCCGGCTCCAACTTTCGGAGCAGTTCGACGTACTTGGCCGTGAGGGAGACCAGCCGGTCGAGCTTCTCAGAGTCCCTCTCGTTCTCCATCAAGGACATGGATTCCTTCAGCTTGACGAGAAGCAGGTTCTTCAGGTCCTCTGAGACATCGGGGAAGAGAATCTCCTTCGCCCGGAGCGCGACCGAAAGGTCGTCGTGATTCGTGCAGTAGACCCTCCCCTTGTACCTGAGCTGGACTCCATTGCAGACGGAGCAGGGCTCCTTAATCATGACCGCCCCCTTCCTCATCAGCTCGACGGTGGTCTTCGTCTTCGCAGTGGTCGTGCTCAACTATATTCGACCTCGGACTCTTACCGGAGTTATAAACCATATACCAGCCATAGAAAGCCAAATATGCAAGGCTGGAAGGCACTGGAAACTCCGCTCCCAGTCACCGGATAACAATCATGAGCACCAAGGCAAACAGGGAAAAAAAACAGCACGAGAACGACGGAAAGCTCGCGAAGGCCAGCGCGAGCCTTCAACAGATAGCCGACTCGAACATCACCCCGCGAAACATAAGGAAGATCGTGAAGGACTCGATAATCGCTCTACAAGACCCGAAAGTCAGCCTCGCGGTGAGGGCGGCGAACGCAATAAGCATGCTCGACGAAGTGGCTCAGGATCCCAACATGTCGTCCTTCGCCAGGGTCATCCTCTGGTCCGCCGTTTCCGAGCTAGAATCGATTCGCGAGTAGCAAAGATTTAACGCTACTGATTCGCACGCTTACGCTAGCG
>Ga0307477_10004480_pt1 | contig 10146 bp, 7 predicted proteins | sample atmos_gasesECM2C_FD_203316 | JGI IMG/M metagenome (GOLD analysis project Ga0307477, IMG submission 203316) | Hardwood forest soil microbial communities from Morgan-Monroe State Forest, Indiana, United States - atmos_gasesECM2C_515 | ecosystem: Environmental > Terrestrial > Soil > Temperate... | reverse complement strand
AGCCGAAACATCGTCGACCGGCACAGAAGAATTGACCTCCTCTGCTGGCGACACCGCTACCACGGCTCCGCGGGCGCCCAGTGCCGCGCCGGACGTCGTCGAACAGGAACGTACTCGCACTGATGCTTCGCTCAGCGACGAAGACGTCGCCGTTATCTCCTCCAGCCTTATCGAGGCCAAGCACGAAGAAACGCAAGCGCACGCCGCTGCCGACACGCTTGTCGGTGGCGCGGTCTTCGAGGAAGAAGACGAGGAGGAAGAGGAAAACGAAGAAGAAAGCGAAGAAGAAAACGAAGAAACCGAAACGGAAGACAGCCTTGAGGAACGCGAAGAGATTCGCGCGAGCGAAGCGGAGGCTGAGTCCCAGGATGTAGGCGCGGAAGAGATCCAGGCTATCGAAACCCGCGCTTTGGACGCTCACGCGCTTCGTGAAGCGGAAGCAGACGCCGCCCACGAAAGCGCTCTGCACGCCGCTGCCATCGGCGATCACGAAGTTCACGAGGAAACTCACCACGAACTCGAACCCGTCGAGGCCACCGGAACCGAATCCGCACCTGAGCCGGTTATCGCCGAGGACGACAGCATCCTACTTCCCGGCGAAACACGCGCCCCGCGCTCCGGCGCTCCCGAGCCCCGCCCGGATTTTCCGCGCGACTCCGCGCGCATCGGCGGCAATCCCCGCGCACGCTTCCAACGCCCCTACCGCAGCGGCGGACGCGATCGCGACAACCGCGGCCGAGACAATCGCGGCGGCGGCAGACCGGATCGTCGCGGCGGCCGTCCCGGCGGCGGTCCTCGATTCGAACGCCGCCCCGGCGGTCCGCACCGTCATCAGGGTGGCCACTCCGGACCTTCGCGCCGCCCTCAACTCATTTCCGAGATGCTGAAGGCCGGCCAGGATATCGTCATCCAGATCGCCAAAGAGCCGCTAGGCAAGAAAGGCGCACGCATCACCAGCCACGTCGCGCTACCCGGCCGCTTCCTGGTGTACATGCCGACCATCGATCACATCGGCGTCTCGCGCAAAATTGCTTCCGCTGAAAATCGCTCGCGCCTGCGTCGTCTCGTCGGCGAAGCGCGCGGCGCCTATCCCGGTGGCTTCATCGTTCGAACCGCAGCCGGCGGCGCTTCCGATGAAGAAATTCGCACCGACATCGAATTCCTTGGCAAGACCTGGAACGAAATCAAGGAACGCAGCGAGCAGCGCAAAGCGCCCGCGCTCCTCCACCGCGATCTCAATCTCGTCGAGCGCATCCTTCGCGATTACGTTAGCGACGATTTCACCGCCATCTGGATCGACAGCGAAGAGGAATACGGCAAGGTTGTCGAATTCGTCAGCCGCTTCCAGCCCAAGCTCGTCAACCGCGTCAAGCTGTACAGCAAGGAAACGCCGATCTTCGAGGAGTTCGGCATCCAGCACGAGCTGGACAAAGCCTTGCGCGCCAAAGTGTGGCTCAAATCCGGCGGCTACATCGTCATCAACCACACCGAAGCCCTCGTGGCCATCGACGTCAACACGGGAAAGTTCGTTGGCAAGGGCTCCACACGCCTCGAGGACACCATCGTCAAGACCAACCTCGAAGCCGTGAAGGAAATCGTCCGGCAGATTCGCCTGCGCGACCTCGGCGGCATCATCGTGGTCGACTTCATCGACATGGAAGAGCGCCGCAACCGCGAAAAAGTTCTTATGGCGCTTCAGCAGGCTCTCGAACAGGACAAAGCTCCATCCAAGGCGCTGTCCTTCAACGAATTCGGCCTCGTCTGCATCACCCGCAAACGCACCAAGCAGGCTCTCGAACGCGTGCTCTGCCAGCCTTGCCCGTACTGCACTGGCTCCGGCATGGTCAAGTCCATCCCCACGCTCTGCTACGAAATTCAAGCGGAAGCGCGCAAGATGGCCATCGCCACCGCCGACAACGAAGCGCCGAATCTCACCCTGCGCGTGCATCCGGAGATCGCCAAAGCTTTGAAGACCCGCGAATCCATGCTGATCGACGAGCTCGAGCAGACCACGCACAAGCACATCATCATCCAGTCCGACGCCACGCTGCACTGGGAACAGTACGACATCTGCTAAAGAGTAGGACAGGCGTTCAGCCTGTCCTGCGTTCTTCCCCGCGTTTGGTTCTCGGCGAAATTGCACTGTGGCTGCCGCAATTCCGCAGGTTCCACCTGTCCCTGGGGCCAGTTTCGACCTGCGACAACGCAGCGTAAGTTCACCCTTGCTTCGACTCCGCTCGCGCGACTAGATTGAATCCACGTTGCTCCTCCCACCCGGAGCCGAATTCATTCATCCGCAAAGGGAGGAATCTATGTGGACCAAACAGCAAGCCCAGCCTGAACCGCCAGCACCGCCCCAAGCAATAAAACCCTCGGTCGTCGCCTTCAACAGCCCGTCTACGCCCGTGCTCGGCAGCAGCCCCGCGCGCGGCCAAGCGCGCCTCGGTTCCAGCCTGCAAATTAAGGGTCAAATCACCGGCACCGAAGATTTGCAGATCGACGGAAAAGTCGATGGCCCCATTTCCTTGCGCGGCCATGAGCTCACGGTTGGGTCCACGGCGCAACTCACTTCCGAGATTCACGCACGCCAGGTTATCGTGTACGGAAAGGTGATCGGCAATCTTCACGCCCGTGACCGCGTCGATGTAAAAAGCGACGGCTCCGTCATCGGTGACATCTCCACCGCGCGGATTAGCATCGAGGACGGCGCACAATTCAAAGGTCGAATCGAAATCGACCCCACTAAGTCTCAGAATGCCGCCGCTGATTAGCTTAATCAGCAAACAAAAAAAACGGGCGGACCAAAAAGATGGTCCGCCCGGTAATCCCTGGCACTTTTAGATAGCTAGTTTCCTCCAGCTTGCGGCACTGCGGCAGTTCGCACCGGCACCGCTAGCTGAGAAACCACTTGGCTCTTGGCCTTAGGACTCGACCAAAGGAAATCCACCATCAGGCCTTCCTTCTCAAGGTACAAGGTTTCCGCCAGCGTCCCCGCCTTTTCAGGCTCGAGGACCAATTCACTTGCCTCGCGCGAATGGTCGTTTGGCGATGCCATCGCAAAAAGGCTCGCCATTGGGCCGGACTTTGCCGGCTTCAACACCACCAGCACGAGATGCCCGGCGCCTTGTCGAATCGAACGGATGGATTGCACAGTGCCTATCGGTTCGATGGTGAAGTTGTACTGCCCGGCTGTGAGAATCGCACTCCCGAAGCGCGCACTTTCGTGAAGCGTAAAGTTCCCACCGATCGTGTTCTGCGCCAGGAGTGGGCTGGCATTTGCGCAAATCGCCAGCGCTCCCCACGCCAGGGTTCTTGCCAAAACCTTCCGATAAAACGATCTAATTTTTATAATTGCCATTTTTTGTTTCCTCTCTCTTTTTGGAGTAGGCGCACACGTATTGCGCCTCGGTTTATGCTGAGTTGCTTCGAACCGCGGGTCACCCCGCAAACTACGCGTTACGTGACCGCGTAAGGCATGCCAGAGAACTCCGGGTTCTCCCGGCACGTTGCTGCGTAGAAGTCGCGCGAATTCTACATCGCAAATTTCGCACGCAAGCTAATTCAAGTCCAACGCAAAGAATCTATTGGGTCTATCCGCAGCGCCGATAAGTAAACACATACGTTCACCCTATCGATATACATCATTTGATTTCTAGATTCCGGATATTGGTGGCGCGAGCGGCCGTTCAAAGCCTTGGCGCTGGCGACTCTTCCCGCGTGAACTCAACTTTTCAGTTTGGCTTTTCGTTTTCCGGAGGCGCCGCTTCCTGGCCCTTCGGCGCGGAAATCCTCTGCTTGTCGTCCACCGAGAACAGCAGATAGTTGCTGAAGGTGTGTCGGCGGTGAACGCGCCGGCCTTTCCAGTCGGAATACACTTCCACGTTCGCGGGCAGCCACATTTCCAGCGTGCCCTTGCGAAACTGCACCGGAGCGTACTCGATGTTCACGTGTTCGGCAGCCAGTCTGATTTGTGGCATCGGCGCCACCATGTTCGTTTCCAGTCTCACGATTTGATAACTGTCTGCAGCGATCCACCCGCGTCCCTTTAGCGCCACCGGATATCCCTGGCCTTCCGGGCCCATCCGGTAGCTGCGAATCGTATTCGGCTTATCCTTCTTCTGGCGGAAATGTACCTGCCAGGCCAGCCCGCCGTTCCACCGCGCCAATCCCTCGCAAGTCATTTCATAGTTGCCCGCGTAAAACGGATGAAAAATGACGACCAGCGCCGGCAACCCGCTGGTCATCACCGCTTCCGGAAAATCTTTCGACGCGGCCCGGCGCTCGCGATACTCTTCCACGCTCAATGCGCCACGGCGGGTTTCTTCCATGGAAACGATGTAGTCGAACTGGGCTTTTTCCGGAAACGACGGGAGTCCCCATTTGTTGATGGACTCATCGGTGACCAGCTCCGTCGCGGTAAATCGATCAACGTTCTTGACCAGCTCTTGCAATCGCTTGCCCGCATTTTGCACCACTTCATCGAGCGCGCACGAAGCGCCGGGTTCAACAGGCGGCATTTTGTCGTCTACGTCCGACGGCATCCAACTGGAAGGAACTGGCAACGCTTTGGCCGCGGCGATCAAGGCAGACATATCCATCTCGTTTGTCGATCCAGCCACGTCCGGCGAAGTAGCCAGCGCCTTAAGATTCTGCAGGCTCTCCAATTGTTTCTTGGCCGCAGCGTCCGCCGCATGGTCCTGAAGGTACACTTGCAGCGTGCTCACCGCCTTGTCCAGGTCTCCGCGCTCCGCCAGGCACTGCGCCAGCAGCGGCTGTATTATCGCAGCTTGTCCCCGGCCTAGCTCCATTGCTCGTTCTGCTTCCTTAATGGCTTCATCCCGGGAATGCTGTAGATAGTAAGCCTCGGCCAGCACCGCGTGGGGGCGCCACGAGAAAGGTTCCGCTTCAATGGCGCGAGTCAGATACTCCACTGCTTCGGCAGGCTGCTTTTCGCGGACAGAAATCTCGCTCAAGGAAAGCAAGGTACGAAAATGCTTTGGATTGAGCTGCAGCGTTTTTGTCCAATAGGATTTCGCCTGCGCCTCATCTTCCAACTGCGACGAGTAAACACCAAACAAGTAGGTGACCTCCGCCTGATTGGGCGCCAGGCGATTGAGCGCATCCAGATGGCTCCGCGCGACGGTCGGCTTGTTGGCGCGCAGCGCTTCCATTGCCTTAGCCATCTCTTTCAGTGCTTTCGGTTTCATCGAGGCGATTCCCGCCTCTAGGGCGGCATCGCCGGAATTTGATCCCCGTTGCAGCACGATGGTCACCCGCTTGGTCGCAAACCCGATCGCTTCCACCTGGTTCACGGCTCGCTCATAGGCCGGCGCCACCACCTGAATCTTGTACTCGGTCGCCGCCAGCTCGTTGAACCTGACGTAGCCGCCCTGGGTGGTCTTCTGGCGGTAAATTTGACCGGCCAAAGTAGTTAAAGTAACCACCGCAAGGCTCTCCACCGGGGCGCCGTTGGATTCTTGTACATAAACATCCAGGCTGGCCGTGGAAACCATTCCTCCCAGTCCATTCACCCCACTCGGATCACGAGGCACGCTTGACTGTCGTGCGGGAACGATTGCGGGATATAACGTCGCGCCGGCTATTGACAGAATAATGTAGAGGCAGGTGCGTACGCGTAACATGGCCCACTCCGTCTGGGTGCGAACCCGCAGAAAGAACGTAACTATATCATATACCTTAGCTGCCGCAGGCGACCACCAGGGGAGCCCAACTCCGCGGGTCGCCATTTTCCGTGTGCTATTATTCATTTGCGTAATGAAAGCGAGCACGGAATGACCGCACGCGTCCTCGACGGAATCAAGATCCGCGACGAAATCTTCGCTGAACTGAAGGGTGAAATTGCCCGCCTCGCCGGCGAAGGCATTCGCCCGGGCCTGGCCGCTGTTCTCGTCGGTGAAAACCCCGCCTCAAAGCTTTACGTCAAATCCAAAATCGCCGCGTGCGAGCAACTCGGCCTGGCCAGTTGGATGCACACCCCTCCGGCCTCCATCAGCACCGACCAGATGCTGCGCCTCGTCCAGGACTTGAACCACGACAACGCCGTCGACGGCATTCTCATCCAGCTTCCCCTACCTTCCCAGGTCGACACCAAGCGCGTTCTCGAAGCCGTCGATCCCGCAAAAGACGTTGACGGCTTTCACCCCGCTAATCTCGGTCGTCTGGTCAGCGGCCGCCCCGGACTTGTCGCTTGTACTCCCGCGGGTTGCATGGAGATTCTTCGCCGCAACGGTATCGCCAGCGAAGGCGCAAACGCCGTTGTGCTCGGCCGCAGCGACATCGTCGGCAAACCCATGGCGCTGCTCCTGATGCACGCCAACGCCACCGTCACCATCTGCCACTCCAAAACGCGCGATTTACCAGGAGTTGCCCGTCGCGCCGACATCGTCGTCGCCGCCATGGGCAAAGCTGGTTACGTGCAAGCCGATTGGATTCGTCCGGGCGCCGCGGTGATCGACGTCGGCACCAACAAAGTCACCGACGCTAAGGAAGCCGAATCCCTGCTGCGCAATTTTCCCGCACGCTTACAAAGATTTCGCGAGAAAGGCTCCCTGCTCGTCGGCGATGTGCATCCTGACGCTGTCAACACCGCCGGCGCGCTAACGCCCGTTCCCGGCGGCGTTGGTCCCATGACCATCACCATGCTCATGAGCAACACCGTCAAAGCCGCTCGCCTCCGCCGCGGCAAGGCCTCGTCGACGCCCGGCGGCGCGCAATCCTCCGCCGGCGCGCGGTGACCAAAACAATGCTTCGCCTCGGCCTAACCGGAGGCATCGCCAGCGGCAAGACGGCGGTCGCGGCCATGCTGCGTGAAATGGGCTTCGCCGTTATCGACGCCGATGCCCTCGCGCACAAACTCATCGAGCCCGACCAACCCGCTTACGGCGAAGTCGTCCGTGAATTCGGCGCGTCCATTCTCGATACCGGCAATCGTGTCGATCGCGCCAAGCTCGCGACCATCGTGTTCGCCGACCCGGCGAAACTCGCTCGCCTCAACGCTATCCTCCACCCGCCCGTCGAAACCGCCATCCATCAGCAATTCGCTGAATGGTCGCGCAACGGCGCACGCGACGCCGCCTTCGTCGAAGCCGCGCTGCTCGTCGAAGCCGGCTATCACAAAAATCTCGACGGCCTTGTAGTCACCTGGAGCCGCCCCGAGCAGCAACTCGAGCGGCTCCGCGCCCGCGGCTTCAGCGACGAAGACGCCCGCCGTCGCATCGCCGCGCAGCTCCCCGTCGCCGAAAAGCTAAGTTACGCCACGGAAAAGATCGACTGCTCCGGCTCCCTGGAAGCCACCCGCGCGCAGGTCGCAGCCCTGGCCGCCAAGCTCCGCCGTCCCTCCAAGGAGGTGTCATCCCCTGAACCTATCCGATGAGGATAGGTGAAGGACCTCAACGTATAGATTTGCCAAGCGCGATCGCGGAGCGCTGCCCTATGAACTGGTCCCGAGTTTTCCTTATACTATTCCCAACACTCGGCATAAGGATTCCGACCATGACCGTACACCGCACCTCCAGCATCGGCCGCTTGCTTCTCGCCGCCGTGGTAATCACCTTCGGCGCATACTGGGCCGGAGCTCGCTGGGGCCAGCGCCAACCCATCGGCGTGGCCGCCCTGCAGCCCGGCGGTGGCGCCACAAAAGATATTTCCGCGGCCAACGTCGCCGCGCGCGACGCCGCTCTCACCGACGAGGAAGCCATCAACGTTCGCGTCTATCGCCAGGTTTCGCCCGCCGTCGCCAACATTCTGACCAAAGCCACCGAATACGATTTCTTCATGGATCCCGTTCCCGTGGAAGGCGCGGGCTCCGGCTTTGTGATCGACGATAAAGGCTACATCCTCACCAACTTTCACGTCGTGCAGGAAGCGCAATCCATTGAAGTCGTCCTCGGCGATCAGTCGCGCTACCCTGCGAAATTCATCGGTGCCGATCAACGCAATGACGTTGCGCTCATTAAAATCGAGCCGAAAGGAAAGCGCCTGGTCGCGTTATCACTAGGCGACTCCTCCGCGCTCCAGGTGGGCCAGAAGGTTCTCGCCATCGGCAATCCCTTCGGCTTTCAGAGCACGCTGACCACCGGAGTGGTCAGCGCCATCGGACGCACCGTGCAGACCAGCCAGACCACTTTTATCGACGAAGCCATTCAGACCGATGCGGCCATTAATCGCGGCAATTCCGGCGGACCGCTCATCAATTCGCACGGCGAAGTGATCGGCATCAACTCTGCGATTTACACGCCGAGCGGCACCACCGCCGGCATCGGCTTCGCCATTCCCATCAACAGCGCCAAGCGCATCGCCCACGACCTCATGACCGACGGCCGCGTCCACCAGGCGTTTCTCGGCGTACAGACGATTTCAGTTGGCGGGCAGCTCGCCGAAGCGCTGGACCTTCCCGCGCAGGAAGGTCTCTTGGTGGAATCCGCAACTAAGGGCGGACCTGCTGCCGCAGCCGGAGTTCGTGGAGGTGACCGCGTGGTGCGCGCCGGAATGCAGCGCATCTCGATCGGTGGCGATCTCATCGTTGCGGTCGACGGCCAAAAAGTGGCCAGCCCCTTCGACCTCAACATCCTGCTAAATCGCAAACGCCCCGGCGACACCGTCACGCTGACCGTTTTCCGCGGCGGTAAAAAGGTGGAAGTACCCGTAAAACTCGGCGAGCGCCCCGGCGCCTAGCTTCAAGGCCGCGACGCACTTCTTCCAAATTGCGTTCGGTACCTTGCGCGATCCTCTTCAGCTAAAGAAAACCAGCCTTCCGCAACGTCTCGTACTCGTTCCAACTCTCGCTGCATCTCGGCGTGTTTGGCTTCGAGCGTCTGCTGGTCCGCGTCCGCGGGCACATACATCGGTGGCGCAAACAAAATCACCGTGCGCGCGAACGGCATTGGCATCAAGAAATGATCCCACGTGTTGGTGAATGTTTTCCCGCGATCGACGCCGATGTGAAATACCATCACAGGGCAGCCGGTCTTGCGCGCGAGCATCACCGGGCCGGGCTTCGCCACGTAACGCGGGCCGCGCGGGCCGTCAATCGTGAACGCGCAGTCGACGCCTTCTTCCAATCGCCGCGCCATCACCGCCAGCCCGCGCAGTCCACCGCGCGACGAACTTCCCTGCGCCGTCCCAAATCCCAGCCACTCGATCACCTTGCGCGTCCATTGCCCATCAAACGCCGTCGTATTCATCACCACCGTGCCATGATTGCGATGCCACCACACAATCGGAATAATCACGCGATGCCAGAACGCCCAAATACACCGCTTCCCCGAAGCGTACACGCCCTCCGCATGCTGCCACCCGAGCACTTCGTACCGCAGTGTCGGTCCCAGCACGCGAATCACGCTGTACACGACCGCGGCAATCACGGGAATCTGTATCCGCCGCGACCACGGCAGCTCCGGCAGCCGGGTGTCGTAGTGCACGTTCACCGCATCCGCATTATTCTCCCTGGCCGCTGCACTCGCTGCGGCGCCGCCGCTCCCCTGCTCTGCTTCGCGGGCTGCTTCTTTTGCGCTCATCGGCGTATAGTATAGTGGTCTAGCGTCGCACCGTCGCGTCGCGCCTCGTCCCCGCATCTAAGTTCCTCGGAGCTTTTTTCATTGCCGCCTGCTCGCGCCAAACGAACCGCATTTTGGGGAGTGCGGCGGCTTGTTTGTCTGTCGTTGGCCGCCATTTTCTTCGCCGCTCTCTACCTTCCACCATCCGCGCGCACTGACCAACCTTCCTACGACACCGTTGGCGCCATCGAGGGCGAAGATGTGTCCGTGCAAGGTCCCCTAAACATCGAAGTCGTGCATGGCCGAACCATAACAATCCTGCGCAGCGGCAGTGACGTCCATGTGAACTCCGGCCAGGCTCGCATCGACCTCGTCGAAGGCGGCCAAATCGCGGTTTGCGGTCCAGCGCACCTCTCCGTTCTGAAATCCGTGAACCTGCTCACGCTCGCCCTTGATAGCGGCATTATCCATGCTCACATCGAAGGTCCGCAGCCGGCGCTGACGATTTACACCGCGCAGATCCAGGCCAAGCCCATCGCCATCGGCGACGCGCCGCAGGACACGCTGGTCGGGTTCGACCAGACCGGCGCGATGTGCATTCGAGCCGACAGCGGCGCCGTGCGCGTCGAGC
>Ga0307477_10004479_pt1 | contig 10147 bp, 11 predicted proteins | sample atmos_gasesECM2C_FD_203316 | JGI IMG/M metagenome (GOLD analysis project Ga0307477, IMG submission 203316) | Hardwood forest soil microbial communities from Morgan-Monroe State Forest, Indiana, United States - atmos_gasesECM2C_515 | ecosystem: Environmental > Terrestrial > Soil > Temperate... | reverse complement strand
AACCGCCGCGAGCTCGCGCTCGGCGTCGCGCTCGTGGCGGTCATGGTGTGGATCGGCATCTATCCGAAGCCGATCTTCGACATGATCGACAAGCCGGTCGAATACGTCGTCCGCAAAGTGGATCCGACCTACTTCGACTTGCAACCGCTGCCGGTTCCCGGTTCCCAGTTACCGGCGGCGGGCAACCGGCAACCGGCAACCGGCAACCCGGTTCTCGAGGCCACGAAGTGACCTGGTACGACACCGTCTTCATGCTGCCGGAGATCATCCTGTGCATCGGCGCATCGCTGCTGTTGATCGCGCCGGTGACCGGTTGGCGTGCACGGGGGAGCGCGGCGAAGTGGGCGATGCTCGTTCTTCTGGCGATCACGGCGGTGATGGTCGTGATCTGCTCCTGGTGGGTCGTCGATCTGCCGCAGACTCGCGGCTTCTCGGCGATGTTTGCGCTCGATGGCTTCGCGATTTTCTTCAAGCTGCTGTTCATCGCCGCCATCGGGATGATCGCGCTGCTGTCCGATGACTTCCTCGCCGAGTCGCGCTACTCCGGGTGGGAGTACTACTCGCTGCTCGCGTTTGCGCTCACCGGCATGATGTTCATGGCTTCGGGCGTCCATCTCGCGTCGATCTACATCGGGCTCGAGCTGATGTCGCTCTCGAGCTACATCCTCGCCGGCTTCTTCAAGAACGAGGAGAAATCGACCGAGGCGGCGATGAAGTACTTCGTGCTGGGGGCGGTGAGCTCGGGCATCCTTCTGTACGGCATCTCGCTGATCTACGGCGTCACCGGATCGCTGAACCTGCTGACGATCTCGCGGGCGATGTCGACGATCATCACGAACGACGCGCTGATGTTCGGGATCATGCTTCTCGGGGCCGGCCTCTGTTTCAAAATCGCCGCCGTGCCGTTCCACGTCTGGACGCCCGACGTCTACGAAGGCGCGCCGACGCCGATCGCCGCGTTTCTCTCGACCGCATCGAAGGGCGCGGCGGTGGCGATCTTCGCGCGCATCTTCTACGTCGGCCTGTATCACTTCCAGCTGGACTGGAGCAACGTCCTGGCGACGATCGCCGCGCTCTCGATGATCCTCGGCAATCTCGCGGCGATCACGCAGGACAATGTGAAGAGAATGCTCGCATACTCGTCGATCGGTCACGCCGGTTACGTGCTCCTCGGAATCCTGTCGCTGAACGCGATGGGACTCTGGGGTGTCTTGCTCTACACGCTGGTCTATGTCTTCGCGAACCTCGGCATCTGGGCCACTGTGCTGATGCTCCGGCGGCACGAATACGCGGGCGAGCGCGTCGACGATTTCGAAGGGCTGCACAAACGCGCCCCGTTCTGGGCTTTCGCGATGGTCATCTTCCTGCTGTCCCTCGGCGGCATTCCGCCGACGGCAGGATTCATCGGCAAGTACTTCCTCTTCGCTGCCGCGGTCCAGGCCGGATTCGGTTGGCTGGCGATCATCGCGGTGCTGATGTCGGCGGTGTCGATGTTCTTCTACTTCCGCATCGTGGTGGCCATGTATCTGCGCGAAGGGCGCGAGGCCGAGGTGGCGATTACACCGGCGCTGAAGTTTGTGGCCGTGACATGCCTTGTGGTCACGCTGCTCTTCGGCCTGGCGCCGTCGCCGCTCGTGAAACAGGTTGCGCGCTCATCGGAATGGGTCGCCGCGCGCGCGGCGATTCTCACTCCCCATGCCGGACGATAGCGGCGACGACGCGAAAGAGGCCAGGCGCCGCGACGCCCGCCAGTTGATGGACGCGTGGTCGATCGGCTGGATGTTTCCCATCGCCATCGGAATCGGATTTCTGTGGGGATGGGGCATGGACAAGCTGTTCCACACTTCTCCGTGGCTGACCGCGATCTTCACCGGGCTCGGCGTGATCGCCGCGTTCGTGAATCTGTTTAAGATTGGACTTCGTGGTTGACGATAGCGCGGCGGTCCTGCGGCGCGTGAAGACGATCAGCATTGCCGCCTATGTCGTCTTCGCCGTCCCCGTCCTGATCGACAGCGGCGTTTCGGGTTTCGTCGGATTGACTTGCAGCGCACTGGTCACTATGATCAACTTCCTTTGGCTGGAGGCGATCGTGAATACGGTTCTCCAGCCATCGCCGCGTCTGCGCCCGTGGAGATTATCGATACGCGCGCTGGGGCGGTATGCGCTGCTCGGCGGCGCGCTCGCGGTTCTAATCTTCGTTGCCCGGTTCAATGCGTTAAGTGTGTTGCTCGGATTCTCGATCGTGGTGGTGGGAATCATGGGTGAAGCTGTGTATTCGACGTTCAGGAGTCTCGCGGATTAATTGATGGAGCACGAGCACTCGATCCTGTTCGCCCCGGTGAATGCGCTGTGGCGCAGCCTGCAGCATCAGTACGCGTGGGACATCCCCGATCACGTGATCATGGCCTTTCTCGTGCTGGTGATCTCCGCGGTCCTGTTTCCGCTGGCGACGAGCCGGCTGGATCGCGACAACCCCGGTCCGTTCCAGCACATCCTGGAGGTGACCGTCGGCGGCCTCAAGGACCTACTGCACGACATCATCGGCCACGACGGCGATCAGTACCTCTACATCATCGGCGCGTTCACGGTCTTCATCTTCCTGTCGAATATCTTCGGCCTGTTCTACTTCCTGCAGCCGCCGACGAGCAATCCGAACACGACGTTCGCTCTGGCGATCACGTCCTTCCTCTACTTCAACTATCAGGGGATTCGAAAGCAGGGACTCTGGCACTACATCAAGCATTTCGCCGGCCCGATCTGGTGGCTCGCGCCGTTGATGTTCGTCATCGAGATCATCGGCAATCTCGCGCGCATCCTGTCGCTCGGCATGCGTCTGTTCGGCAACATCTTCGGGGAGCACACGGCCACCGGCATCTTCATCGGCCTGGTGCCGTTCGTGGTTCCCTGGCCGATGATGGGCCTGGGGATCTTCGGCGCGTTCCTGCAAACGTTCGTCTTCATCATGCTGACGATGGTGTACATCAGCGGCGCCGTCGCAGCGGAAGAACACTGAAAAGGAGGAAATCGGAGTGAAAACAAGAATCATCCTGATGTTGGTCGTGACCGCGCTGTTCGCCTGCTCGGCGTTCGCGCAAGCGTACCAACCGCTTTCGGGATCGAGTCAGACGGGGGTCCGCTGGGGACTGGTCTCCGCGGCGTTCGTGCTGGGCATTGCCGCCGCGGCCGGCGCAATCGGTCAGGGACGGGCGATCTCTGCGTCGGTCGAAGGAATCGCGCGCAACCCCACGGCCGCCGGCGCGATCCGCCTGGCAATGCTCATCGGTCTGGCGCTCATCGAGTCGCTCGTCATCTACGCACTCGTCGTGGCGTTCATATTGTTGGGGAAGTGATCCATCTCGATCCGCCGAAGCAGGGCCCGGCGCGAACCGCCGGGCCTTTTCTTTGGTGGCACCTCCATTGCTGAGCTTCGCTGACGGAGGTTCATGCCCGTGAACTGGTTCAATCTCTCGATCGTCGGCTGGATCATCGTGATCATCGCGCTGGCGATCGCCGCGTACATGCTGCACATGGCGGCGATCTGGATCGCGATCGGAGCGCTGGCGCTCCTCGGCATCGGGATCATCGCGTCCGTCGCGAAATCAAAGCCGCAGGTCTGAGCTTACTGATTCATCATCCGCGAGAGCGCGGCCACGGCCGCATCCACGGAGAGCTTGTCGCTCAGCGCCACCGACTTCACCGCCGACCATCCGCTGGCGTTGTACACGATGTAGTTCACGGCGCTCGGCGTCGGGTTGTACAGCAGCATCGAGCCGTCGCGGTTCACGATCGTGTCGACCGAGCCGCTCCACAGGTCGATGAACGACCTCGGCGCGCCAACTCGCGGTCCGGGGGCGTGACCGATCGGAATGTGGATGCGTCCCTGGACGATCGGCTGCAGCGTGATCCGGTTGAAGCTGTTCGTACGCACGTCGCCGAAGATCACGTCCATCGAATCCGCGTTTCCGGTGTCGATGAGCGTCGGATGGCGAAGGATCTCGCGATTAAAATTCGCGTCGACGACGAATGGAGTCGAGCCCTGAATGGTCGGGTTGTCGTTCTGATCCACCAACAGGAAGTTGCTCAGATCGTCGAGATAGATCGAGGTGACTTCACCTTTCTCGATCCCCAGCAGACCGTAGCGTGCGGATTCGCCGTCACCGGTCACTTCCCACCACACCGCATGAACGAGCAGCGGTTCGTCACCGACGCGACGCGATGTCTTGATCCGTAGGTTGTACTCGAGATGAAAGGCTTTGTTCGTCAGCGACACGGCGGGCTGAAAGCTGCCATTCCGGTACGAGGAGAGAAGGAGCTCGCTCGACATCGCATTCGGCATGTGCAGCCAGAAGAGGAACAGCGTATTGGAATCGTTGTCGTAAGCCAGCGCGGGCTGCGAGTGGACGCCGGGGCTGACAGAATCCGGAACAATGATCGTTTGCGCCTGGCCGGTCCCTCGCTGCGCCGTCAAGCGCAGATACATGTTCACGTCCGCGGCGGCGGCGCCGTCGTTGAGCGTGCTTTCGACGGTGTAGAGCGTTCCGTCGGGTGTCATGAGAACGTCGCGGTCCAAGGTTGTCTGCGCGAGCAACGTTGTCGGAAGAGCGGTCAGTGCGAGGACAAGCAGAAGACGTTTCATAGTTTTAGATTCACCATGGACCGCAGATCGATCGCAAACAGCAGCGATTTCAGATTGCGAAACTCGGGATAGAACGCGGCCAGTTTGTCGAAGTGGAACTCAGCGACCTCGATGTCGCCCAGCTTGTAGGCGACCTCGCCGAGTAGGTAGTGGGCGTTGCGGATCTGCCGTGACTCCGTAGCCGATTTCAGCGCGGCCTCACCGTAGTGCGACGCGCGCTCCAGATTGTCGAGACCGAGGTAGCCGAAGCAGAGGTCGATGGAGGCTTCGGCCATATAGTGCGGCGAGTTGATCGAGGGAAGGGCCTTCTCGATCAGCCGGATGCCGTCTTCGAATTCATCGTTCAGCAGTTTGGAAGCGCCGAGGTTTTCCAGGGTGAGGGCGTAGACGAATTCGTGCTCTTCGCGGTTTCCGAGATGCTCCAGAAGGGCGAGCGCTTCTTCGCCGCACTCGATGGCTCGGGTGAACTTCGAGTCCATGTCGCTGATGCTTCCGAGCTCGTTCAGCGCGAGGACCTTCCACAGCGGCTCGTTCGCTTCGTCCGCGGTCTGGTAGGCGAGCTGCGCGTAGAACGACGCGCGCTTCAGCTCCTTCTCCATGCGGTACTTGAAGACGAGCGCATACGCAGCGAGATAGACGTGGCGCAGGTTGCGCCGGCGCATCACGATCATCGGCAGCGACTGGACCTCGGGGCCCGTGCGCTCGATGGCGATCATCGCGTCGGCTTTGTTGATCGTGATGAGCTCGCGCGTCTCTTCGTCGTCGGTCAGCTCGATCGCCCTGTCGTACATCTCCAGCGCGGTCTCGATCTCTCCGGCGCGGACTCTGGCGATTGCGGAGCGGCGCAGCTCTTCAGCGCGCGTCAGATTCTCAGACATCCCCACCGTCCCCATTTCCTTCGTCTGACTCCCAACCTGGCTCGAGCTCCTGCGCCCGTTTGAATTCGATGAAGTTCTCGACCTCTTTCTGCGCGGCGGGGCTGAGAGTTCTCAGCTTGTCGAACACCGTCTGCGCGTGATTCCCTTCTTCGAAGAAATCGCCGATGCTGAGGTCGAACGTCTGCAGAATCTTCAGAAGCGTATCCAGTCCGACTTTATATTCTCCCTGTTCCATGCGGGAGAGATCGGACTGATGAATTCCGATTCGCTCGGCAAGCTCGACCTGCGTCAGCTTGCGCTGGCGTCGCAGCTGGCGGATCTTCCGTCCCACCAGTTCGAGCTGTGCTGGCTTATTCATGGCGTTTTCGTTGACTTTTATGCTATGGAAAAATAAACTTCGCCACCTCGTAATCTACGGACTTGTGTCACCTTCTGTCAAGTCCGGAGGCCTCCCACGTACAAGAACGTCCATCTTCTCCGCGAGCTCGTGAAGCGAGACTTCGCCGCGCGCTTCACCGGTTCGGCGCTCGGTCTGTTCTGGGCCGTCCTCCAGCCGCTGAGCCTGGTGGTGGTCTATTGGTTCGTCTTTACCTACATGTTCAGCCGTGGGCCGGCCTCCGGCGGGGATAACTACATCTTCTTCCTGATCTCGGGGTTACTGCCCTGGCTGGGGATCAACGAAGGCGTCATCCGCTCGACGACCAGCATTGTCGAAAACGCCCCGATGGTGCGCCGGCTGGCCTTCCGCAGCGAGCTTCTGGTGATCGTCCCGAACGCGTCGGCGCTGATTTTCGAGGCCGTCGGACTGGTCCTGTTTCTCGGCTTCCTTTTGATGCGCGGCGCATCGCCGCGGCTGATCTGGCTTCTGCCGTTCGCGCTCGTCCTTCAGTTTTCCATGCAGGTCGGCCTCGGCTGGTTTCTCGCCGCGATGTATGTCGTCTTCCGCGATCTGCTGCCGATTCTCGGCTTCGCTCTGTCGGTCGCGTTCTATCTGAGCCCGATCCTTTACCCTGTTTCGCCTCGGTTCCAAACGTTTTTCGAGTGGAATCCGATGACACCGCTCCTCGGTTTGTTCCGCAGCGCAATGCTTTCGGCCGCGTTACCTACCATCGGCTCGCTCGTATTCCTTCTAGTCACGGCGACGATATTTTTTGTTGGCGGCCTTGCATTCTTCCGCCGATCGCAGGCGACACTGGCCGATCTGATTTGAATCTCGATCCCCACTTCAGCAGGAGAGCTCATCGAATGTTCGTAAAGAAACTTGCAGTTGTTTTTTGCGCGAGCGCAGTCGCCAGCCTGGTCGTGCGCGCGCAGCAGCCGGCGCCCGCACCTGCGCCCGCTGCGACCCAGACCACGACGAACTCCGTAGATATCAACTCCGTGCCCGACGGCGGGATGCCGACGTTCGTTCATCCGGAGACTCCGGAGCAGCGGCGGGCGCGCATCGGCACGCCCGACGATCCGGGAATCGATCCGGATCCGAAAAAACACTACTGGCGCTTCGGGCAGTCGTATCACATCGATAAATTCGATCGAAAGTGGGCGGCGAGCGATCAGGGCGACCCAATGTTCATCCGTCCATTCGCGCCGGCGAACATCGTGAAGGAACTCTATCAGCAGAATGAGAAGTGGGTGTGGGTGTGGATGGCCGATCCGTCGCCGGAGGCGGTCCCCGAAGCGCCGCCTGAAAACGACCTGACGCCGGAACAGACGAAGTTCTATCAGGACATCCGCGCCGAATTCACTCCGCTCGATGTCGCGAGCAGCGACAAGACGATTCATTTTCAGGAATCGTCGGAAGGCCTGCCGGGCGGTGGGTCGTATCGAAACTCGATCGCCATCGCCGACATGAACGAAGATGGTTGTCCCGACATCATCACGCCGCCTCAGCGCGGCGGGAACGGTATCCCGGAGATTTACCTCGGCGATTGCAAGGGTCACTGGAAAGGTTGGGCGTCGACGACCTGGCCGTATCGAATGGACTACGGCAGCGTTGTCGCCGCCGATTTCAACAAAGACGGTCACATGGATCTCGCGTTCGGAGTACACCTCAATGGCGTGCACGTGATGCTCGGAGACGGGAAGGGGCACTTCGTCGACTCCAGCTCCGGGATGGAGGAGAAGTTTCCCACGCGGCGCATCGCCGTGGCCGATGTGGATCGCGACGGATTTCCCGACATCGTGGCGCTCTCGGAAGGACCTGCAGCGGCGACGCGCGGTGAATCGGTGCCGCTCTCGTCCAAGCTGGTCGTCTATCTGAATCGGGGGAAAGGCAAAGCGTGGCAGCCGATCCGCGTCGCGCCGGACGAGGCTCAATTCGGCGGCGACTGGCTGAGCATCGGGAAGTTCAACAACGATCCATATCCCGACTTCGCCGCCGCGAGTGTCTACTTCAACGGTCCCGAGATTCTCTGGGCGAGCAGCGGCAAGAATCAGTGGACGAACGTCGGCGCGGGGACAGCGACGCCTGGGATCTCGTACTACTTCGCGAATGCTGTCGGCCGTTTCAGCTCGCGCAAGCTCGATGACGCGATCGTCTCGTACGTGCGCACGTGGCCGGCAACGGTCGATCCGCGTCTGATTCCTCCGCCGAAGGATGTGAGTGTGGCCGGCATCGATCGGATCGTGTTTGGCGGCAAAGACCCGGTGCGTACGCCGATCATTCGGTGGACGACGACGCGTCCCATCTGGGCGCTGGCGGCCGCGGACCTCGACGGAGACGGGAATCTCGATCTGATCTACACGCGGTTGGAACCGCGGACGATCGAGGTGTTGTTAGGCGACGGCAAAGGCAACTTCCGTCATGCGGCGATCGAGGGCATCACGCTGCCGCAAAACACGAACTACGACATCAAAATCGCGGACGTGAACGGGGACGGGAAGCCGGACATTATCCTCGCATACGAGAGTACGGAGTTGACCGCGTTCGCACCGCGAAATGGATCGATTCACGTCTACTTGAATCGCGGAGTGACCGAGGCGCCGGCGCCGGCGAAGAAGTAGGAGGGTACCCGGGGGGCATCAAAGTAGCATCGGAGCGCACGAGTTGCTGCAAATGGGTTGAATCGGCGGTGGGGTTCGTTATAATACGCCGCGCTCTTGACCTTGCGGGCCTATGGCGTAACGTCATAAAATTGCGTCTGAAGTATTGACTTCTCGTCTGATTGGCCATACTGTAACGACAATTGGCATAGCAAAAGTTGGTAACGAAATGCGCGGGAGGTGATTGTATCGTCGACAGAGGGTGACCGACAGTCTTCCGGAACGCTACTCAACAAATTGATGTGTAGGAGAAAGAAATGAGAAAACTCACGGTTCTGGCCGCCTTGGCCGCCGTAATTATCGCAGCGCCGATGTTCGCTGTGACGCGTCATTTCATGCCGGTACCCAACGCGTCGTTCGCGAACGGCCTGGCACCGACGACGACGAATAACAACGACTCGTGCGACATTGGCAACACGCCGGCCGCGACGTTGTTGCTCCCGTTCTTCGATGTCGATTTCGCGAACGGCACCCGCAACACGATCTTCACGATCGTGAACACCAGCCCCGAGCCGCAGATCGCGCACATTGTTCTGTGGACGGACTGGTCGTTCGCTGCTCTCGACTTCAACGTCTTCCTGACCGGGTACGACGTTCAGTCAATCAGCTTGCGCGACATCTTCGCCAACGGCGTCATCGCTCCGAATGCGGGCAACACCGCATCGGGCACGTCGATCACCGGTTCAGTCAACGGTCCGGGCACAAGCCCGACGATCGCGACTGTCGACGCCACCAACCTTTCGAACGGCGCGCCCGGCGCACAGCCGTTTGACAACGTTTCGGGGAATCCGAATTTCACGACCGCGGCAGCGAACTGCATCAACCTGCCCGGCCAGATTCCCCCGCAGCTGCTCACCGACCTTCGCACGATCTTTACGACCGGCGCCGCGGGCGCGATCATCGGCAACGGTTGCGGATCGGTGAGACTCGGCGGAGTGCATGCGGATGCAATCGGCTACGTCACGATTGACGTCGCATCGAATTGCACGACCAACCTCCCCGGCCCCACGTACTTCGCTGCGGACATTCTGTTCGACAACACCCTCACGGGTGACTACGAGGACATCTTCCTCGCTTCCGGTAACCTGGCGAATGCATCGGGCGGCTCGCCGCTCGTTCATATCCGCGCAGTTCCCGAGGGCGGACCGGCCGGCTCGGCCCCTGGCACGAACCTGCCGTTCACGTTCTACGATCGTTACACCGGTTCCGCAACTCAGGTTGGCCGCACGGTTGATCGTCGTCAGCCGCTGCCGAGCACCTTCGCCGCTCGCTGGATTCAGGGTGGTAGTGGTGGCTTCAACACCAACTTCCAGATCTGGCGTGAAGGCCTCGGCTCGCTTACGGGTTCGTCGACGACGTGCTCGAACGCAGCGAACGTTCCTGGAGCCAACTCCGCGCTGCTCATTACCGATGAAGTCCGATTCGACGAGCATGAAAACGCCGTCGGCACGGCGATCACCGGCAACATTTCGCCGACGGTCAACACCAACCCGACGCTTCCTGAGACGTCGAGCACTCCGACCGCTAACAGCCTGCCGTTCCCGCCAGCAGTTCCGGGTTCGACCGATGTTGGTGGCTGGATGTACCTCAA
>Ga0307477_10004477_pt1 | contig 10148 bp, 10 predicted proteins | sample atmos_gasesECM2C_FD_203316 | JGI IMG/M metagenome (GOLD analysis project Ga0307477, IMG submission 203316) | Hardwood forest soil microbial communities from Morgan-Monroe State Forest, Indiana, United States - atmos_gasesECM2C_515 | ecosystem: Environmental > Terrestrial > Soil > Temperate... | reverse complement strand
CCCCCTGCGCAGGTTTTCGTGCTCGCCCTTGGCGGCCCGCTTCAACTGTGCGCCAGCGCCAATATCTATGCGGAATATGAAGAGGTCATCAGCCGCCCGCGGTTCAAACGATCTGAAGAAATCATAGCCAGCGCCCTTCGCGCGATTCGCAACAAGGGTTTCTGGGTCCGTCCAACCGCGCGCTTGCACGTATGCGCGGACCCTGACGACAACATATTTCTCGAGTGTGCGCAGACCGCGCGTGCCGAATATCTGGTAACAGGCAATCTCAAGCACTTTCCTCCAACCTGGGGAAGCACCCACATCGTAAGCCCGCGGCACCTGCTCGATGCCGTGCTCGGCAAAAACAACAAGGAGCGCACCTAGGTCCACTCTCCGTAATCACCTGCCCGCTGACCGCGGAGTCCTGCCCCGTGTGAGCAAGCTCACACCGAGGTTGGGTTGTGCCGCAAACGCCGGCGCGTTTTCGCGGCGGGTCATCAATCACTGCCGAGAAACAAACACAATATGAATGGCAATAAGGGCGACTTTGACCTCCCGCCCGGTGCTGTCCGGCACGACATCGCCGTTCGCAATCTTGAGCTTCGGAACGATCGCCTTGGTGGTTAGGTAGTTCGTGGGAGCGCTGTTGGGATCCACAATCTGCCACGCCGACTTCAGCTCCACCGACCCCGAAGGAGACGTCGAAACCGTAGGTTGCTAAGGTTGCTATTTGAGGGGTATGGCGAAAAATCTAAGTGATTGAGACACCGCATCTTAGCTTAGATTTTTCCTCGTTCGCAACGAGGAGGCCGGGGGTTCGAATCCCCTCTCGTCCACCATGACCTCAACAAAATAGAAACCTTAGCCCACCTTCCGAAATTCGATCAGTTTGCTAAGTTTGCTAACTGGGGCTTTCGGAAGCTCGAAACCGAGCCCAATTCTCTCAGCCCAGTCCAACCGAAAATCACGTTCCTGGAGCATTATTGTGTATCGCTCCGAGACGTGCGTCTGTGCGTGCCCGGACCAGAAATGCTGAAGAAATTCCGGACTCTCTGACTTCTTCAACCTGGTGATCCGGAAACGCCGAAAAATGTTGAGTCCACCCCTAATGTAATTCAGTTTTTTCAGAATGGGATGAAGGCTATATTTCAGAATGTCCCGCTGCGGAAGCTGATCGCCATCTGGCTTGCAGAAGAGCAATCCAGACTTGCGGTTGCCGATGAAATTGCGCAAGGTCTCAGCGAGTTCTTTTGAGAGATCGATGTCACGGCCGACGATCTCGCCATCCTCACACTCGACTTCCGTACCGCTTTGAGTTTTCGTATAAGGTTGGATCTCGCCGCGCTTGGCCTTCTGGCGGATATAGAGCGTGCGGCAATCTTTGCTAATGTGCTTGTCGATCTCGAGCCCCAGTGCCTCGCCGGCGCGCATGGGTCCGCATCCGGCCAGCAACGCGTAAAGAACACGGTACTGCCCATCTGCAGCGGAAAGTATTGCCTCCATCCCCTTGCTGTCCGTGCTTGGCTGTTTCTGATGTCTGATTACAGGTGCGTCAATGTAGTCCTCATTCCACGTCCGCGGGAAGATCTGCTCGCCGTCCTCGTTGATCGCTGATGCGACGACGGCCTTTACGATATTTGTGTAATCGCGGATCGTGGCTGGCGAAAGTTTAGAAATGTGCTCTACAAAATCTTTCATGGCGCGGTTATTAACATCGGCGAGGATACGCTCCCCGAGAAAGGGATACATCCACTTGTCAAGAGCGTATCGGCGTGTGTCGATCGTCGTTTGTTCGAGTGGATTGCGTTTACGACTGGCCAGAGACTTGAGCCAAATTTCGGCGTGCTGTTGGAGTGTAATGTTGGACGTTGCTTCGATGAACGTTTGTTCGGAGTTGACACCAAGCTTTTCGAGCTTTTCGGCAGCTCGGCGCTCGGCGATAGAGCGGGTCCGGCACACCCCCAAAGCCATAGCTGCGTGTTTCGCATCGGGCTCGCCCGATACGTCACGATAGAACTGGACATACGCTAGCGCCTTGGGTAGCCATGGGTCAGTTTTTCTTCTGCCTTTCTGGAATACATATCCGTGCTGGTGCGTGCGCCTCGTCAAAGATTTGCCTCTCCGACGCGGTGCCACAATCACCATCGAGTCTACAACACGGATTGGAACCGATACATCCATTCGGTTTTAGCGGTGTGCAAATCTCCTTGGGAGGCGGCTTCGCATACGGATTTTAGACAGGTTGGCCATTTTCACGTGGTAGACCCCTAGTTGCCGCCGATAGCTTCGAAAAGCCCCGCTCGAGAGCACCTGCTGGAACAAGAACGGCATAACTATGCGGTTTTCTAAACGTCACCGGAAGACCCTCAACCTTCCAGCGCTGGACCTGGCCGCGGGCATCGAACGGTTCTCCGTATAGCCGTTTCATCCTGCGTACCATCGTGGGCCAACTCACCACCGTGATGTGGGTTTCGTTTGTTAGGAAATCCAGCCTGGCTATAACTTCAGCTTCCTGTGCAATTCGTTTCATGATGTCTCCACTTGGGAATATCCCGAGAACTCCTTGTACTCGTACCGCATTCTAGGTAGCTCCCAGACGGCTGTCGTTACCGAAAACTCCGTCCGATCTGAAAACACAGAGGTTTCGACCATTCGTGAGATCATGGCGGCTACCACGATGAGCTCTCTTTTCGTCGCCCTTTTCGCTTTAGTAGCCTCCAGTTTTCGAACCCGTGCTGCCCTGCAGGCGGAGATCCTCGCGCTTCGCCACCAACTTGCGATTTTCCAAAAGAACGCACCGCGTCGCTTGCGCCTCCACCGGTGCGATCGGCTCTTGTGGGTTGTGTTGTATCGATTCTGGTCCGGTTGGCGGCGATGTCTGCAGATGGTTCAGCCCAACACCGTCCTCCGTTGGCACCGCAGAGCTTTCGTTTGGTATTGGACCAGGAAATCACGGCGCCTTGCCGGCAGGCCAGAGGTTGCGGCGAACATTCGTGATCTAATTCAGCGCATGAGCCAAGCCAACCCCTTGTGGGGTGCACCCCGCATTCACGGAGAACTGCTCAAGTTGGGGATTGCGGTGGCGCAATCCCCGGTAGCCAGATATTTGCCTCGGCGCCGCAAACCGCCTTCCCAGACTTGGCGAACTTTCCTGACGAATCATCTGGCGCAGACCGCGGCCATCGATTTTTTCACCGTCCCGACGGCGACCTTCCGGGTCCTGTTCGTCTTCGTCGTGCTATCGCATGAGCGACGTCGGGTGGTGCACTTCGGGGTGACGGAACACCCCACGCAGGAGTGGACCATGCAGCAGATGCGGGAAGCGTTTCCCTGGGATCAGGCGCCGCGATATGTGTTGCGCGATCGAGATGCGATCTACGGAAGAGGATTCGCCGCCATGACGCGAGATATGGAAATGGAGGAAGTGCTCACTGCGCCTCGATCTCCTTGGCAAAATCCCTTTGCGGAACGGCTGGTGGGCTCTATCCGACGCGAGTGCCTGGACCACGTTATCGTGTGGAATGAGAGATCGTTGCGGCGAACTCTGCACAACTATTTTGCCTACTATCAGCAGTCACGTACACATTTAGCCTTAGGCAAAGACGCCCCGGAGCCCAGGGCAGTGGAACCGCCGGAACAGGGACGCGTGGTAGCGATTCCTCAGGTCAGGGTCGGGGGATTACACCACCGATACCAGCGACGCGCCGCTTAGCGGGAGCAAGCCCTTTGCGTCGACGTTTGCCTTGCTGAGCGGAAATGCCTCTTTGATCCAGCTTCTAGCCGACCAAACTCTTGCTGATCAAAACCGGATTCTTTCGCGACACGAACTCCCTGCACCTGGATGCACTCGGAGACCGCCAGTCTTTAGACTCCGATGTGCTTGCCAACAAGGAAATGTGCATCGCCGAGATCTGCGATTAGCGTGCCACAAGGATGCTGGTTGGCATACGGACGGAATTCTCGGCAGGCACACCCCCTGAGCAGAGGGCGAATCACCGCCGCGACCAAGTGAAATTGCAGGAAAGGGTCCGAAGCCGGTGTGCCATGCAATTGCATGCGCACGAGTTCTTCAATCAGACGATCACCTTCGTCCGTGTCTGCCATGATGCCCGGATACATAGCGTAAGCAATGCCCTCGTTCAGCGTTGTGTATTCAACTCCAGCGTTTTCAGCCGCCGTCCGGATGCGCTGTTTTTGTGGATCCAACAACTGATGCAGAGATTCGTGCAGCAGTGTGCCAATAGTGTCCAGTAACGGCACCTCAACGACCAGACGCCCACCGTTCGCTCCGCCTCCGCCGTTGTGATCGTCCGAATTGGCCACTAGAAAAACCATTACAGTCGCAGGTTTCTTTACTTCCGCAAAATGTGCAAGCTGTTGCACCAATGGCGTGAGCCGCGTCCGCTCAGCCACGAGCTGTTGTTGAAGAGCGTCGATTTCCGCCGTTCGTTGCCGCAACAGCGGATCCAACTTTGGAGCAAAATGAAGCAGGATGTCGCGCTCGGCATTCGCCTCCGACGGCGACAGAAAATGTGCGGCAATGCCCTTTGCAGCCGCATCCTCGATGGAGTCGTCTACCAGAAAAGTCTGCTCAAACCCGTGTCCCCAGCCACGCTTCTTGCGCATCTCCGCATGCTGTTGGAGCAGTTCGCGGTCCCGCTGGTCGAGCAATTGCGTCGCCGTCGCCCAACGCGCATATTGATCATGGGTGTAGATGTCCCATTGCGAGAGTTGGTCCACAATATGAAAGATTTGCGCCGTCCGTGAATCGGATACCGAAAGCACAAGCCCACCTAAGTCTATATTTTCTGGAGTCGCGGAAGTGGTAACCGAAAACAACAAAGCCAAACCCGCAAGCAGCACCAGCACAGGCAATCGGATAATTTGCTTCATCCCATTTTTCCCTCGTAAGAGATAACACGAAATGCAGTTTGTGAGCGGTACGAATGTTCAATTCGTCTCGACGTGCCCGGGAAGTCCGGAAATCGGAAAAGTCAAGTTCTAAAACTTTATATGGACGATTTCGGCGTTTATCAGATGGCATTTAAGTCCAACTAACTGACCACGCCCCGGCTGCTGACATCTGTCCACGACGAGCCGCCGTGAACTGGAGCACGCCCGAGAGCATCGCGCTGCTAGTTTGCGATCGGCTTGATTGTGACTAAACTACGTTTTCGTAATGGAGAAACCCTAAATGCTCCTAATTCGTCCTGCCGCTGTCAGCGATGTGCCGTTGCTGTTGAGATTCTTCCGCGAATTGGCGGAGTACGAGCGCCAACCCGATGCGGTGGTCATTACGGAAGAGGCGTTGATTAGGGACGGCTTTGGATCTCAACCAAAGTTCCGCGGCCTGATTGCGGAATGGGAAGGACAAGCGATTGGCTATGCGCTGTTCTTTGGTTTCTATTCGAGCTGGAAAGGTTCCGGTATCTTCCTGGAAGACCTCTTCGTACGGGAAGCGTTTCGCGGCCGAGGGATAGGAAGAGCGCTTCTGTCTGAGGTTGCTCGTATTGCCCGGCACGAAGGATCCTTCGGGATTCGCTGGGAAGTTCTGGGTTGGAATGAGTTGGCAATCAAATTCTACAAGTCATTGGGTGGCGAGTTTTTCGACGACTGGAGACAAGTCCTCTTAGAAGCAGACGCTCTGAATCGGCTCGCCGACGGATAGTAGTCCAGGAATGCATTCGCACATCAGCAGTGAACGGACAAGTGGAATCAATGATCGGCACTTGTCCGGTAAGCGCGTTTACCAGGAGCTTCGACCTCGATTGTTGCCTAGCAGCGTTAGTGGCGGGATAATTACTCCCAAAGGTCTTTGATCGTGGGGTATAGATGCAACGACTACGAGCGCTCTCTCTTTTTCTCGTCGTTCCCTTTTTCACTTCTGGCCGTAGTACCGAAATCGGAGAAGGAGTGATACAAGGTGTGGTTCTGGACGACGTTGGGAATCCGCTTCCAGGGGCCAAAGTGCACGCAGAATTGAAGGGCGCCCCAATGATGAAAATGATTCGCTTCGTCGAGTCGGACCGAAACGGTTTTTTCGTAATCGACCGCCTTGAATTTGGTACTTACTACGTCGAGGCGATGAAAGAGGAGGACGGCTACGGAGGAATGTTCTGGTCATTCTTCAATGACAAGCCGCTTCCAACCGTTCAAATTTCTGCTCAAGCGAGAATCGCCGATGTCGTTGTCAGCCTTGGGCCAAAAGCTGGAGTCCTCACCGGAACGATTCGTGACGCCGTCACAGGCAAACCCATACAGGCAGGCTTCGACTTGAAACAGGTGAAGGACCCGAACAAGTGGATGGGCACCTCGGCGGCGGCGAATTTTCGGGTTTTGATTCCGTCGTCAAAAGAGATAGAAGTGAAAGTCTCGGCACCCGGGTACGATACTTGGGCTTATCCTGGCCCGAATCTCGCCCCGCAACCGCTGCGGATGGAGCCAGGTTCGGAAGCACATCTCGACATCCTCTTGAACCCAACGCACGACGCCCATCGCCCGATTTCCAAGTTCTTGATTCCCGATGGATATGTGGGTTGGTTACGCGTAGAGCACGACGTGGAGTGTGCTTCTGCTGTTCCAGTTGAGAGTGGAATAACTATTTTTCGCTTCACAGGTACACACGTGTTGGAGACTTCTTCCCCCATGCCTGACAAGGCAGCCGAACGTCGATACTTTTACTATTTGGCAGACGGTTCTGAGCGCGATTTGGCGGCGGATTATCGAAACGGGAATGGGATGATTTGGCGCGAGACGCCTGGCTCTCGTGGGGGCGAAATGCGGATGTTCATGTTTTTCGTTGGCAGTGAGGAGCAATCGAAGAGTCAACGGCTTCCACCTTTCCCAGCCCCTGTTTGTCCATGAATCTCGTTCACCAGTGAGCTTTCCGCAGGCAAGATGCCTGGTTTGTCCGGAAATCGGACAAGTGCCCGGTGAGCTTGCGTCGGAATCCATGTACGATTAGCGCTTAATCAGGAGTTGAGGAAGACGACGCGGGGATAGCAACGTCGTTTCCACCTCTTGGTTTGTAAATGTAATTCACAAACGCATAGCCCCACGGCACCGCAACTATAGGCAATATCACCCACAAGAACGACGAGGCGATGCTTTCCGCTGGCGACCCCCACAACGCACCCTTTGCCCAGAGAGGATACGCGACAATAATGAGCCAGAGGACCTTGTAGAATATCTCGAGCAGTACGATCGGAAGCATCTTCAAAGGACGAAGAATGCCTAAGCCGGCCAAAGTGGCGAAGGCTGTCCAGACGCACCAGGCCACGGCCTTGAAGGGGTCCCACGGGCCTTGGTGCGTGAGGATTTGCGTCCAAGTCTCTCTACCTAGCACGAAGAACATCAAGATATAGAGCAGCCGCAGGAGATAAATGTGAATCGGGCGAACACCTTCGTATTTGCTGCTCCGTTGAAAGATGCCTGTGACGCTGATCGTCATGGAAATCTCCCTCTGATAAAACGTCCACGTCAGTAACTATAAGCCACACCTGGGTACTGTGATCTCCGGTAAGCGCGTTCAGGAGTTGAACCCATGCAGCGTGTGAGCGACCATATTCGCGACATCCATTGGCCCCGGCCAAGCATCGAGACTGCTATGAGGCTGGTCCTTAACGGCGGCGGGGTAGTACTTCGCTGGTATTCCAAGACCATCGACGGTGTGTGGAAATTGCGAATTCACCCAGTGTGCATACCGAAAACTCCATCCAGCGGTTTCCCGTCAAATGTCACATTGTTACTTCTCGGTCGCCTTCTTAACCCAGGCTCCAGTTCCCTTCCTGCATGTCGCTGATTTCAAGGGCGTTCGTCGCGGATGGGATTTGCGGAATACACAGGACTGGGCCGGGATCATGGGATCAGTCCGTGAATCGCTGACGGAAACGGCGCGTGAAACTGGCCGTGACACTCTGATTCAGCTTGGCAGCGCCGGTGACGCGGCTATGGGCGCCGCGAATCAGGACGCCTATAACTACGCCGTTGAACGCTCGGCCGAGATAGTAGGAATGAAGTGGGTGAGCGGTGAACTGGTCGAGAATCCTCAGGCTAAGTTCAGCGTAGCTCAGACGACACGCGATGAGATCAGAAAGATCATCGTGCAGGCGCTTCAGGACGGGCTCACGCCGGCTGAAGTTGAGAAACAAATCAGGGGCGCTCTGGCATTCAGCGCGGCGCGGGGCGAGATGATAGCGAGGACAGACCTTGCGGCGGCTCACGTTCAAGGTGCCCTGGCAGCGGCAAAGCGCAGCGGCGCGGTGAAGTCGAAGTACTCCATGTTGGGATCAGCGCATGACATTGACGATGAGTGCGACGCCAATGCAGACGCCGGCCAGGTTGACCTGGACAAACCCTTCCCAAGCGGTCACAGCGGGCCTCCGTATCACCCGAATTGCGTGTGCGCGGTTGGCTTCAAATACGAAAGCGTAGGAGAATGATGGCACAAAGAGCTTGCCCTTGACGTGCTTGACAGCTAGATACTGCATACGCGAGGATCAGGCGGTCCCGAAAGGGCCAAAAAACCATTCAAAGGAGTTAAATCGATGAACAGGATCAAGCCAATCCCGGTAATGGTGTGTTCATTGGCGATGGTGGCCTTGCTGCTAACCGCGGTGAAGACCATGGCCGTGGTCACAACGAACATCTTCATTCCGATCAATGGAACGGTGTTCAATCCCTGCAACGGAGAGACCGTCACCTTCAGTGGAGTTGATCACTTCACCGCGAGCGTGACATTCGATGGAGCTGGGGGCTTCCATATCGCTACACATGACAACATTCACGTAACCGCCACAGGCAGCCTGGGCAACTCGTACGAGGGAAACCAGGAGGACACTAATGAAGCTAATGGTCGCTTCGGATTTGAGCAGACTTTCGTTTTAACCTTCAGCGAAATCGGCACGGGCTCAGCACCCAACTTCGAGCAGCATGTGCTCCAACATATAACAGTCAACGCCAATGGCACTTTGACGGTGTTCGTTGACAACTTCACATCTAATTGTCGGGGCTGATCCGCGGACGTGAGACAAATATCCACACAGTTATGGTTGCCAGTCCTCGAAGGGAAAAGGGGGGAAAAGCTAAGCACCGTTTATCCATTTTCCCCTTTTTCGTTTTTTGTTCTTTTCGCTTTCCACGAACCTCAGAACTTCGAAAGCAGGTCTCCGCTACCTCGTCGAAACCGGGTGGTCGTTACTCCATCCCGCAGAAGGATTTCCGCGCAGTGGCAAAAACCCCTCATGAGCGCCCCAGCAAGTCGCTGAAAGCACGGGCCCGATTACCAACGCAGGTTAAGGCGAATGGAGGCTTTTGGTCCGGCGACGGCTGGAGCGCGGCTACCACGGACTACAGCGGCATTGCGGCGGGACAGGTGTGGGTGTGTTGGGAACAGGTTGTCTCAGTCACGATCTCGTAAAGTTCAGCTACCTAAGTCCCGATTTGTGGGGAAACCGCCCAAGCGGTTTTGGCGTTTCCACTTCTACGAGTTAATCAGGAGCTATGAAGATGGTCGATTCGTTTCACTATGTGCCAGCGAGCGATAAACACGAAAAGCACTACCAATAAAGCTGCGGTGGAAGCAGTCGAGAACCCGAGAATTATATCGATAAGTAGCCGTGGATCATACCGATTCCCGGGATCTGGCGCAGGCGCGTGGTTGAGCAGTTGGACGCACCCATTGCAAAGGCTGATAGAAATAAAAATGCCCCAGCATAGAAACGTAAAGCTCATCCATCGGGACAGGCTGGTCTCAGTTTTTTGGAGCAACCATTGGTAGGCTGGGTTTTCAACCTGACGTTCGAGTCTGAATGGCGGTGCGGCACGCCAAGCTCTTACAAGCTTGACACACACCACCACACAGATTGTGTCAGCAAATACATGGTGCGCTCCCGCAAACCCCCCGTCTCAAACCTGGCGCACATTCCTCGAGATTCATGCCAAGCAACTGGTGTCCATCGACTTCTTCACCGTGCCCACCATCCGCTTCCAAGTCCTCTACGTGTTTCTGGTATTGGCCCATGATCGGCGGCGTATTCTGCACTTCAATGTCACCGCCCACCCGACCGCGGAGTGGACGGGACAGCAACTGCGCGAGGCCTTTCCCTTTGACCAACTTCCGCGCTACTTGCTGCGTGACCGCGATGCGATCTTTGGCGATGAATTTC
>Ga0307477_10004476_pt1 | contig 10150 bp, 9 predicted proteins | sample atmos_gasesECM2C_FD_203316 | JGI IMG/M metagenome (GOLD analysis project Ga0307477, IMG submission 203316) | Hardwood forest soil microbial communities from Morgan-Monroe State Forest, Indiana, United States - atmos_gasesECM2C_515 | ecosystem: Environmental > Terrestrial > Soil > Temperate... | reverse complement strand
GCACCCTCGCCAAGTCTTCGCTGCGCCCGGGGCTGAACCGAAAGACTTGGGAGACATCCGAGCTCCGGCCAACTAATGTTAGCGCCGGCGATCAAGGACAGCGTTCATCCTCGGTCTTGTTACGAAACGCGGACGCAGCGGAACAGCGATATACTGGCCCCGCATGTAGCCGACCAGGGCGAGACCCGAAATGATCTGGAAACACCGGACGCCCGAGCAATGGATGCGGATCGGTTTCACTGTGTTGGTCCTCGTCGGCGTGATCTGCACCTTGCTCATCGTCGTAGCCAGGCTGAGATAAACCTCTGGTACGCCGCGGGGGGGAGGCGAAGGAGGGTTCGATTGCTGACCAACCAGCCAATGCCCCATTGAAGTCTGCAGACTCGGAGAAATTGACTGCATGAAAGCAGTGGCAATAAAGAAGGACCAGACGCGAGCCGAAGGGACCGCCGATCTTCAAGCCATGGGGATCCTACGTTGCGACACATGCGGCGACGACTTCGTCATCTATCATTCGCCGGCGTTCGTGGATAAATCGGTCGCTGACCGTCAAGCGTACTGGCTCGAAAAGGTCCTTGCCGAGGAACACGAGCGGGATAAGAAGCATCCCGACCGGATCGAATTGCCGGATTGATCCGGAGAACGAAGGAACAGAAGGCCCAAAGTGGCTAACGAAATTGTTCGATGTCCATTGCATGCTGGGTGACGGCTTCAGACCGATGTTGCAGCGTCCGAGCTGGTTTGTCTGCGAGCAGTGCGGCCATGTGATTATTCCCGATGATCCAGATTTAAATTGCTCCTGCCGGCAGTGCACGCAGAAATCTTTCGCGTCCGATCCTCCCCGGCAGATTGTCGCACTCTCTGAAAAGCGCGATTACTGCAGAAAAGCAGTGTGGTAGATGAGCATTGAATCGAAAGCACCCGATGTCGGACAGGTGGTGGCTGTTCGGCAACGCCTATATCTTGTCGATCGCGTTATCTCACCTCCCAATCCCTCCGACTCGCTCCTCGTACAACTCTCATGTGTCGACGATGACGCTCAAGGGCAACCGCTCGAGGTGCTCTGGAATCATGAACTGGACGCGCTAGTAGTCACAGGCGAAGCCTGGGACGAGATTGCGAAACGAGGATTTGATCCAACCAATCGTTTTGCTGCCTATCTGAATACTCTTCGCTGGAACTGCGTCACATTTGCACGATACGAGAGCTTCAGTCGTCGGTAGTCGGGATCCCGCCTAACCCCAGCGACGGCTGGTTGTCTCGAACAGATCCGCAGGGAGAGTAATGCCGTTGGCTCTAAGTCTTTCGGCGAACTTGGGCCTGATCCCCATAGCGGAAAAAATTCCCTTTTCGTAAACAAACAGATCCTGCAAGGTGATTACTTCACCTTCCATGCCGGTGATTTCAGTGATATGGGTGAGATGGCGGGTCCCATCACGGAGACGTGCAACTTGAAGAACCAGAGTTACTGCCGATGCAATTTGTTTCCGAATGGCCTTTTCGCTCAACTGCAGGTTCGCCATCATCGCCATGGCTTCCATCCGAGCCAGAGTGTCCCGAGGACTATTGGCGTGAACCGTAGTTAGTGAACCCTCATGGCCCGTATTCATGGCTTGCAGCATATCGAAAGTTTCCTCCCCGCGTACTTCTCCCACGATGATTCGGTTCGGACGCATCCGCAAACTGTTGATAACCAGTTGTCGTGCTTGAACTCCGCACTTTCCTTCCGAATTGGGAGGACGGCATTCCAATCGCACAACGTGTCGTTGCTTCAATTGCAGTTCTGCCGCATCCTCGATGGTGACAATGCGCTCCTTAGGGGAGATATAACCGGAGAGCACATTCAGCAGCGTGGTCTTGCCCGCGCCCGTCCCGCCAGAGATTACGATGTTGAGACCTGCCGATACAGCCGTCTTCAGGAAAGCAAGCATCCTCGGAGTCAGGGTCTGATTGGCGAGCAGGTCTTCTTCAGTCATGGGCATCCGACCAAAACGCCGGATGGAAAGATGAGGGCCGTCGATGGCAAGCGGTGGAAGAATCACGTGGACTCGCGATCCGTCGGAGAGTCGAGCGTCGACCATCGGGGAGGATTCGTCTACCCGCCGGCCCACCGCTGAAATGATCTTGTTGATGGTGCACATCAAGTGCGCATCGTCCTTGAATACGACTTTCGTTTCTTCCAGAATCCCAGCCCGCTCCACGTAGACGAGCTTAGCCCCATTGACCAAAATGTCGCTTACCTTCGGATCTTGCAATAATGGCTCAAGCGGTCCCAGGCCAAAGACCTCTTCCAATATTTCCAGCGAGAGACGCTCTGTCTCCGATTCACTAAACGGGGCTTTTAGATGGGACACGACCTCCTGCACCGCAGCAAATACTTGCGACCGCGTTCGATCGTCGGGGGCGCCGGAAAGTTTTCCCACATCGATCTGGTTCAACAGATAGTGATGGATTACATTTTTCAGCTCGAGATAGACAGCAAGGTCCAATCCGTCCCGGGCTTTCACATCGTCCGCATGTGGGGGAGTAATGCTGATCGGGGGTACTCGATTGGGTGCGGCCATCGACTCCTCAGTCCTGAGACAGAAATTGTAGGATTCGACGTGCCGGAATGCAATCGAGCTCGGCTCATGGATTTCTTCCAAAACCACTTCAATAAGGAAGTCTTTCGCGGAATCTAGACATGCGCCGTTCGTTGATGTTGGAGAAGTTCAATGGAGCGATAGTGGAGTTGGTGCGACCAGTAATTTCTGCTAAAGAAGCAGATGCACCGACAATTGTCGTCGACAGGCGTCAATTAAGCTCAAAACCCAGCCGAGGCTCCTCTGCGGCGGAGGCAAACAAGAGGCGAAAGTGATACGATTTCGCACGCGCGATGTCCGATGAACCGCTAAGCCGCCGCGAGACTGAAGCCCTCCAGCGTCAACTATCCCTGCTGAGCGAACCTGCCGTCCGTGATGCCTACGTCCAGGCGCACGCGAGATGCTGCCTTGGGCGCGGCGAACTGCCAAACCCGGCGGACGTACAGCGGTTCCTAAGTGCCTGGAAGGTTCTTTGGCGTTGGGAGCAGAATGGGAAACGGAGAAAATAACTTGATCTGCCCCTCACTGCCAACAAGAAACCGGAATCGGAACCGCCGCGCTCTTCGATCACGTTTTCATGTCTCGGAAGAAATGCGAGCGATGCGGCAAAGAATTCCAGAACAGCTGCGAAACGGGCTAGCCCTGCCTTGTCTCGTGCAGCCTTCGCGCGCAACAGTCCTCGTTCTGCCGCTTGCATATGAGCGAGTACCTTCTGTTGAACTGCGTGATCTGAAATATCTCTTGGATTCCAGACTCTGGCTACCGATTTCAGCAATCCGCGATACATACGTTTGCCTACCACCCTCTCCATCTGTTCGATTTCGCGCAAAATTTCAGTATCTCCGGCCGCACCGTTTCCGTTCTGCTGTGAGTTGCCGCCGTTTCCGGCAGGTGTTCGAGGCGCTCGCCCTTGCTCAGACGCGCAACTGGGCCGGAGCCCCTGCAGCCACCCGGCCGGTGTTGCCCACCCAGCGAGTTGAGGAACGGATTTTGGTCGCTTGTGCTCGTCTAGGTCCACCCACGTTCCGGTGAAGTAATCAAAGATACCTGCCGAGCCCGAGACAGGCACAGGCCCGCTTGAAAGACTGTGCCTCGGCCGAGGTCAGAGCGTTCTCGTCGTCAGCCCACTCTTCTCCCGTGGCCGAATGTGATCCTAACCCGAAGACGGTGACCTCGCATGTTACGAGCACCTTCGCTACGATCTTCTGGTCTTTGCTTCGCTCGAAACTCGCACTCGTTTGAATCTTGTACTTGCGCGTCCACCCTGCCGGCGTAAAGAGTGCGTTGAGTCGGTCCGTATAGGCTCGCTGGTCAGCATACGGAACCACTTGGCCGCGCATTGGTTGCCCGTTCTTCGTGGTGTTCATGACCCGCCATTCGATCTGCGATGGATCAAACGGCACTTCCAACTCTGCCACCTTCTTTGATCCGTTCGACCGAAATGGGGAGAACTCCGGAGGTCGGGATCGCGGGCGGAGGACCGGATGCGGAGCCGAGATCCTTCTGTGCATGGCCGTTTGCTGCGCTCATATCAGCTTCTCCTTATCTCGTCGGGGAGCTTTTTCAATGTGTTGGTCTAGAAGGGGCAGGGAAGCGGCCTGGGGAGCTACCCGAACGTTCTTCTTGAATCGCTTCAATCCACAGACGTAGCGTAAGGTCCTCGCGCTCGGGATTCCTTAACTGCCAGCGCGGCTCTCTTGCAGGATTGACGGCCGGTTACACATAAGCCTGATCGGGCTTCGCGAACTTATAACGGAAGTGTTCGCTTTGGCAGCGGTGGAACTGGATCGTGACGATAACGCACGTTCCAGTAAGTCCAGGAGCGGCGATCAAAGATTCCTGCGGGCGGGTCGTTCAGCACAGCCTCGAAATCATCCTCAGAAAAATATCGCAGAGTTGTGGTGATATCGCTGAGCGTGCCGTAGGTCATCACATGGGCAAGAAATAGCTTCACATCCTTCAGTGCGTCGTCTGGCGCCTTGAACCACACCACTCGTTTCGCCACTGTTAGCAGTTCTGGATGATTCATTTCGGAACCTCTCTCCGTCGGGTCACGCCCATCCTTGCTTGCATCAGCGGAATTTGGTTCAAGTTTACTTGGCCTGCTAAAGCCCGAAGCTTCATCTGCGTCGCAGGATTGAGGCTGGGTAGGTCCCCATCCCCGAAGTACGTAAGTGCTTTCAGGCTGAGAGCTCCATTGAACTCCTTCCCGTAGACGGCAGTGGCAGCTCCAAGGGCTTCGGCCAAACTGATTCGCGCACCGACAATTGCCGCAAGATCCTCGTAGTCCCTCGCCTGTGCTCGTTGTTGAATCGTGGCAAGCTTGGTAGCCGCGACGTCGAGCATGGATGCCACTTGGATTTCGTTATCTGGTGTTACATCTGGGTCTTGGACGCGGTTCAGGTTAAGCCCGCCGAAGAAGGAAACCTTCACAGGCCCGTCCCGATGCACGATCACGGTCAGGGTATTGGCCTCGGACTGGCTCACTTCTGCACCCTGCATGTATTGAACCCGCTTGCGCAGAGAGTCGGGGGCGAACGCAACGTTGGAAAAGAAGTCAAAGTCTTCGGATTGCCGGTGGCCCAGGCGCAAGGCTAGGGCTGTTCCTCCGTAGAGAACAAATTCTTCCGGCGTCTGCATGAGTTCGTCCCATAGTCGCCTCTGCGGGTGTGGAAGAATATCCAGTTTTGGGGTCAACATTCTGCCTCTCGCTTTAGTATTTCAAAGTCGCCATACTGTTTCCTAGCACTAGAAACGACCCGAGCGCGGTATCGCTATTGGCATAATGCTGGGAATGGGATCCCACTTGCCCTCTAGTCACCGACACTGGCTCTTTGGCGCTCATCTTAATCATTGGCACGGAACACTCTCAGCGTGACGGCCGTCGGTGCGCTGACGCTGGAAGCACGCATCTGCGGTTGGGGCGTCCTCCACTGCGAGTGCTGAAGCCAAAGGACATAGCAGAGCTGGGGAAGGAACGAAAACGAACAAACGCGCCGTTCAGAACACTTGCTACGAAATATCCGGGAGGGTTGACCATCTCTCGTCCCATGTAATTGGTGAAAAATCCTTCGGGAATGGGCCGACCAGTTTCTCTTGAAAAGTTGGGCACCCGGATACCCGAAAGCGATACCCGATGCTGGGAGACTGAAGTGTTCGAGGGTTGTTTTCATTTGCCGAAATCTGCTCCGCCGAGCGCGAGAGACCGTTGACATCGAAGGCTATACGCTGGATGAGATCGCCACAACATTGGGTCAGACCAAGCGCTACATCCGGAACCACTTGTTCCGCGGGTTGGAGCGACTGCGAAAACTGATTTTCGCTAGCAAACTGCCGGATGGAAGAGCAGTATGATACGGGGATCGTCCAATCTAGGAGCAGGGCATTGTCTCAAAGCGAACCCCATGACGAGTTCCTAGAACTCTGCGCTGCTTCGACCACCGGCGAGCTGTCGGATGACGAGCGGGGGCGGCTAGAGCAGCATCTTGCCGTCTGTGCGTCCTGCCGCGAAGCACTTCGGCAATACGAGTCGATCGTCAGTGATGTGATTCCGGCTATCGCTGCCGGCGACGCTCCTGAAAACGTACCGGCGACTGACGATTGGTCCCAGGACAAGGCGGAAAAAGAACTACTCGACCGCTTGGCCCGTGAGGAGAAAGACCTAAATGGTCGTACGGATCGCGGAAGCAGTTCTTCGTATTTCGCGGGTCGCATCCTCCCATTCTCAAGCGAGTCCACATGGCGGAATGTCTGGATGCTCTATGCCGCCGGAATTCTGCTTGTTGTCGCTGTTGGTTTCTTCGCTTACCGCATCGGCACGCATCGGACGACTGACGTCGTTAGAGCGCCCCAACCACAGCCAAGCGAGCAGCAACCCGGTCCCGCTCAGTCCTCCCTTGAAGAACAGTTGAGCGATGCCGGCCACGACCGCGAGGTCGCGCGTGCGGAGGTTGCTCAGCGAGACAAGATGATAACAGATCTTCGGCGGCAGCTTGCCCGACAGTCCGCGGAAATAGGCGAACTGAAAGCGGCAGAGACCCAGCTTGAGAGCAATCTCCATGCGGGCGATGCAACACAACAGGATCTCAGCGAGCAGAAAGCCGCGCTTGCGCAGAAACTGGAATCGGCGGAGAACAACTCTCATTCGCTCGAGGAGAGACTCGACTCGCTAGCTCGGCAGTCTGTCCAGGATGCTGCCCGTGCCAAGGCGTCCGAAGCCAAGGTCAACGTACTGACCGACCAACTGCAGGAGCAACAGGCAGCCGTTGCGCAGCGAGATGAACTCCTCGCTCATGATCGCGATATCAGGGACGTAATCGGCGCCCGCGATCTGTACATCGCGGAAATCTACGACGTGGCCGGCACCGGTGAGACCGAAAAGCCTTACGGTCGAATCTTCTACACGCGCGGCAGGTCACTAATTTTCTATGCGTACGATCTCGATCAGCAGACTGAAGTCAAACGGGCGAGTACGTTCCAAGCCTGGGGACGCCGTGGCCCGGACATACAGCGAGCGGTCAACTTGGGCATTTTCTACGAGGACAATGGCACCAGAAAACGTTGGATTCTAAAATGTGATAATCCAAAAACCTTGGCACAGATCGATGCAGTTTTCGTAACCGTTGAGCCCCAGGGCGGCAGTCACAAACCGAGCAACAAGACTCTCTTGTCCGCCTCTTTGAAGATCGACCCCAACCATCCCTAGCCGCCCCATTTGTCCGGAACCCCGGACAGTCTCTTCATTCTCTCCGTCCTAAGATTAGTCAGGGTCCAGTGGTGCCCACCGCGGATCTTCCTGCGAACTAACGGAGAGAGGGGGTTCCAAATCCGCTGTTCGCTGGAGAGACCACATGCGCTTCCCACGTGTTGTTCCACTTTTTGTTTGCCTTACGCTGAACACGTTCTCCCTGTTCGCGCAGTCCCCCAACGGGAACATCAATGGCCTGGTCTCGGATCCTTCCAATGCAGCGGTCGTTGGGGCGGAAATCGTGGCGGTGAACGATGTCACCGGTGTGCAGTACACAACGAAGACGAACGGAGAAGGAATCTACGTTCTGCCCAACCTGCCACCGGGCCCATATCGAGTCCAGGTATCGACAATTGGGTTCAAGACTCTTATCAAGCCGGACATAACCCTCAACGTTCAGGACTCGCTCTCCATCAATTTCACCCTGCTGGTCGGGGCGTTCCACGAGGTCGTGACCGTAGAGGGTGGCGGCCCTGTGGTGAACACGGAAAACGCGGCTGTAAGCACCGTTGTTGATCGGCAATTCGCGGAGAATCTTCCGATGAACGGGAGAAGTTTTCAGACCCTCATTCAACTCACTCCGGGAATCGTTCTCACTCCCAGTAGCGTGTCCGATTCTGGGCAGTTCAGTGCTAATGGACAACGCGCAAGTTCGAACTATTGGATGGTGGACGGCGTGAGCGCCAATATCGGAGCGAGTCCGTCCATCAACCCCGGCAATGGTGTGGCCGGAACCCTCGGTTCATTCAGTGTTCTGGGTGGCACCAACAGCTTGGTATCCGTAGACGCTCTGCAGGAGTTTCGAATCCAAACTTCGACGTATGCCCCAGAATTCGGACGCACTCCCGGGGCACAGATATCGATTCTCACGCGGTCGGGAACGAACCAGTACCATGGCACCGCTTTCGACTATCTGAGAAACGACATCTTCGATGCAAGCAACTGGTTCAATGGATACAACAACAATCCGCCACTCCCGAAATCAAAGGAACGGCAAAATGACTTTGGAGGCACGTTTAGTGGCCCCATCCTGAAAGACCGAACGTTTTTCTTCTTTTCCTATGAAGGCTTACGGCTTCGACTGCCGCAGACCGAGCTAACGCAGGTTCCTGATCTTTCGGCCCGACAGAGCGCCGCGCCAGCCATTCAGCCGTACTTGAATGCGTTTCCTTTTGATCCGAGACAACCAGATTTAGGCAATGGTGCTGCGCAATTCAATGCGAGCTACTCGGACCCGGCGTCTCTGGACGCCTATAGCCTGCGAGTCGATCATCACTTGCGCAATATGCTCAACATTTTCGGGCGATACGACTATTCCCCGTCGCAGACGGATCAACGCGGGCAAGGGGGCTTTGACCCATTGAGCAACACGTTTCGCTCTCGCATCACGACACACACGGCGACTATAGGAGCAACGTGGGGAATTTCCTCCACGGCGGTCGATGATCTGCGATTCAACTTTAGTCGCATAAACGCGACAAGTTTTTCGCGCTTAGACACCTTTGGAGGAGCTGTCCCTCTCGGATCGCTTCCATTCCCAGCCCCCTTCAACCAAGGGAACGGATCCTTCGGATTCGGAATCTATGCGCTGCCTGGAGGCACGATATCGGACGGAAGAAATGCGCACCTGCTACAACGCCAATACAACTTGGTGGACAGTTTTGCTTTCCAGAAAGGGACCCATGGCCTCAAGTTCGGGATTGACTACCGCCGTCTGTCCCCGCTGTACGATCCCCAGCTCTACAGCCAAAACGTTTTCTTCCTCGACGTGCCCTCGGCAGAGGCGGGAAATCTGAATGGAGGCGGATACGTGGCTTCTGGGCGAGGCGCGACCTTGCTGCTTCAGAACCTGGGAGCGTTTGCCGAGGACACCTGGCGAGTTATTCCACGCCTGACCTTGACGTACGGTCTCCGCTGGGATGTGGACTTCGCCCCGTCCTCGATCAGTGGTCCCAATCTGCTGGCGGTCACCGGTTTCAATCTAAGCAATTTGTCGCAGCTGGCTTTGGCACCAGTCGGCACTCCTCCCTTCAACACGACCTATGGCAACGTGGCGCCGCGCGTCGGAGTGGCGTATGAGGTTTCGCCCAGTCAAAACTGGCAGACGGTAATTCGGGGTGGGTTCGGAGTGTTTTTTGATCTTGCGGATCAGGAGGCGGGCAGCGTCCTCGCCAGCGGCAGTTATCCATTCGGAGCAACCAACTTCAACGTCGGAACTTCATTTCCCCTTGACCCCACGGCAGCCGCGGCACCCGCCATCATTCCTCAAAACCTTGCCACCGGAGCCCTCGCCGCCTTCAATCCCCATTTAGAACTACCCTACACTCTACAGTGGAGTTTTAGTGTCGAGCAGGGACTCGGCACACAACAGAAACTCTCAGCCACATACATCGGTTCGCGCGGCCGACGACTGATTCAGACAGCCTCGATCGGTACCCCGAACCCAAATTTTGCGGTCGCGCAGTTGGCGACCAACGCTGCGACTTCTGATTACGATGCGCTCCAACTTCAGTTTCAACGGCGGCTGTCCCAGGGCCTTCAGGCACTCGCTTCATATTCGTGGTCTCACTCTATTGACACCGCTTCCGCGGGATCCCTTTATGGCAATTATGCCAACGGGCTCGTACCAGGAATCGACCCGAATGCCAATCGTGGTCCCTCGGATTTTGACATTCGCAATGCTTTCTCCGCGGGAATCACGTACGACGTCCCGGCTCTGCATTTGAATCGCTTGGAAAATGCGATTCTCGGCGGCTGGTCGCTGCAGAGTGTCATTCAGTTCCGGTCGGCGCCACCGGTCAACGTCTATTATTCCAGCTTC
>Ga0307477_10004475_pt1 | contig 10151 bp, 10 predicted proteins | sample atmos_gasesECM2C_FD_203316 | JGI IMG/M metagenome (GOLD analysis project Ga0307477, IMG submission 203316) | Hardwood forest soil microbial communities from Morgan-Monroe State Forest, Indiana, United States - atmos_gasesECM2C_515 | ecosystem: Environmental > Terrestrial > Soil > Temperate... | reverse complement strand
CACTCGTCACCTTTAGGTCCCTCAATCCGTGGCTGTGTAACCATGTTGCAATCCCTTCGCTGCTTCAAGAGTGGTACGACTCACTCTCCAGCGACCCTGCAGTTTGAATGCTGGAATTTTTTCCCGGTAAATCCAAGCGTAGAGTGTTCCAACCCTAACGCTAAGATAGCTCGCCGCTGCGTTCACGCTTAGTGCGCGTTCGCCCTCAATCTCGGTCTGTTTACTTTTTTCCGTACGCATGAGATTTGCTGCATTCCCTTCAACTTCTGGCTAGCGCTAAAGTCAGCATAAGACTGCGGACAAAATATCGACGCTAAGCAGTCTTTGGTCCGCAGCCCATCGAAGCTGCACGGGAATTTTGAATGAATGCTCATCCAGAACAAGGTCCTCGCTCGGCACGGGCTTCGACTGCCATAGCGAGTCGTACCAGAATTTGAGAGCAGTGACTTCCAGCACGTCATGCACTCTTTTGAGAGTGCACAGCCCGGTCGTCCATGACGCTAGCCGCTGTGGACTGATTTTCAACTCCTTCAGTGCATAAGCTTCCACTTCGGTGCCCACGTACGTCTTCCATGCATCCAGCATCCGCTGAGTCGCTTGGAATACTTCCCTGAATGCACGCTTCTCAAATTCCGATTTGCCAAAAGCTGGGTTAAGGCGTCCGGTTTGCCACGCGTCCTCCGTGGGCTCAGGAAGTTGTGCGAGGTCAGATGTTTTGAAAGTGAACCCATCGATCCAATGTTGGTTGTGCTCTCCAACGATCTGTCCCAAATGAGCAAACCAATAGCTCTGACTTCCAAGCAGTCGCTCGAGCGCAGGGACCCCGCCCATGGCTTGCAGGTCATCGCTTTCATAAACGCGATATCCTGGTCCTTCGAGCGGCGAAACTACGAAGTAGACAATTACGTCCAGTCTCGATTTCGATTCTGATTCGGACATGTGTTCCACTCCTTCTTGTTCTTGTTTTCTACTCGGGTCGAACCCAACTAGCATCAAACTACTCGCCCGCAATCGCGAAGACCCCGCTGCCGGATATGCTCAGCGCGCCTTCGCTTGCGATTTCATTCTGTTCGTCGTTTTGTGCATGCATGGGCTTTGCTCTACTTGCCTCGGTTTTTGACGCAGAAATCGATCTGCCTTGTTTTCCTTACGGTGAATCCAAGACCACGCAACCTGTAGATCGTTTTCAGCAATCATTGTCTGAACCTCGTTATGCAACTCGAACAATCGTGGCTCCCGCACTTCGTATTCGCCACGCAACTGGCGAATCACAAGTGCGGAATCACAGAGCATGGTTGCTTCTGCTCCACGCGGGAGGGTTTGCACCGCTGACAGTACGGCCCGATACTCGGCTTCGTTATTCGTCCAGCCCTGCCCCCACTCAACATACGGTTTCTGCCCCTCACGAAACCAAGCGAATCCAGCGACGCCGTTCGGATCGGCCCCACTGCCGTCAACGAAAATGCGAATCTCTTTCTCCTTCACCGGTGCCACCTCTCTAGCGTGGAATGAAAACACCGGCGTGGCATCGCAGGAGAAAGGGCCCGATCCTGCCCCCCACCAGGTGCAGGTCGCGATGCGACCAGCGCTCGATTGCCGACGCTCACATCCCACCCCAGTTGCTTCTTGCCAACGTACGCGGCTGCCAGATACCACCCAGCTCCACGTCCCGGGTCGAAAGGCAGTACCAATGACCGACCGGCAGCGTCGAAGAGTTCCTGCCAGAGTTCTTTGCGTGAGTAATCACGCAAGCCCTCCGCCGCCACCAGCGCATGGAAATGATTTGCTCCCGACTGTGTTCCCGCTTCGAAGCCGACGAAATAATCCACGCGCTGGAGCAGTTTCTGTGTGAGTCCTTCAACCCATCTGGAAAAGAATCCCTGCACGTACGCAGCTGATGGCGTGCAAGAAACAGGACCTTGAATGAAATCGCTACTACTTAATTTCGAGTGCATCTCAGATCCCTTTCGAATTACAGTTTCAAGAGCTCTGAATCCGGCGGGATTCTTCCTCCGCCGCCCTACTGGACGGAACGTTGCTGTGAAAAACAAAACCCAGAGCGTCAAGCTATCTACCCACTGGCCAATTTCTACAATTCTCTTTGGCCGCTCGCACTCAGCAACTGGCGGAAGGCCTATCGACAACCTATAGTCCTGCAAGGCTTTCTGCGCTTCCTGGTCGAGTTTGGAGTAGATCCGTACGTCACCCATTTGGGCACACTTCGTGTACTAGGATGGGAAGCATCCCTGCGTCGCTTCGCTCCGCAGGGCAGAGGCTGCGACGCCTCTGACTAGCCTCCGTTCCCCCTTCTTTGCTTCCGCTCCCGGCATGTCTCAGTGGGCACTCAAGGCAGCCCAGACGTGCCGGTATGCGTCGCGGGGCGAGAAAAGGGGTTAAGCTCGTTGCCCGCGCTTCGTGTCCGCACCTGGGCTGCCTTCAGTGCCCGACTGTTTTGTGTACTCTGCAAGCACAGCCTCATCTACGATCTTGCGAATCTTTCCGATCAGCAACACGACATCGAAATAGCGTTGCTCCCCTTTGCGTGCCGGAGGGACTATGCGAGGTGGGTCTCCGTCTACCATCTGAATGACAGAGAAACCGCAGAGCTTAAGTAATCCGAGCTCGCCGAGAGCCAGAGTCACGTCTGCGAAAGCTTTGAGTTTACGATTTGACTTTGCTGCTATGCGAAGCTCGACCGTGATGGAATCTGGACTCATGCGCCTCGATCTCCGGCGAGCCCGACGAGAGGGGATTGCGATAGCAGGAGAGATGCGCTAGTCTGTGGTTGCTCAGACTACAGACAGCGTTTTCTCAGCCCGCGCAACCCGACTTCGGGACGCGGGTTTCGTTTTATGAAAAAAGGTTTCTTCTCTTTCCCTCTTCGTTGACCTTCTGTTCACGTTCGTCCAAAACCTCGTGGAGACACTGCTTAACGAGATCAGCGAAACGCTCCATGCGGAGTCGGTCATCCCTCTCCTCCGTCGTCTCGTAGACCACCGACCTTCCATCGCGTGTCCGAGTATCGCCGCGCGTGTTTGGAGATTCAGATTTACTGAGTGTGCGGTACATGAGCAACATCCTCCGTTTCGCTAGAGTCGAAGCCAATCTAGCAACGAGCCAGAAACGGCCCGAGATTTCACCTTCTTGCGAACGCTCCCGACTCGGCGTTTACTGGCCAAGTGCACCTGCAGTTGCCGCGCATAGACCCTCAAGCCGGGACGAAGCTGAGCCGGTGTCTTTTGGGATTCAAGGGCGGCCTTTACACCTCGTAGCTTTTCTTCGGCGCTTAAGCTATGACGCGGCACGCCCGCAATTATCGGCGTGCTCACTTGAAATCGCACCTAAATTCGTAGCACCAATTGAAGGCAATGGTGCTAGAATTTGCACCAATAGTCTGGAATTGGTGAACACAATGAAACGTCAGATGGTAGAGGAACTACTCCAAGAGTTCGAAGACATGTGGCTAAACACGACAGAAGAAGTAGCGAGCTTCTACGCGAAGGACACGCCCTTGAATGAAGAAACTCGCAAGCAGCTCCGCACTTGGTTCAGACGCAATCCTAGAACGAAGTTCTACAGGGACGTTTTCCGCCGCGTTCCCGATAATAAAGCGGATTGGCTTCGCGAACAGTTGAGAGCTTTCCCGGACGCCGAAGTCAGAGCGGCAATTCGCGATTGGCTCAAGAGTTTTAGCGCAGGCACTCGTCGAGAACCTCTAGTGCCTGCAGCGGCACGTCGAAAGATTTGCGAAGAAGTTCGTGTTTTGCAAAGACGAATGAAACGACCTTACGCGATAGAGCAGGTTGCAACAGATCATGGGCTCAAGCCTACACAGGTTGAAGGCATGCTGAAACACGCAACGAGGTACAAGGACATGAGTCCGCGGCGACGCCCGGAATTTGCTTCCTGAAATACACGGTCCCCAGGGAATCGGCCTCTCGACTTGCGGAATCGGGCGGGATCTGTCTTTATCAGAAGCTAGGAGAGGAATCCGAGAGTTCTTGAGAAAGAAAATATGACCGACCAGGGAGCGCATTTTTACCGGTGTGATTTACAGGTACACAGTCCCCGCGACCGGAACTGGGCGGGAAGTGAGCGGATTACGGATATCGACCGGCGGGCTTACGCCGTGTCCCTCGTACAAGCCTGCAGGCAGCTCGAGCTCCAGGGCATCGCAATCACCGACCATCACGACATGGCTTTTGTGGAATATGTGCGGCGTGCCGCGATCGAGGAAACCGACGCCCAAGGAAAGCCGCTCGCCCCGGAGCAACGCCTCGTCGTCTTTCCGGGCATGGAATTGACTTTGAGCGTTCCGTGCCAAGCGCTCTTGATTTTTGATGCAGACTTCCCCGCCGATATGTTCGCGCTCGCGATGACGGCTCTCGCAATAGCCGGAAGCCCCGCGACTGACTCGAGAACTGCAGAGACTCAACGACTAGCCCATGTTCAGTCGCTGAAACAGCTGAAGGAGGAATTGGACAAGCACACCTACCTTCGGGACCGGTACATCATATTCCCACATGTAGGCGAAAATGGGCAGTTCTCGCTACTGCGGAAGGGCCAGGCCGCAAAGTACACGGAAATGCCCTGGGTGGGCGGGTATGTGGATGGCGAGCTTTGTAAGCTCGGCGAGGGAAACAGAAACATTGTTGATGGTAAGGCGAAGGAGTGGGGTAACAAACGGATCGCCGTGTTTCAAACCTCTGATAATAGGTTTGAGGATCACAGGGATCTCGGCAAAATCTCGACTTGGATTAAGTGGGCTGTGCCGACAGCCGAGGCCTTACGGCAGGCCTGCCTTGCTCAGGAATCCCGAGTTTCACAGTCAGCACCAGCCCTGCCTTCGGTTGCCGTTGCGAGAATCAGCGTCAGTAATAGCGTTTTTTTGGGTCCCATCGAACTCGCCCTCAATCCCCAGTACAATGCCCTAATCGGAGGCCGCGGAACAGGCAAGTCAACGATACTGGAATATTTGAGGTGGGCGCTTTGCGACCAGCCTCCTGGACTTGCGGATGAAGACATCCCAAATTATCAAGCACGCCGTGCGCGCCTCATTGATCAAACATTGAAGCCAGTAAATGCCACGGTCCAGGTGAGATTTGATGTGAATAGCGTTCCTCACACTGTCCGCCGCAATAGTGTAGATGGCTCCCTCCAAATTAAGATCGGCACCGACGATATGCGCCCATGCACGGAAGAGGAGGTGCGTTCTCTTCTTCCTATTCAAGCGTACAGCCAGAAGCAGCTCAGCGATGTGAGCGTTCGCGTCGAGGAACTCTCGCGCTTCATAATGGCTCCCATACGTGCCGATCTCAATCGCATTGATCGACAGGCCTCGGATCGTGCGGGGAGAATTCGCCAATCGTACGGAACACGTCAACGCCAAAAAAATCTGACGCAAACGCTACAGAAGCGTGAACTAGAAGAGCAATCTCTAACGGGCCAAGCCGATGCCCTGAGATCGGGTCTGACCGGCCTTTCTGAAGAAGACCGTACGCTGCTGGATCGAGGCAAGATTTTCGACAACGCCGACAGGATTCAGCAGTCTTGGAAGGATTCGGCCAGCTCTTTCAGAGACGGGGCAGCACAGCTCGCCCGCATGGTTGACTCTCACCTAGCGAACCTTGGTCCTTCACCGGCTGAGCCCGAACAGGCAATTCTGCAAGCCGCTCACGACGACTACAAATCCCTGCTAGACGATGCAAAAACCAGCCTTGATGCTCTAATCCAGCGTGCTAGCTCGATTACGGCTTTTCCGGAGGATCTACCCCCTGAGAGCCTCTGGCGTCAGTGGCTAGGGAAACTGGCGACCTTCAAGAGCGCCTACGACGCAGCTGTGCAGCGTTCCTCGGCGCATAGCGAGAAGATGAGGCAGTTGAGAGATATTGAGGACCAGCTCGCAAGACACACACGGGAGACGGCTCGCGTGAGGGAGGAATCGCGCAGCCTGACCGCCGCAGAGTCAGGGTACAGCGCTGAGCGGCAAGCTTGGGAGGCTCTGCTGAAGGAACGGGATAATCTGCTCGATGAACAGTGTAAGAGCCTCACGCAGAGCTCCGGTGGCTCGATCCGTGCGTATGTCAAGCGGCATGCGGACGCCTCCGATTTTGTGAACAGTATGCGTCAATCGCTCAGTGGTTCGCGTGTGCCGGGGGTTAAATTCGACGCTCTCGGAGGTTCGATTACCTCGGCTTCGGATGCTGCCGCCCAATTGAATGCTGTCTTAGGAGATCTTGAGAAGCTTGCCGAATTCGATGCTGAGAGTGGCAGTGCCGAACAGCGCCCCGAGACCCCGACGCTTTCCGCCGCAGGACTCACACCAGCAGACCTTGACCGCATTGCGCGAGCCCTGGAACCGGAATCCTGGTTGGGCCTCTCCCTTGCTCCTATCAAGAGTGTCCCCGTTTTTGAATACAAGGCCCGCGAGAATGACTATATTCCGTTTCGAAATGCGTCCGCGGGGCAGCAAGCGACCGCGCTTCTCAAAACACTTCTCAACGAGTTTGGACCTCCGCTGATAATTGATCAGCCCGAAGAGGATCTCGACAATCCGGTCATGCTGGAAATTGTTGGACAGGTGTGGGAAGCAAAGAAGAAACGACAGCTGATCTTCGCGAGCCATAACGCTAACCTCGTGGTTAACGGTGACGCGGAGCTCGTTGCTTGGTGCGATTATCGCGCCGCTGGCGATCAGTCGAGGGGAACAATCGCGGGGGAGGGAGCTATTGACGTACCGAAGGTCCGCGATGCCATAAAGGCAATTATGGAAGGCGGGGAGGCGGCTTTCAATTTGCGCAAAGAGAAGTACGGATTCTAAAGGAGGGCACTTACTGCTAGCTTGTGGCAACAGCATCTACGCGTCCCTTGTGTGGCCTGCCACAAGCTAGTCATTTTGGAAGGGGCGGCAAGGCTAACGTCGATGCCTTCGAATCAATGAGCTCGGGCGACGGCGGTGGGGACGGTTTTGGAATGCGAAGGGGTTTTGAGTGAAACGCCTGTTTACGTCATTCAATCCAGCGAACGTACAATGGAACGCATGAAATTCGACGGCCCTTCTGAAAACAATCGTCGTGCCCGGTTCTACCGGCTAACACGCGCGGGTCGCAAGCTCCTCGAAACCGAGAAGCACGACTGGGAGCAGACGGCGGCGATCATCGCCCGCTTCTTCGAGGTGAAAGCGGAGGTTCTGGCATGAAGACTCTCCATCGATTCCTGATCCGTCTGCGCAATCTTGTCACTGGCCGGCGCGGCGATCAGAGGCTGCGTGAAGAGTTGGAAGGCTACCTGGCGCGCGAGGCGGAAGCCAATATACAGGCCGGAGCGAGTGAGGAAGAGGCGCGGCGGCAGGCGCGGATGAAACTTGGCGCCGCGGAGGCGATCCGAGAGCAGTACCACGCAGAGGAAGGATTGCCCTTGCTGGAATATCTGGCGCAGGACATACGATTTTCGCTACGACAGATGAGGCGTTCGCTGGGGTTCACGCTCGTCGTGGTGTTGACGATGGCACTGGGGATTGCGGCGACGACAACGATGTTCACGGTAGTGTATTCGACGCTGCTCAGGAGCTTGCCTTATCCACAGTCGGAGAGAATTGTCGCGATTCACGACACACGGATTACCGGGCGGTCTGCTGGTGGGCTGATGACGGGTCCGCGATTTTATGACATTGCAGCGCGAAACCGAAGCTTCTCCAGTCTGGCAATCTTGTACTTCGACGAGAGCACCCTGATAGCGGGAAAGAAGTTGCCTGTTTATGTGAAGGGAGCGGGAGCGAATGCAGGATTCTGGGATGTCTTCGCCACGGCGCCGATGCTAGGGCGCGTATTCGATGCGAGAGACGACGCGCCCCATGCCCCGCAAACCGTGGTGTTGAGCTATCCCGGATGGCAACGGCTTTTCGGAGGCGATCCGAACGTCATCGGAGAACAGGTGAAGCTGGGGCAGCAGACGGCGACGATTGTGGGCGTGATGCCGCAAGGTTTTTCAGCGTCGGGAGACGTGGAGCTGTGGCACGCGGCGCAGTCTAATACGAATGACTGGGGCAATTATCGAGGCGACGATCTGCGGGACGCCAATGTATTTGGGAGGTTGCGGTTGGGCGTAACCCTGGCGCAAGCTCAGGGCGATCTGGATCGGATCGGGGAGCAGCTCAGGAGAGAGTATCCGTCTAGCGACGGCGCGTGGAGGTTCACGAGCGAGACGCTGCGCGAGCACTGGTACGGTAACGTGCAACCGGCACTGGTTGCCTTGCTGATCGCGTCTGCGCTGCTGCTGATGATCGCTTGCATCAATGTGGCCAACCTGCTCTTGTCTCGGGCGACGACTCGGCAGCGAGAGGTCGCTCTAAGGCGGGCGCTGGGTGCCTCGGGACGGCGCGTGGCTTTTCAGTTTTGTGTGGAGAGTGTGCTCCTTGCGTTGGCAGGCGGCGGTACGGGAATCCTCCTGGCATTTGTGCTGACTCGCATCGCCGCTACCAGCCTGCCCGGGATTCTGGGGCAGTCAGGCACGATTCACATGGACGGTATTGTGACTGGGGTCGCTCTGCTGATTTCGGTGGCAACTGGAATCGTATTCGGAGTGGTTCCGGTGCTGGAGACACGGAAGGTGCAGTTGCATTCCGCGCTCAAGCAGGGTGACACACGCCTCGGAGGAGCAGCGGGCAACTGGTTGCGCAGCGTCCTGGTGGGGGTGCAGGTAGGTCTGTCTCTTGTGCTGCTGGTTGGTGCGTCGCTTCTGGCGGAGTCGCTGTGGAACTTGATGAAGCAGCCACTGGGATTTGAGCCGGAACACCTGCTGACGGTTCGGGTGCTGTTGCCGTGGGACACGACGCCCGAAGCGGTAGCCAATTTCTACAACGACGTGCAACAACGAATTGAAAATCTCCCTGGAGTAGAGGCTGCGGGGCAGATCAGTGCGCCGCCAGTGACCGATTTTCATGTGCGCGGCAGCTTCAACGCGGACTGGCTGCCGCAGGTTGCCAATCAGCCGGCAGTCAGCGCGGAAATCCGGAATATCGCCGGGAATCTGCTGGTGGCGATCGGGACGCCATTGCTGGCAGGGAGAGATTTTTCCGCAGCGGACCAGATCTCGACCGTGCCGCCGTTCCTGGTGAACGAGGCCCTGGTGCGGGAGTATCTGCCGAAGGGAGATCCAATCGGACATCATCTGCTCCTGGATGGACAGGCGCACGAGATTGTGGGAGTGGTTGCCGATGTGCGAGGGGTATCAGGAACGATCGCGGCAGAGCCTGGACCGGTTGTCTACTGGCCTGCGAACGCCCATGGCGGTTGGCATCGCTACTTTCTGGTGCGGACGAAGGTGCCGCCGGAACAATTGGCAAAGTCGATCCGCGAGCAGGTATACCAGTCAGACCCGCAGCAGTCAGTAGGCGAGATTGGGACGATGGATCAGCTTCTAGGCGACGCTGTGGCGCAACCACGGCTGAACGCAGCGATAGTTGTGTCATTTGCCGGGGTCGCATTGCTGCTGGCCTGCATTGGAATTTATGGAGTCGTCTCTTATCTCGCTGCGCAGCGCACGCAGGAGATTGGTGTCCGGATGGCACTGGGAGCGACACGTGCTGACATCACACGTTTTTTCGTGCGGCGGGCGATGGTCCCGGCAGCGATAGGACTGGCGACCGGTACTATGGTCTCGCTGGTGGTGAACAGGCTGTTACGCAGTCAGTTGTACGGGGTGCAACCAGATGATCTGCGGCTTTACCTTGCATCCCTGCTGGTCCTGCTGGCGCCCCTGCTGGTGGCTACCCTCAGGCCGGCGATACGCGCAGGGAAGACAGAGCCGATGGAAGCGCTGAGAACGGAGTAAATACAGACTCTCAGACTACTCCATGCCATGGATAACTGAAAGTCACTCCGCTGAGGTTGGAGCGTTCGCAATTATCCCAGCAATTCTCATTTTCGCTACACTTCAAGATCATGCCGCGCCGCTCGAACATTTGCTGAGGCGATGGGATTGCGCAAATCTGGTGTCAGTTTTGGTGTCAGTTGGTTTTGGAATTCCGTGCGCCTTGGTGCGCTATGGTGCTCTTCGGTTGCGCACAATCTGTTGATTTTGTTGGAGGGTGCTGTTCGCTGCGCTTCGGTGCATCTGGGCAGTACGGATTAAGAGTCAGTTGCTCTGCCAAT
>Ga0307477_10004473_pt1 | contig 10152 bp, 8 predicted proteins | sample atmos_gasesECM2C_FD_203316 | JGI IMG/M metagenome (GOLD analysis project Ga0307477, IMG submission 203316) | Hardwood forest soil microbial communities from Morgan-Monroe State Forest, Indiana, United States - atmos_gasesECM2C_515 | ecosystem: Environmental > Terrestrial > Soil > Temperate... | reverse complement strand
CCTGGACGGAATTTTTGAAGCGGTCGAAGCTGCGGCTGCCGGCGTAGCTTTCGTCGCCTTCCATGATGGCCGCCCACTGGTGGGTGGACATGGCGCCGGTGCCGGAGTCGGTGAGCAGGTCGATCAGGACGTCATCGGCGGGCAGGAGGAAGAGGTTGTAGTGCGCGGCACGGAGGAGTTGCTCACGCTGTTTGCGCGTGGTCCAGCGGATGGGTTCGACGCTCTTGATGCGGAAGGGCTCAATGATGGTCTTTGCGGGCATGCGGCCAGATCCATGGGGAGGATTTCAAGACTCCCTATGATACGCTTCGGGGCTGCGCCCACATAAGCGCTTCTATGAGAAGGTCGTAAAAGTCAAGGCCGACGTGGCGGCCCTCCTTAATAATTCTTTTGCGAGCATCGTTGATCCGCTTCCAACCAGGTCCTGCAGAGTGCGGATAGAAGCACGGCAACGGTGAGTGCCGTCGGCCAGAAGTCTCTCGTGGTGGGCCGCTTCTGGGCCCGGTGCACTTTGGGGCCGATCTAAGTCCCAGGTCCATCACCACCGTGACGGACCTGGGGATTGTTGGGGGCTGCCTCTAACCTGCGGCCTGATGGACCACGCGCTTATACGCAGTCACCCCGAACAAGGCGGTGGATGTCATTGCTTGCCAAACTTTCTCGATAGCTTTTATTTTTCGCACAATCAACGCAGATCTGCTCCATGGTCTTGCCTTCTGCAGGAATCGCTCCGAGTCGTTCTCTCGTGTTCTTAGTGTGTTCCTGGTCCTGCGGGGCTTGACCTGCTTAGGCAGCTGCCGCTTGCACGGTCGTCGCGGACATGCCGTGACGTAGCGGCTCATATACCTCTCCCGTCACCCAGAGCCGGTGCAGTAACACCGCCAACTTGCGCGCCACTGCTACCGCCGCTCTCTTCTTCTCATACTTCCCGCCTCGTTCGCATAGCCGCAGTCCATACCGTCGTAAGTCCGTGTCGGGTCCGAAAGGCCCCAAAATATACTGCGCGCTCCCCACCAGCAGCCGGCGCACCATCGTGTCTCCGGCTCTGCTGATTCCGAATTGCGGCTGGCTCTCCCCAGAGTCTTCCTGTTTCGGCACTAATCCTAGGTAGGGCCCCACATCTGCTCGTGATTATTCTCTGCGACAACCGGCGTTCGGAGGACGGTCGCGTTCTTGAGGGTCAGATCGGGAAGCGGGCGCCAGATCCGAGGTTAGTCTACGTTGACCCTCGCGTCGCCGCGGCCAGATCGGATGAAGTGTTGAATGCAGCAGCCGATGCGCAGCAGGTAGTGGTTGCCCTGTATGTCGTCCCTTCGGCGAAGCGAACCAGGACGGTAGCACGCGGCCGAAAGAATTCCGCGTCTCTGCCAGACTCCACCGCGAGGTCATTGTCCATGATTCTTGCCTGCGCGACCGAGAAAACCGCGGTTCTCGCTATGGGAACTCCGTACCTCACCGAGGATTTCCCCACGATCCAAAACTACATCTTCACATTCTCAAACGCGACGGTCCCGGAGATAAGTGTGGCGAGAGCACTTTTCGGAGAAATTCCGATCCCAGGCCATTTGCCGGTCAACATTTCCAACTCATCCGTCCCGTACGCCAGAATTGGGCACCCGACACAAGTCACAAGCGCGGGATCGCCCTATTAGATTTCAAACCCACAAACTGGCTGGACGGCGCAACGCAATGACCTACGTGTCTGCGTGGGTGCGCCTGAATAGGTTGCCGAGAAATCATGAAAAGACAGCCTGCGATCCATCGCTGTCGGCTCCATATTTCTTGCTCTCAGCCGTGCGTTTACTCGCGGCGCATCTAGGAGTCTTTGATCCTGCAACGCCGACGACCGAACAGTGTTGATTCTGGTACCGTACTAGAAGCCACGACGCGGGAATGGGCACAAGGCAAGTGAACGAATGCGACAACAAGTGATTGCGCTTTTGGTCGTCTCGGGAATGATTCTTGCTTTTCGTCCGGGGATGACATCGGAGACAAACGGATGGGTGAGCCGCCAAGAAAGGTCTACGCGCGTCGGTTCTGATGGGGTTGTTGCAGCGGAGCACTCTGCGTGGAGGGACTACGCGAGCGGTCCGGATGGAGCTCAGTATTCGGCGCTTGATCAGATCAATCGATCAAACGTCAGCCAGTTGCAGGTTGCGTGGAGTTATCCAACCGGCGATGGGAGCAAATATCTGTTTAACCCCATCGTGGTCGACAGAATGATGTACGTTCTGGCACGTAATAACTCCATCGTGGCGCTCGATGCTACAACGGGACGCCCAGTGTGGGTTCATCCCAATCCTACGAAAACTCATCTGATCACGAATCGTGGCATCAACTATTGGGAGAGTTCAGACCACTCCGAGGGCCGGTTGCTGTTCGCAGTCGACAACTTTCTGCAGGCGATTGATGCACGTACTGGTCAATCAATCATGGATTTCGGTGTGAATGGCCGGGTGGATTTGCGAGACGGCCTCGGACGCGATCCCGAGAGTCTGACCCTGGTTCAATCCACGACACCGGGACGGGTCTTCGAAGACTTGCTAATCCTGGGATCTGCCACAAACGAAGAATACGAGTCTGGTCCGGGCGACATTCGCGCGTTCAACGTTCGAACCGGCCGCCTGGTCTGGACGTTTCACACTGTGCCGCATCCCGGAGAACTGGGGTATGACACTTGGCCGAAAGACGCGTGGAAGACAGTGGGCGGAGCCAATGCCTGGAGCGGGCTCTCTTTAGACGTCAAACGCGGCATCGTTTTCGTTCCAACCGCAAGCCCGAAGTACAACTTCTACGGCGCCAACCGAACGGGTGCGAATTTGTTCGGTGATTGTCTGCTCGCGCTTAATGCGAGAACTGGAAAACTAATCTGGTATTTCCAAATGGTGCACCACGACATTTGGGACTACGACAATGGAACGACTCCGATGCTTTTGACCGTCCGCCACGACGGCAAGATGGTTGATGCGGTCGCCCAGGTTGGAAAAGAAGGTTTCGTGTGGGTGTTCAATCGTGAAACGGGCGAGCCGCTCTGGCGAATCGAAGAGCGCCCCGTCCCAGCATCACAGATGCCCGGTGAGGAGACGTGGCCCACCCAGCCATTTCCGCTGAAACCACCTCCGTTTGGCCGTCAGAGTTTCGCCAGCAAAGACCTGAGCCCGTTTCTGAACAGTGAGGAACGACAAGAGATTGTTAAGACACTCGAAGGAGCACGGAATCAGGGTCTCTTCACGCCGCCCAGTGTAACCAATACTATCGAAATGCCCGGAAATAACGGCGGTGCCAATTTTCAAGGTGCTGCCGTCGACCCTGCGCACGGTAAGTTGTTTGTCGCGTCCAAAGATCTACCTTGTCTGCTCAAGTTGGAACTGAACTCGCGAGGTGAGGCTGCAGATGCGAGCTTGCCGAAAGGGGTTTCCCCGGAAGAGCGGGGCCGGAAAGTTTATCAATCAAGGTGCAAATTGTGTCACGGCGCCGAATTGGCAGGGCAGCCTCCGGCTGTGCCATCTCTCATTGACGTAGGATCGAGACTAAGCGGGGATGACGTGCGAGCCATTGTGACGCGCGGACGTGGTTCGATGCCCGCGATATCCTCTCTGTCGGATGCGGCGTTAGATTCGCTTGTGGCGTATCTGTTCCATCCAGAGCGCACGACCGCATCTGCTCCGGAAGAAGCTGCGGGAAATATCGCTGGTGGAACCATCTCGACTGCTCCGCCACAAAAGCTCCGCTACCGAAGCAGCTTCGGCTTTATGTTCGCGAGCAGCGGATTGCCGGTGATCGCGCCGCCCTGGACGACGCTTACCGCTTACGACCTCAACGAGGGCACAATCGAATGGCAAGTGCCTCTTGGCGAAGTTCCCGAACTGGCTGCCAAAGGCTTCAAGGACACCGGTTCGCATTTTCCGAAGGTTGGCCCCGTAGTGACGGCAGGTGGTTTGATTTTCACTGGCACACGCGATCGCAAGGTTCGCGCCCTCGATTCCGCGACGGGGAAAGTCTTGTGGGAGACAGAGGTGCAAGCTGCCGTCGAGGGAATGCCTGCGGTGTATCAAATCGAAGCACGCGAATACGTCGTATTCTGTGCCGCCGCGCAGGCGACCACGCATACGCACGATATCGCCGGCCATCCTGCCCTGCAAGCGTCAATTCCAGGAGCGTACGTCGCTTTTGCATTGCCCGCCGGTCGCCGGAACATTCACGCCCGCCTAGGACTTTGGTGATTAATGCAATAGATGGAGGTGAAACGCTATCGCTTCAACGCTGTGCTGAACGACGAGCCATTCCGATGCAGAGCGCTTGGCTTCGAATATGAGCTGAAACATCAGGATCGCCAGATTGACCATTGTCAGCATGAAGAGCGCTCACTGAATTTTCCAAAGCCTTTCCTCCTAAGCAGACATTCCAAGAGACTCCCCTCCGCCGGGGTGACGGCTCGATCGCATCTGCCTATAATTTGTAAACAGCTTTCTGCCTTGAGCCGTTATGAAGCTTGCAGCAGTGCCTTTCATATTCTTGGCATCGATTTTGGCCTACCCTACGCCACAAATCGATAGCTTAGCTCTCAAATCCCAGCAGGCTAAGCAACTCATGGCCGAAGGGCATTTCCAGCAGGCGATTTCGTTGTACCGCGAATTGAATAAGGCGGTCCCCAACAATCCGGGTTTGAAGTTGAACTTAGGCATGGCCCTGCACTTGGCCGGCAAGAAACGGGAAGCCATCCCGGAATTGGAACAGGCGGTGAAACTAGATCCGCAGATGGCGCCGGCTTGGCTTTTCCTCGGGACCACACGTCTGCAGTTGGGCGAGACGGTGGCGGCTGTCAAGGCACTTAGGACTGTCCTCGAACTCCAACCGGACCAGCACCAAGCTCGCCAGATGCTCGCAGGTGCACTGGTTTCCCTTGACCGAGCGGACGACGCGGCGGTCGAGTACCACAGGCTCACTGACGAAGACCCGGAGAACGCCCAGGCTTGGTACGGCCTCGGACGCTCTTACGAAGCGCTTTCCAGCAGGACTTTCGAAAAATTGCAAAGATCCGCTCCGGAGTCGGCGTACGTGCTTGCATTGCTGGGGGAGACCCGCCTGCGCGAGCGGCAATTCTCCAGCGCCTTCTTCCTTTATCGCCTTGCGCTGGAGCGCATGCCTACCCTGCGTGGCCTGCACAGCGGCGTGGCGGAGATTTACCGGCAAACCGGACACTCTGAATGGGCAGAAACCGAAGAACAGCGGGAAACCAAGCTGCCATTTCTTGATTGCCACTCTGCGACGCCGGAGTGTCAGTTTGGGACGAGAAACTATGACGAATTGATCGGGGCCGCGAAGTCGGCAAATACCCCTGAATCTTTCTACTGGATGACGCGCGCCTACAATGAATTGGCAGTGAATGCATTCGACCGGCTCGGTCAGTTGCCGCCTTCTGCGGAGCTGCATGAACTAAAAGCTCATATTTACAATAGCCAGAAGAAATATAGCGAGGCCGCCAGCGAGTGGCAGAAAGCCCTGCAGCTCTCGCCCAATGATACGCAGATCAAGAAAGAGCTAGCCGTCAGTCTGAAGCTCGGAGAAAACTACAGCCAGGCTTTACCACTGTTTCAGGAACTTCTACAGCAGCAGCCCAACTCAGCTGAACTGAACTATCTTCTGGGAGACACTTTGCTGGACCTTCAGCGACCACTCGAGGCCATTCCATTGCTGAAGCAGGCCGTCACTGGCGATTCGAAATCCCTGGCTGTTCACCGAGCACTGGCACGGTCCGAACTGGCCACCGGAAAGGCTCTGGAGGCAATCCCCCACCTTAAGGTAGCGCTGGCCAGCGATGAAGACGGCACACTCCACTATCAGCTCGCACAAGCTTACCGAGCGACTGGCCAGATCGAGCTCGCCAACAAAATGCTTAAAGCATATCGGTCGCTGCAGCGCTCCGCGGCGGCCCAGGCCGAAGCTTCCAAGCAAGGTACTGAGATTACAGCTCCCTGACTAGGAGCTAACGCTTTTCCGCTTACTTCGTCGGCTCGCGCACTTCAAGTATTTGGTTGGTCGTGACCTCCCGCAGTAACTGAATAGTCCCACTGGGCCAGTGAATTTCGATTCGCTCTATCTTTTCCAGCTTGTCGGTTCCGAAGTGGACGCTGGAAGGGCTTGAAGAAGCGTACCCCACAGCTGTGGTTACGTGGTTGAACTGATCCCCCAGTTTGATCTTGGCTCCGATGCCGTCACGGTTGCTACGAGTACCGGTCAGTTTCAGCACAAGCCAGTGATTAGAGTCAGGGCTCACGTTCTGCCAGAGTTCGGCAGGCTCACCGAGTGCACTGACCACGATGTCAATTTTTCCGTTATTGTCAAAATCCGCGAAAGCAGAACCACGGTGGGCGCGCGCCAGGTTAAAACCCGCGTCCGATGATACGTCGCGGAATGTTCCATTGCCCAGGTTGGCGAAGATACTGTTCGGTTGCTTGTAATGAGTGGACTGGAACAGATCAATTAAGTCATTGACGTCGGAGTTGGCGGTGAACAGATCTTTCCAGCCATCATTATTGAAATCGAAAAATCCATTGCTCCACCCGCTGCGTGCCGTCGAGAGCTGGCCTAGTTGGCTCCCGTGGGTTGCGTCCAGAAACGAACCGTTGCCCATGTTGCGAAACAGAGGGAAAGTCTCGCCGGCTAATGCCGTCACATGGATGTCGGGAAGCCCGTCATTGTTGAAATCGCGAAAATCCGCCCCCATGCTGGCTATTGGCGCTCCGTTGTTCGTTAATGCGACGCCGGCCTCAAGAGCGACCTCCTGGAATGTTCCGTCACCTCGATTCCGAAACAAGAAGTTCGGCAAGTTGTCATTGGTCACGAAAACATCGGTGAAACCATCGTTGTCGTAGTCTGCGAAAGCGAGACTCATACCTCTGCCAATGTGTTCTGCGATGCCGGACTCTTTGCTAATATCTTCGAACGTTCCATCCCGACGATTGCGATAGAGAGTGTTAGGCAGTCCCTCGAAATATTTCGGATGGCAGTAGACACGCAAATTGCGCTCACGGTCACCACAGTAGCGATCGAACTCGGGAGTCCAGTGGGCGTAGTTGACGACGAACAAGTCCAACCAGCCATCGTTATCGAAGTCGAACCAACCGGCAGCCACAGACCACTTATCGCTCTTGATCCCCGCTTTTTTCGTCACATCTTCGAATTTTCCGTTGCCCAGATTGCGGTAGAGAATGTTGCGATAGACGCCGGCCACGAACAAATCCGTATGCCCATCATTGTTGTAATCAGCGGCGGCGGCGCCCATGGAATAGCCTGTACCCGCGACACCAGCTTCTAGGGTGACGTCGGTAAATTTCATTCCACCGTCATTACGGTAAAGCCGATTGAAAAACTTCGGAGAGTCCTTTTCGAGGCTCGGAATTGCCGCACCGTTGGTGAAGAAGATATCCACCTTGCCGTCGTTGTTGTAATCGAAAGCCGCCACTCCTCCCGCCATTGTTTCGATCATGTGCTTACGTGGAGTCGGATTGTTCTGAAGCACAAAATCGAGTCCGGCTTGCCCGGCGACTTCACGAAAACGAATCTGAGAAAGCCCTGACGGCGACCTCAGATTTACTTTTCGTCTCGACTGGGGAACCAAGAGGCCGCAGGCTGCGGCCAGGAAGTCTCTTCGAGAAACCATCGAGAAGGATCGGCCCACGTGGAGATTATTCCCGGATTTCGTGAAAGCGTCTAGCTGGTGAAGCCTGCCTTTACTCAGCCCTACCCAGAAGTAAGCGGTCGATGCGGTGGCTCACGTCGCGAAGATACGATTCGTCGCCCCCATCAAGCTCGGTGATCACGCTGCCAGAATAACCAATTTCAGCGAAGGCTTGACGCACAGCGCTCCAATCCACATCGCCCTCACCAAGGTTCACCCAAGCGTATCCATTTTCCTTGCGTTTGAAATCCTTGAGGTGAACCTTCACGATCCGTTTCCCAAGGGTGTGAATCCAGTCCTGTGGATAGCCATACAACACAACGTTCCCTACGTCGAACCAGGCTTTTATCCAGGGGCTCTGGAATTCGTCGATGTACTTCGCCATCTCAAGAGGGCTGAGCAGGAATTTATTCCAGACCTCCTCGATCGCGATAGTCACTTTGAGCTCTTCCGCGAGTGGAATCAAGGTGCGGATTTGTTTTTGCGAACGTTGCCATGCATCGAGATAAGAAGTCCTCGGGTCGACGACTGCAGGAACCAGCAAAACCGAGTCTGACCCCCAAAGCTTGGCGTTGTGCAAAGAAGTGCGCATTCCTGCAAGGCTCTTCTCCACCGCCTCACGATCACTCGAGGAGAGGGGATATTTCCAATGGTCCATGTTCATCACGGAGTCAATTCGGATGCCCGCCGAATGGGCAGCCTTCTTGATCTCCTCGGCCTTGCCGACATTGGGTTCCGTGGGTGCCTGCACGATCTCAAAGCCGGCATCTCGTGCCAGTTTGAAGCGATCCCCGTAGCTGAGCTTTTCCGGCAACATGTCGAAGACCAGGCCCCTCTTGACGGAGAGAGGCGAGGACGGTGCGAGGGCTGCATCGCGGGCCCCCCTTGAAAGCGAGCGGCCCAGCACCGCGGAGCTAAGACCTGCTGCACATGCCGTAGTTACCGAAGACTTCAGAAACTCGCGACGTGAAGGATGCATCTGCACCTCAGCCTAACTTATTCAAATCAATCTTGGGATCCCAAACGTCCTTGGATTTCAAGGTTTCGTCCCAGCTTACCTCTCGACCGGTATAGGCCGCCGTACGCGCCATCATGCACGACAATGCAGATTCGGCGCCCTTCGCCGCCTGATTGTGAAAGTTCCCGCTGGTGATGCTCTCCACAAATGCCTTCTTCTTCTCCTGGTCGGCAAGTTCCAGGTTGGACGTGAAATTTCCTGTTACAGAAAAACCTTGCTGCTCGGTCGCCGGCTTTATCGAAGCCGCATATTGCCAAGGTTCGTCACCCCAAATACCCAGCGGCCCAGTGTAGGGTGATTGCGAGGTGCCTTTTGTCCCGAAAAAGCGTTCGGTCACATCCCACCAGCCTTTAGCAAATTGTGTTGAGCTGAACGTGACGTCCACGTTATTGGGGTAATGGAAGACGACGTTGTAATTTCCGTAGACATCGCCATCATTGGCTGGACGACCCTGGCGTCCTCCCGTTGCGGAGGCTCTCACTGGATGGTCTCTGAGAATCCAGTTGCAGATATCAATGACATGAATGTTCTGCTCCACGATGATGTCGCCGGATAGCGCTCGGTCGTAAACCCAGTTGCGTAGTCGGCGCTCGACAGGCGATGCATTGAGCCAAGCCGGCCTATCAATGTAACCCGCCAGGTAATGGGCCTCGCCGCAAACGATGGTGCCGAGCGCCCCATTGTGAATGCGGTTCACCAATTCCACAAAGGGAGGGCAGTCCCGGATTTGGAATCCCACATCGAGGCTCAGCTTGCCGTCCGCACGTTTGCCAATTTCCATCACCTTGAGCGTGCCAGGAACGTCAACCGCCACTGGCTTCTCGAGATAAACATGCTTCTTGGAAGCGACGGCTGCCTCCAGATGCTGCGGATGGTAGTAGGGCGGAGTAGCTATCACTACGGCATCCACCTCCTTGGAGGCTGCCATCCGCTGGTACGCATCGGGCCCAACAAAAAGCTGTGACGCGTCCAGTGCTGCGTATCCTTTACCTTGTTGCATGTCGTCGAAATGTTTGCGCGCGATGTCCAGTTGATCCTGGAACATATCGCCAAGGGCAACCACGCGAGCGCCGCCCGTATCGACGAGGTTTGTCGCATCCTCAGTCCCGCGGCCACCGCAGCCCAGCAACCCCACGCGCACCGCTGAATTGGCTGCGGTACCGCGCAGCAGGCTGGGGTTGATCAACATCGCCCCGGCGGTTCCCGCTGCTACACCGATAAATTTTCGCCGGGTAACTTCATTTGATAGAGTTGGCTTCTCTGGATCAACTGGCATGTGCCCTCCCAAACTACCCGATCAATTTTTCTAAATACATTTTCGCCGCACGAACGTCTTCGAGTTGTTGCGGTCCGGAAATCTCGCGCTCAATGGTGACCGCGCCGCGATAATTGAGCTGCTTCAACCGCTCGATAATACGAGGAAATTCCACTTTGCCTTTGCCGATGGCAACTT
>Ga0307477_10004471_pt1 | contig 10155 bp, 8 predicted proteins | sample atmos_gasesECM2C_FD_203316 | JGI IMG/M metagenome (GOLD analysis project Ga0307477, IMG submission 203316) | Hardwood forest soil microbial communities from Morgan-Monroe State Forest, Indiana, United States - atmos_gasesECM2C_515 | ecosystem: Environmental > Terrestrial > Soil > Temperate... | reverse complement strand
TGAAATTCTCCAGCTCCCGAATGTTGCCGGGCCAGTCCCAAGCCGTAAGCCCCTTCATGACCGCCGGAGAAATAGTTTCAATCTTCTTCTGTATTTGCTTGGCAAACTTCTGCACAAAGTAACTCACCAGTTGTGGAATGTCTTCCTTACGTTCCCGCAGAGGCGGTATCCGGATCGGAAAGACATGCAAGCGGTAGTACAAATCACTTCGGAATTCGCGGGCTGCAATCATCTGTTCGAGATCGCGGTTGGTCGCCGCGACCAGCCGAATATTGGCTCTGCGCGTGTGAGTGCTCCCCAATCGTTCAAATTCGCGCTCTTGTAATGCCCGCAACAGCTTCGGCTGAATTTCGGTGGGAATGTCTCCCACTTCGTCGAGGAACAAAGTGCCCTGATCTGCCAGTTCCATTCGGCCGACTTTTTGCGCAATCGCGCCGGTGAACGCTCCCTTTTCATGTCCAAACAGTTCGCTCTCCAGCAGGCCGGTGGGAATGGCGGCACAATTCAGTTTCACAAACGTGCGCTCCTTGCGCCGGCTGCGATCGTGAATGGCACGCGCGATCAACTCCTTCCCTGTACCGGTCTCCCCAAGCAGCAGGACTGTAGAGTCGCTGGTAGCGACCGTTTCGACCAGTTCCAGAACATGTTTCAACGCTGGGCTGGTCCCAATGATGTTCTCGAAGTTCATCTCGCTGCGGATTTCTTCCTCGAGATACAGCTTCTCCTGGGCGAGCTTGTCTTTGAGTTGCGAAATCTCCTGGTATGCCAACGCGTTTTCAATGGCGATGGCAATCTGGCCTGAAGCCCGGCTGAGGAACTCGACGTCTCCCGGCGAAAATGGAGTCTCCGTCGTGCGTACAATTGAGAGAATCCCGAGTGCCCGTCCTCGATTTACAAGTGGAATATTGCAAAAGGCTTTTATGCCCTCCGCAGCCACCATGTCAGATACCTCAGACGTGAGCTCGTTAGGTTCCCACGTGTTAGTGATCGCTGGTTTCAAGGTGTCTAGCGCTTTCTTAACGGCCGCACTTGGAGTAAGGAGCAACTCTTCCTTGACGACCCCCTTTCCATGCGGGAAGTCCATGGCCAATACTCTGAATTTCTCCGAGGCGGCATCAGGCAGTACAACTGTTACCCCGTTAGCGCGTATGACCTCGCGTACGTTCGCTGCGATTGCGCGCAACAGGTCTCGAAGTTCAAGATTTGACGTGATTCGATTCGTCAGGTCGAGAAGCAACTGCAGCTGATCATTTTGATGTTGCGCGCGCCTGAAATTAAAACCATCATCAAGCGCGAACGCCACGACACGCCCAATCAGCCCGAGGAAGCTTATTTCTTCCTCGCTGAATGGATTCACTGTGTCGCGGTTGATTCCGAAAACGCCCAATCGTCGATGCGGCGTTGTCAAGGGCACACGGAGCCCCGATCCGAGGCCTATGTTCTTTGCCCATTCTCTAAATCGCGGGTACCGTTCTTCCGTGTCCCAATCGGCAGTATGTTGTGCTTCCCGGCTGCGCACAGCCTCCCACCATGGCAACTCTTCCATCGCCAGGTCGGGCAAAGGGAGTGGACCCTTACCCCAAACGAGATATTCGATCTCCTTGGAGTTCTCCTTCAACACAACGAAGTAAAGGTGGTCGAAGTGCAGAAAATTGCTAATCTCAGACGCGAGAGTTGCAGCCAGTTCCTCAGGTTCGCCGCATGCAGCGATCGCTTCACTGATTCGCACAACGGCCTCATAACGGCTGGCATCGCACTGAGGGGCAATGATCGGATCTGTACCCATAGCCTTACAATCTAGAAACTCGCCGCTGGCGTGCTCTTGATTCACCCCAAATACCTAAATAGATGATGACTCACTTCCTCTATCGGTCGCAACAGGGTGCGCCAAGCGAGGCGATTTTAGACGATTCCCGCGGGTCCGGGAAGCAGTTGAGCAGTTCCATACCTCCCTTCAGAACCGTCTCAGCTAGGTCTCAAGTTGATTGACCGCCGCTATCGACCACGAAGCAGCAGAAGCCAGCCATCCCCGTATCGACCGGCACTGACACACACAATCGCGGTAAAAGCTTACCTCCCAAGTAGTGATGACTCAACGCGCGTGAATGTTTCACGGCTTGTGCCCCTATCTCTTCAGCTTCTAACACAATCGACAGTTTCGACCCTTTCAACATTTTCGAGCTAATCGACTTTCTGCTATCCCCGCTCTTTCCCACCACTTGAGTGTGCCACGGCGTTTGGCACGGCCCTTGCCTTACAGAGAGGTGCGATGCTTCGAATCAATTGTGAGACGGTCATGTGGAAGATCGCAATTCGCGGTTTCACGCTGGAGGAGGTGTTAATCATGGCTGCCATGAACCTCTTAACCAGCTCTGATACCGCTGCCAAACGCGAGAAACGGGCGTCGCAGAAATCAAAAGGAGACCAGGCATGAAGCTGAAGTACTCGATACAACGAGCAGCAGTGGTGGTAGGCATTCTGGCACTCATCTCCATTACTGCGGTCGCACAGGAGAACCGATCAGAAATTAGCATCCAGGCCACCGGATTTTTCACGAAGGACACGGCCGGCAACGGCACAATCGAACGTGCCAACGACACGGGCGGTTTTCTGATCGGCTATCGCTGCAACTTCAATCGGTGGCTCGCAGCCGAGGCGAACTACGGCTACGACCGCAACACACAATTCTATCTCGGTGGCACATCGGCTCACGTCCAGTCCGATATCCACCAAATCACTGGCGAGGCGGTAGTCAAACTGCCGACTTTTGCCAGGCTGCAACCGTACGCGTTAGCCGGAGCCGGAGCCCTTGTGTTTGATCCAACCGGCAACTCCGGGGGCAGTTTCGCGGGTGCAACCTTGGAAACGAAACCCACGTTCGTGTACGGCGTCGGTGCACAATACGCTTTCACGAGGCACCTCTCGTTGCGGGCCGAATATCGAGGATTGGTGTACAAGGCACCGAGTTTCAACCTTGCTGGCCTGAATACGGACAGCTGGACGCAGATAGCCCAACCATCAGCTGGCATCGTCTTCCGCTTTTAATAAGGCGCGACCGAATCGTGGTACGGGTGTTCAACCAAACACCCGTGCCACTTGCAGCCAATAGAGCATCGCCCTTCTCTGAGGCGCTCGGAATTAGCGCCGAGTACGTTTATGAGGTAGACCGCGACAACGCCTCTTTTGGCCCTTCCCCGAAGGAGTGCAGGAGGCGCCGCGGTCACCTCGCCACATTGAACAGTCAATGTCTCTCCGGCAAGGCGGAGGCAGCTTCAACTAACCTTTACTTTCGATAATCGCCTTGCAACGGCGAAACCATCCAGGAAGTAATGAGGAGTGACGGCCATGTTAGGAATTCAAGGTAATGCCAGTTGAAGCCATACGACGAAAGAGCGCAGCATGATCGCCTACCGCTGTAATCGCACACTTGCATAGAGTGTGCTCCGCTCCTTTGCACCGAATCTCAGGTGTTCGACTCAAAAGCTAACATCCGCATCGAAAATCGCCCGTTCTTGCATAATGCGAAAATCGATCAGAGGGACCGGCTCCTAAAAGGGAATGTGCGGAAAGTGGCGAGACTGCTGAAATCCTTGAAATATGACGCCGACACAGAGGTCAATATGTCGAGCTACGATATCACGTCTATCGCATACCGCATGCCAGATGATCTGATGCGTCCGGGGCACGGTGCCGAGTTGCTCCTCGTTGAGAACACGCGAGGTTTTCTACGCCTACTGCTGGACGATAGCGCCCGCCGGTCGTCGTTGAAGGTCCCGAACGAAATGCGGTCCATATTCAGTTCTGACGGGGCTTCAGTCGAAGGATTGAATCAGTTGTACAAGGAGATCCAAGAACTCGAAGATGATATTGCCAAAGGGCTAAGTCGATCTTTTCGGAAGTTAGCCGAGGCGCGAATCTCATATTGAACCGGACGCTCAATTGTTCTTCTTTGAGCGAGGGGTTGCACATTCTGGCGGCCCGTGTTCCTTCGTATGGACGCGCCCCGTGGCATGAGGGAGTGCTGGGCGCTCAGGGGTTCGGTGGTCGCGAAAGAGACCGACATCAATGGGACGCTATGCCTCCAATTTCGCCAAAATAAGCCTCCCTGTTTCCAAACTCTGCTGCGCCCATTGAATACTTATCTTTTCCCCATGCACAGCGAGGTTGAGGGTGTCAGAGAGAATCATGATGTTGTGCAACAACTCGGTAGTAATCAGGTCGTCGCCATGTAAATTCGATGCCAGCAGTCCTATGCCCTCTCGCTCCCATTCAAGGCCATTTGCTTTTGCCATTTCAGCCAGCTTTTTTTCGAGCTGGATACGCAAGGTTAGAAGATCCAGCAAAGGAAGCTCTCCTACCAGGTCTTCGGCGGTGGGAAGTTCCGACTGCAAGCGTTCCGGTAACGCTTGAGTCAGGCGGTACGCTGCGACCCCCATAGGCTTGCTCATATCGCGCAAGGCATACTCTACAACTAGCCTGTTACGTTCTTTGCAGAGAATCAAGCCTAGACTGGGTTGGTCTTCCGGTTGCCGCAGCAAGTCATCCATTGCGGACAAGTAGAAGTTCACCTTACCGGCGAACTCCGGTTTAAATTCTTCGATCTTCAGATCAATGGCGATGTAGCAGCGTAACCTCAGGTGGTAAAAGAGCAAGTCGAGAAAGTAGTCCTGGCCGCCGATTTCCAGGTGATACTGATTGCCCACGAACGCGAAGCCCTTCCCAAGCTCTAAGATGAAGTCACGAAGATGTTGGATTAAACTTCGCTCCAGATCCCGCTCTAGCACCTCAGGACCGAAGGTGAGGAAATCAAAATTGTACGGGTCTTTTATTAATTGCTGAGCAAGTTCCGAGTGAGGCGAGGGCAGGGTCCTGTCAAAATTAGTCAGCGCGTGCCCCTGGCGATCATACAGCTTGCCTTCAATCTGATGGACCAGGACATTCCGACTCCAGCCGCTCTGGACTGCTTGCCGAATGTACCACTCTCGCTGCGTTGCGTCCTTTACAGTGTCTAGAATTCTGACCTGATGACCCCAGGGCAATTGTGCAACAACCTGTTGCACAAACTCCTTGTCAGGGTATGCCTCGGCGAACGCTCGCATGTATTTCAAGTTTCTGGCCCGAAAGCCTCGCATGTCGGGAAATGCCTTGGTCAAATCGTCCGAGAGGCGGTCAATGATTTTTGTGCCCCATCCTTCGTCCTTTTGGCGATTAAGGATGTCACGGCCAATGCTCCAATAAAGGGCAACAAGTTCTCGGTTTACAGAAAGAGCCGCCCGAACCTGGGCTGAGCGGATGTGGTCCTTCAACTCTTGCAAGAAGCTGTCGTAAACGGCAGGAAGCGGGCTGGATTGGCTCTTGGGCATTATTCGCGTCGGGGTTCCCCGCTTTGATAGCATAGCTCACCGATTTTCGGGAAGGTGGGTTCGACGCTCCGGGCTGGCGTCCACGCCCCCCATTGCCCACTGCTTGCTAATAGAGGACTTAGGCTGCCTCACGAATCAATTCGCTGCGGAACGGTATGCTCAAAAAGTGTCTATTCGGTACGTATCGGGCCTCTGCAACCAGGAAACGATTCTAGCGTGTGAGTGACGAAAACCGCGCAACCATCCGAATTGATCGGCGCAAAAAGCCGAACCCTTCGGTCGCCTAAGGGATGGCGGTTCGTCGCGTAATTTCCTTAGTGCGAACGACCGTTTAGACCGCTGCCGGGAGAGAGCAAGGGCCATAAAGTCAGAATTCGATTAGGAAAGTCGCCGCAATCTGACAATCCTCCCACACACCCTGTGAAACAGGTTGCGTGAAGATTTACGCGATCTGCTGGGTCATCGACTCGGAAGACCGTGTCCCGGATTCGCGCAGGGCACGCACGTCTCTGACGGGTGGTAGCCCGAAGAAGCGGCTGTATTCGCGATTGAATTGCGTCGGACTTTCGTAACCAACCTCAAAAGCGGCGCTTGCTGCATCCATACCGTTGTTCAACATCAGGTTTCGCGCTGATTGAAGCCGGAGTTGCTTTTGGTATTGAAGCGGGCTCATCGAGGTCAACATCCGAAAATGGTGATGTAGCGTAGACACTCCCATGCTCGAAAGTTCAGCGAGTTCCTCTACGCGCAGGGTCTTGGAATAATTCGCAGCAATCCACGCTATCGCTTTTGCCGTTCGATGGCTTTGATCACCGAGTGTTGCAATCGAGCGCAAGCGTACGCCCTCCGGTCCCTGCAGAATGCGATAGATGATCTCGCGTTGAATGAGACCGCTTAAGAAAGGAATGTCTTGCGGACTCTTCAGCAAATCGAGCAGCCGGCAGCAGGCGCTCAGGAATTCCGGCGTCGTCTGGCCGATGGACATGGCGGGACTGTCAGACGGCGCGTCCGCTATGTGAATCTCCTCACGGCTGAGCAGTTCCCGAACCATCACGATGTCCAGTTTGAGCGAGAGTACGAGGCAGGGCATTTCCTCTGTGGCTTTGGCCACCCAGCTCACAATCGGCAAATCCACTGCGGTCAGAAGGTATTTTGACTCGTCGTAAATGAAACTCTTTTGACCAAGGTTTACTTGCTTCGCTCCCTGAGCCACAACGAGGATGCCTGGGTGGTACGTTGCTCGGCACGGTGGTGTGGGGGATGTTCGCCGGTGGAGGCTTAGGCCGGGGATCTCCGTTATACGTTTCTCTTCGTTACCCACGAATGAGGCAATCTTGCGCGCAAGCTCAACGCGCAACGCCAAGGCCGGATTTGCCTTCACAGTGGTGGTTTCTTTGGATTTATTCATGTCACAGCCTGCAACTCGCTTCTAAAAATAACTTGTTCTCCCCATGAATGCCACCGGCTTTTTGCGTGACAAGAGGAATAGGCAATAAGTAGGCAGGATCGGGCTACCAGTTGACGGCCCTTTACCCATAAATTCGAGGATGCAAGGAAACAAAACGAAGACGCGCATCCTCGAGAGAGCCATGAAAGCCCTAACCCTAAATATAGGTCTATTTCTGTTAACAATGATTGCACAATCGTTCTACGCGCAGCAGCAGTCGGCACAGCCGCCAACGGAAACGATTAAAACTGCCGCAAGCCATACACCCGAGCAACAAGAAGTCATCAACCTCTCAAACATGAAATGGGATTGGATGGCAGCCAAAAAGGTCGATTCGTTGGAAGCACTATTTGATGACAAGGCCATGTTCACTCACATGGGAGGGACATGGGGAAAAACCCAGGAACTCGCTACCATTAAAAGCGGTGGCATTTGGTACAAAAAAGCTGTGGTTTACGCTGTTGATGCTCGCACATTTGATAATGCAGCCATCCTGCTAGAGGACATTGATTTGCAGGCAGTAGTGGGTGAGCACGAAGTGACCAATCCTTTTATGGTGACTGAGGTGTATGTCAAGGAAAACGGCAAGTTGAAGCTCGCCCAACTCACGTTCTCGCATCTGCTTAGGCCAGTCAAAATCAATAACAATAATAATTAACCACACAGGCGGAGAGGTGGGAGTACCACAAAAGTCGGCGCTCTTGTAAAGCAGGGGTTCTGGCTCCGAGGAATGTTTCGTCAATAACTTAGCAAGGAGAATCAATGAAGAAGCGCTCACTCGGGAAAAGCGGACTCGAAGTCTCGGCATTGGGATTCGGTTGCATGGCATTGTCGTCGGCCTATGGCCCGCCGACGCCGCGTCCAGACGGCGTGAAGAGTATTCGTACAGCCTTCGAGCAAGGCGTGACCCTCTTCGATACGGCAGAGGCGTATGGCCCGTTCGCAAACGAAGAACTTGTGGGTGAAGCGGTCGCACCATTTCGTGATCAGGTGGTGGTCGCGACAAAATTCGGCTTCGACATTGATCCGAAAACAGGACAGCGACGCAGCGGCCTGAATAGCCGTCCAGAGCACATTCGGGAGGTTGTCGAGGGGATGCTGAAACGCCTCAAGACTGGCACCATCGATCTGCTGTACCAGCATCGAGTTGACCCTGCGGTCGCCATTGAGGACGTTGCGGGCGCTGTGAAGGAACTCATCGCCGCAGGTAAGATCAAGCACTTCGGAGTTTCCGAGGCGGGAGCGCAAACCATACGCCGGGCGCATAGTGTGCAGCGCGTCACCGCTGTCCAGAGCGAATATTCGCTCTGGACGCGAGATGTCGAACAGAACGACGTGCTACGGATATGTGAGGAACTGGGCATTGGTTTTGTTCCGTACGGTGTCCGGGGCGCGAGTGGCAATCCGCGCCCTGGGTTTACGTTTCCTGAGTGCCACACGGCTACGTCTTATCACGACGACTACCCCGATCGAACGCAGCCCCTTTGAATCGGATAAACTTCGCACCATCCCCGGGGATGACGTGCGGTGTGGCCTCCTTCAAGCGAGGCCAAAGTGGAGGGAGTAAGTTCATGCGTGCCCTGGGAGCCGGTATCGGCATGAACGTTACATTCATGAACTTTAACGATCCGGGTTTCGATCTCGCCACTCAAAAGTTCGTCAACGGGAACGAACGTCAGGTCGGTGTTCGTGGAAGTCGGTGATCGGCAATAATGGACCGCATGCTCAACCGGCGCAATTTCCTCAAGACCAGCGCAGCTTCCCTTCCATTGGCCGCTGCCATCCAGACCTTCAATCCTGCGTCGATCTCCGCGGAAACGATCGCCGTCGGAGCCAGGAGCGGTACGGATCCGAAACTCATTCCTCTGCCAGCCAGACTGGCTTCGGTCGATCCGTCCCGCTTGCCGTGGCAGCAGAACATTCGCCGCGTCGGTCAGAGCAACATGACCGAGCACGATCCGGCTGTGATGAACATTGAAGAATGGGCAGACTATTGGCACTCGGCCGGCGCCGACATCGTTTTCATCAGTGTGACCGGCATCCTCGCCTTCTATCCTTCAAAAGTTCCGTTCCACCGTCACGGAAAGTTTCTCAATGGCCGTGACTTCTTCGGTGAATGTGTCGCTGCCGCCCGCAAGCGCGGCATGCGCGTCGTCGCCCGTATGAGTCCGGACCTTAATTGGGGCCATGCCCTTGACGCTCATCCGGAGTGGGCCATGCGCGACGCTAACGGATCGGTACTCCTCAGTCCCGAAGAGTCACGTCTATTCCGGACCTGCATGTTCACCAGCTATATGGACGACTACGTCCCGGCCATTATGCGCGAAATCAATTCGCTCTACCACGTGGACTGCTTCTACACCAACGGATGGCCTCCCATCGGCAGTCTGCCGAACTGCCATTGCGGCATCTGCAGCAAGCTTCCTCCGTCCAACACAACCGCCTACTGGCGCGCTTTCAATGACCGCGTTCTCGAGTTGTGGCACAAGTACGACGCCATCGCTAAAGAAAAGAAGTCCGACAGCTTTTTCTTCGCCAACCTTGGTGGCAATGTCCGCTGCGGCCCCAACCTCGATCGGCTCGGCAAAACTGCAGTCTGGTTCCAAGCCGACAATCAGGGTCGCACCTCAGATGATCCCGCGGTCTGGGGATGCAGCCTGCAAGGCCGCGTGTGCAGTGCCATGATGGATGGGAAATTCGCCGCGAACGTCTCCGCCGCGTACTCCACCGGCACGGTCCGCTGGCGCAATGCCTCCAAAAATCCCGCGGAAGCAAGAATGTGGTTGAACGAAACACTGGCCAGCGGCATGGCGCTCTACTACCACTTCATCGGCTCAGAGGCGGGATTCGGAGAAGATCGCCGCTGGCAAAAACTCGGCTCCGATTATTTCCAGTGGGCGAAGAAACATGATGCCCACCTGAAGCCCCGCCGATCTCTCGCAAACATCGGCGTCGTCATGGGACAGAGCACGCAACTTCTATATCCGGCTCCGGCAGGCGCTCACGCTCACGACTACATGCGCGAGACGACACACGGGATCTATGCGACCCTCCTCAACGGCCGATTCGCCTTCGACTTCGTGCACGAAGACCGCCTGGACCTCGAACGGATCAGCAAATACCGTGCCCTGCTTCTGCCGAACATTGCCATGCTCAGCGACCGCCAGTGCCAGCAGATCCGCGACTACGTCCGCTCCGGAGGGTCCATCATGGCAAGCTTCGAAACTGGCCTGTACGACGAGAACCTGCAGCGGCGCGAGGAATTTGCCCTCGCCGACCTGCTTGGCATAAGCAAGGCCGGAGATGTGATCGGAACGAACGGCAACGCCTACTACGGCCGCATTG
>Ga0307477_10004470_pt1 | contig 10155 bp, 5 predicted proteins | sample atmos_gasesECM2C_FD_203316 | JGI IMG/M metagenome (GOLD analysis project Ga0307477, IMG submission 203316) | Hardwood forest soil microbial communities from Morgan-Monroe State Forest, Indiana, United States - atmos_gasesECM2C_515 | ecosystem: Environmental > Terrestrial > Soil > Temperate... | reverse complement strand
TTGGTGACGATGCCGCGGTTCTGCACCTACGTAGGGGTGTGGAATGGGTCATTACAACTGACGCGTTTCTGGAGAACGTGCATTTCCTGCGGAAGGTCCATCCGCCGGATTCCGCGGGCTACAAGGCGCTGGCCCGAGCCACGAGCGATATAGCCGCAATAGGCGCACGTGGCAGATATTTCTTTTTGACCTTGGGGCTGCCGGCTGAATGCACGGGAAAGTGGCTCGACGCCTTCCTTAGTGGCATGGCTCGCGCCGCCCGACGATTCGGTTTGGTACTCGCTGGCGGAGATACGACGAGGTACCCGCTAGTCGTTTCCAGCCTGACGGTTCTGGGCGAAGTCGACAGCGGCAAAGCTGTCTTGCGATCTGGAGCCCGGCCAGGTGACTTGATCTGCGTTAGCGGAAGGCTTGGCGAAGCCGAACTAGGTCTGCGTCTGGTGCAAACGGGTGCGGGCTCTGCCGGGTCCGGGCTGTACTCGCAGCCCGGCCAAGGTTGGAGCCTGCAAAATAAGCGACTGCACAAGCATCGCCGCTGGGCAAAGCTGGCGAAGAAGCACCTTTACCCCGAGCCTCGGCTTGCCTTGGGCGAGTGGCTTGCTGCAAACCGGCTCGCTACCTCGATGATTGACATTTCGGACGGCCTTTCGACCGACTTGAGACACATCTGCAGGGCAAGCCGGGTCGGCGCAAGGATTTGGACGCAGAAAATCCCCGCCGTCAGAATCCCGCCCGGAGTGCTGCTGAGGGGGCTCAACCCCCTGGAAATGGCGCTCCATGGCGGAGAAGACTATGAACTTTTATTCACCGTGCCGAAGAAGTTGGCTGATCGGCTCCCGAAGAAGTTGAGAGGAGTGCCGTTGACAGTCATCGGGGAAATCACGCGCAGCAAGGAAGTCGTCGTCGTGGATGAGCGCGGCCGAACTAAGCCCTTTCAACCTCAGGGGTGGGATCCATTTCGAAAGCAATCCCGTAAATAGGCAGGCGAATTTACGAAGACTTAATGCGAAGAGCGCGCGGACTTCGTCGTGGCGGCCAGTCACAAGGACGGCTGGCAGCAGAACCTCCAGTTCGAACAAATGATTGCCGTGGTTGAAGGCAAGAGAGCAATGGCAATTCGCGAGTTGCGTTGATAATATGCGTATGTTTGGAGTAGACCGTGGGAGCCCTATACCAGTTGCGCCGCTTTAGGATCGCGATTCACTTTACGCGTCGAATCGTTCCCGTGCTGATCTTGAGTCTCCTCCCCCTTGGCGGGGCGCGCCCCGCAACTGCCCAGAAGCAAAAACTCGAAAAAAGCTATAAGGAATGGCTAGAACACGACGTCGCCTATTTCATTACGAGGGAAGAGCGGAACGCCTTCCTAAAGCTGACTACCAACGATGCGCGCGACCAATTTATTCAAAATTTCTGGGAATTGCGCAACCCGAACCCCGGCTCCCCCGAGAACACATTCAAGGACCAAGTCTACGAGCGTATCGCCTATGCGAATGCGCATTTTGGCGCAGGTTCCAACGAGGAAGGCTGGAGAACCGATCGAGGCCGCGCTTACATCACCCTCGGACCGCCTCAGCAGAAAGAGGTCCATTATAACGCGGCCAATATGTTTCCGATCGAGATCTGGTTCTATTCGTTTAATCACCCATCCCTGCCGCCGTTTTTCTACTTGATGTTCTATCGGCACGAAGGATTTGGCGATTTCCGTTTCTACAGCCCATTCATCGACGGTCCAGACAAACTCGTCACGGGCACAGAGTATATTAATGATCGTCAGGGCGCCATACATGCGATACAAAATTCGGTTGGACCGCTGGTGGCTCATCTGTCCCAAAGCCTGATTCCGGATGAACCCATTGATCCCAACGCGGACCGGCCGAGTTTGCAATCCGACACGATGCTGGCGACCATCAAGGGCCTCGCCGACAACCCTTTTACTCGTGAAGAACTCGATCGCCGCCGCGCCCTGGTTGAGAGCGTAAAGGCTCGCCTGTTGATCCCCGGACAGAACCTGGACGTCGCGACATTGCCGCTGCGCGATTCCCGCGGGCTGACGAGACTCGACTATGCGATCCGATTCAGGCAGCCTTCGGACGTGTCGATTGAACAGCGCTCCGACGGGCATCTTGCGTTCAACTTGGAAGCTCAGGTCCGGGTGTTTGATGCGGCAAACAGCAAGCAACCGATATTTACGCAAGACAAGAGAATGAACGACATAATCGACAAGCAACAATTCGAGGACATAAAGCACAGCCGAGTCGGATACGAGGGGTCCTTGCCTCTGCCGCCAGGCAAGTTTCACTTGGAGTTCATTTTGACAGACTGGGAGCACAAGAGGGCGCTCCAAGCGGAAAAGGATGTTGTTGTTCCGGAAATCACCTCGGCTGGGGTGGTTCTTGGCGGCGTGCTTCCTTATGCTTCGGTCAAAGAAGCGGACCCCGCCAGCGCCGACACTACCCCCTTCACTTTGGCCGGCTTGAAGTTTGTGCCTCTTGGAACGAACCCGCTCACGTTGGCGCCGGGGGAGCCGATACAGGTCGCCTATCAAATCTGGGCCCCGCCCCAAGATCCAGCAAAATATGCGGACCAAAAGCTGACCGTGGAGTATGCGGTCGGCCGACCCGCACTTCCGGGGGGGACAACAACAGTCAGCGAGAGCATTGCCAAAGACCAATTCGACGCGACGGGGTCATTGGTCAATGGCAAAAAGTTGCCTCTCGACGGACAACTGGGCAACTACATTATGAGCATTTCGATCAATCAACCTGGGGCGTCCCAAAGGGCTTTCGCAACTGTCCCATTCGGCGTCTCCCCCGAGGCTACGACACCCGACGTCTGGGACCTCACTGATTCTACTCTTGCGAAAGACGATGCGAGCGGACTGATGGACACAGATCGAGCGCTCTGCCTGCTCGCACAGGGGAAAGTAAGCGAGGCAAGACAGTGGTTCCGGCGAGCTCTGGACCGAAACCATTCGGATGAAATCGCCCGGACACGCTTGGTGGAGGCCTACTACGCAAGCAAGGATTACGCTTCGATCTTGAGCCTCTACAAGGACGCTGGAATTACGGACCGATCGGATCCCCAAACCATCTTGCAAGTTGCGGAAAGTTTCAGCCAAACCGGCGGCATTCAGGATGCGATTTTGCTTCTAGAATCCGCCCTGCGTTCCCGCGAGGAGAACGGACCGCTATACCTGGCCCTTGCCGGATATTACGGAAAGTTGGGCAACGTCAAGAAAGCCTCGGAACTTGAGGCCAAGGGCAAGTCCCGCCTGACAACACCTCCAGTGCAATAAATACAGTCGGCGCGCAGGCACTCCCCCCAACACCCCCACCCGATCTATCCATATTTTAAATGATTGACATTCAAAAAATTTAGCACTAGCATCCACGTTAAGCATTGGGTGTGTACTCTGGCGTGATTCAGGGGATGTGGCAAAGTAACGTTTTTCGCAGGCATTTCTGCTTTTGAGCCAGGGGCACAGCGACGTGAGCTTGTGGAGATGCGAAGCTGTCTCTTCAAGGCGGGGCCTCGGAGAAGGTATGTTTCCGTACCTTGTCGATTGAGTGTGCAATCGGCTGGGCGGGACGTTCCCTCCGTCCACCAACTGATTGAAAAGTTCAATCATTTGGATTCAAAACTTCCGCTTCCCTTGCTGGAAGGTACGAGTTACGGTCCCAGCCAAGTCCGATCAGCCTTGAAGCTTCGGCAAATCAGGAAATTTTGGGGGAGGAAAAAATGAAAGGTAAATGTGTATGGTCCGTTTGCTTTCTCATTCTGCTGGGTTTCATTTCGATTAGTCTGGCCGCCCAGGATCAGTCTAGCGTCAGAGGGCAATTGAGCGGTGTGGTTGTCGACCCCGCGCAGGCGGTTGTATCGGGGGCCACCGTCACGATGACCGGGCCCACCGGGGGCGGGACGAAAACTACCAATGAGCAAGGTGAGTTCACGTTCCCGGCGTTGATACCGGGGTTCTACAGCGTCAAAGTCTCGAAAGACGGTTTCAAGTCCGCGACGATACAGGACGTCGAAGTAGGGATCAACAAAACCACCACCGTTAAGGTCGCCCTTGAGCTTGGAGCGGTCACGCAGACCGTCGAGGTCGTCGCTTCGTCGGTGTCCGTGGAGAGCCAGAGCGCAGCAGTGACTGCGGACATACCCGACACGATTTACAACAATCTGCCATTGAACCGGAGTATCACCAGCATCTTCTACGTGAGCCCAGGTGTGGCCAGTGGACTCGGCACTGGCGCTGAAAATCCCGCCATCTCGGGAGGCACAGGGCTTGAAAACGCCTATATCGCGGACGGAGTGCTGCTCAATGATGCGGCCTTTGGAGGTTTGGGCGTATATCAACGCAGGTATGGCGGGCTTGGTGTTGGAATCAATGCCTCCTTTGTAAAGGAAGTGCAGGTCAGTACGGCCGCGTTCGGCCCGCAATATGGCCACTCTACCGGCGGCGTCATCAATATGGTCACGAAATCCGGGAGCAATGCATTTCATGGCGTCGTCGGTGGGTATTTCCAATCGCAAGGCATGAGTGTTCAATACGCGAATCAGGATGACTTCCAGCAGGTGAACAAAATTGGACGGATCCTAGAAGCGGGTGGATACGAAGGTGATTTCGAACTCGGCGGATATGTCCCTCTCGGCGCTCTCAAGAACCATTTGTTTTTCTTCGGCGCCTTCAATCCGACGTGGAACACCAGCTGGGTTTCCCCGGCTGCCGGATCGGGCCTTTTTACATCGACCAACGGACTCGTCGAGCGAAAACCGACCATATGGGACTACAGCGCGAAGTTAACTTGGCAGTTGAATCCCAACCATTCGATTGAATCGTCCGTCTTCGGCGATCCAACTCACACCAATCTGGCCCCCTGGCAGACACTAAATATTGACAATACCACGGCAAATTCCACGCAGACGTATGGGTCGAGGAATTGGGCCGTGCGATACACCGGCATATTTGGTGCGAGCCTCGACGTGGACGCAGCGTTCACCTGGAATTGGAACAACTTCACCGAAGTGCCGGCCAACTTCGAGAGTATTACGGACAATACGCAGACCGCCGGCAAGACGGGGCAGCGAGGCGCTTTCCGCGCCCAGGGCTTTGGAAATTTCGAGAACTACGACTCCAACAGCAAGGGCCTGGCATTCGACGCCCACAAAGAATTCTCTTTCTTGGGCCAGCATCACACGATCAGCGCCGGATACACCTGGCAATTTCCGACATACTTGGACACGAATGGGTACAGCGGGGCCAAGTATCCCAACCAGATTCTCAACGCTGACGGCAACCACTACATGCCAGCTGCGGACGAAGCATTTGTGAGTGGTCAGGCCTCTGAGGTTCACCTCTTGCTGCAAATCCAGTCGGGCTGCACATTGTGCCCGTACATGACCGTGCCGGGGTATCCGACGCCTCAGCAGGTTGTCTTGAAACAGGATCGAGGGCTCTTCAGTGGTTTTACGAGCGACAACACTAGCAGGTACCACGCGGCGTACATCAACGATTCCTGGGAGATGAGTAAATACGCCACTTTAGAAGCAGGCCTGAGATGGGAACAGCAGCGCATGACATCCAGCGGCGTCACCCAGCTTTTAAACGATCAGTGGGGGCCCCGTATCGGCTTCACTGTGGATCCCAAAGGCGACCGCAAATCGAAAATTTATGCCAACTTCGGGCGGTACGCCTGGGTGATGCCCCTGGACGCGGCGCTTCGGGAGCTCACGGTGCAAGATGAAATCAATAACGTCTACTATGCTCCCGAATCCCAAACGGGTAGCAATTGCCCCCCCGGCGTGGCGACATGCCAAGATGTGGTTCTCAATTCCCTTAACACGGTAAATTTCATCGACGACTCAGCGCATGTTCTCAACAATGCGACTGGCGGAGTCGCCAAGAATCCGACTTTCAGCGGCATTTCTGGGAATGGGGGAGCATCGCCCTTTGTGCCGGGAACCAGGATGGAATACAACGATGAGTTCGTAGTCGGAGCGGAACATGAATTCCGGGGGGGCATCACGGCCAGCGTCCGCTATATCGACCGGCGGATTAAACGGATTATCGAAGATTTCCAAAGCGTTTCGATCGAACAACAACTGGCGGGAATTCCAGGCTTCTACGCAATTGGCAATCCGAATGCGATGACGGACGTGACCGTCAACCCGACGACTGCAATTGTTTTTTCAAAGGGTGTGACGGCCAAAGCGTTGGATCCGGGGTGTTTCGATTCAAATAGTCAGCCCACGCCATATTCCCAGCTGAACGTTTCTGATACGTTTGGCAACGTCCTTGGCAGCGTTTGTTACCCGTCCATCAACGATAGCCCATGGACTCACTTTAACCCGAAATGTACTGCGGGTACGCCGCCAGTGTGCCCAACGGGCCAAAAGCCTTGGCTCGTGAACTCTGACGCGCTGTTTGGCGGTGAGGCTCAGCCCGACGGCAAACCGGACGGGTATCCGAATCCCAGCCGACAGTATCAAGCAATCGAATTCGAAGTTAACAAGGCTATGAGCCACAACTGGTCCCTCATCGCCAACTGGCGCATAGCGCGGCTGAAAGGAAATTTCGAGGGCGCGTTCCGGAACGACAACGGCCAGAACGACCCTGGGATCAGTTCTCTGTATGATCTGACTCCCGGGCTCTTGGGTGCTCTCGGCTTCCAGTTGGTTCCGGGTCCGCTCAACGCTGACCGGCTACACATCGTGAACGTCTACCCGACCTACATCTTCGACAAAGGGCCGCTCAAGGGCTTGGTAGTCACTCCGGGCGTTAAGATTCAGACGGGTGTCCCGCTCACTACGCTGGCCGCCCAGGAGGACTACGGCAATTTTGGCGAGGTTCCCCTCTTTGGCCGTGGAGATTTGGGCCGGGCTCCGGTAACGGGCACGGTGGACGTCCACTTGGATTATCCCTGGAGGATCAGCGAGTCGAAGCAATTGCACTTTGCCATCGATATGCTGAACATCGCGAACACGAAGCGGAATCTCCTCATTAACCAATACGTTGACCTCGATTTCGGAGTGCTCAACGGGGATTTCAAGGCGCCCGGATTTGGGCAACAAGTCGGCACATCGGCGAATCTAGTCGGTGGATTCGTAGCACCGTTCAGCGCTCGGTTCCACGTTAGCTTCAACTTCTAGTTAAACCAGCGGGGTTACTTACTCCAAGAGGGCGGCGCAAGCCGCCCTCTTAACTTTTTTAGTTCGCGTGCTAGAATCACACTAGCCCTCTTGTCTCTGTTTAATTGTCACAATGAACTGTTTCACGACCGGCCCTGGTCTTGTACTTTTCGCGGGAGTTTTGGTGTCGCTGGGTACGGCGCGCGCGCAGGGACCCGCGACGCAGCCCCGTGAGCTACGCGGCCAAGTTGACCGAGCAGACGGAACACCCTTTCGTGACGGCGCGCTGGTCAAGGTTGAGGATGACCGCGGAGGCATGGCGGCCCAAATAGTGACGGATTCAAGCGGAAAATTTGACGTCATTACGCTACAAAAATCCCGATACACGGTGACAGTCCATGCCACGGGATTCCGCGATGCAAGTAGCGAAGTGGACCTGGACACCGTGCCGCGCGCCAACATTCAAATCACGTTGCACGAATTGCCGCCTTCGATCCCCACAGCAACCTCCCCGACGGCGCCGTCCGCCATCCTATCGGTCAATGACCTCAATGTTCCAGAGGCTGCGCAATCGGAATTCGAAAAGGGCCGCAGCCTGCTCCTGGACAAGCACAAGTCCGCGGATAGCGTTAAGCTTTTTCTGAAGGCCATTCAGATTGCTCCGTCTTATTCACAAGCGCACTTCCTACTTGGCACGGCTTACATGGATATGGGGAAGTGGAGCGATGCCGAAACAGCCCTCAATAAGGCCGTCTCATTCAACGACAAGCTCGATACGGCTTATCTGGAGCTCGGCTCGTGCCTGATTGAAGAGAAGAAATTTGCCGACGCGGAGAAGCCGCTGCTGCGGGGACTCGAACTGCTTCCCGACTCTTCACGGGGGCACTACGACTTGGGCCGGGATTATTATTCGCTGAACCGCTTTCAGGACGCCGAGCCGCACGCGCGCAAGGCTGTTGCTCTTGAACCGGACTTCGCCGAGGCGCACATCCTGCTGGGAAATGTGCTGTTGCGGCTCCGTGACGGCACCCATGCGCTGGCGGAATTCCAGGAGTACTTGCGTCTGGCCCCGCACGGCACCTTCGCTGGCCCTACTCAGGAACTCGTCAAGAAGCTGCAGGCGGCCTTGGCCGAAACCCACTAGCTAAGGTGCGGCGCATTTTGGCTTGTGGATCTTCCTGCTTTGAAGTTTCCCCTTTGCGCACGAAAAACCGACAGACTAAAGTCTGTCCCACTAACCGCGAGGATTGGGCGTTGTGGAGGTATTTTGTGGCGAGGGAATCGCGCGAGCCGGAGCTTCGCTTGGCGCTCGATTCTCAGGCACGGTTGGGCTGGTGCCGGGGACGGAATCGCGCACGATTGGGGTTTCGCCGGCCTCGGTGGGTGCGGTGTCCGGCGTATCCACCTTTGCTCATCGGAAGCATCTCCCGGGTCTCACTTGCCCGCTTACCGCATTTCACGGTACTGGGCCAGTCAGCCTCGGGGTGTGGAGAGTGATAGGAAGCACTTTCGCATAACTCAAGAAATCGGGATCTGTCGTGAAGACGGCCCACTCCCGTTTCATCGCGACGGCACAGAGGAGGATGTCCACTATCGACACGACGATTCCCTTGCCCCGGCATCGATTTCCCGCTTTAGCCGCGTCTTCGTGATCCGAAGTGGTGACGCCTTCGTCCCGAAAAGAGCGCAGATAGAGCCTCAGCGTCTCGTACTGTTCCGCGGTTTTTATGCCTGACAGCAGCTCTTGCCGAACCAAACCAAGGATTCGGGCCCGCCCCTCGCTGATGATTTCCGACAACTCCTGAACCAGAAGTTTCTCGCGCGCACTGAGGCTTTGACTCTTTCGCCGAAACGCCAGCGACCAAACCGAAGTATCCACCAAGACGTTCACGCTCGCTTGGCCTTGCGCTCGCGTTTGTAATCATAGCCTGGCACGTAGTCGATCTTGCCGAACAGAGCAAGAATCTCCTGCTGCTTTCGGCGCTGAATGTACTCCTCCAGCGCAGCGGTTACGGTCTCGCGTTTGGTCTTGTGACGCCCGACTTTGCGGGCCGTTTCGAGCAGCCGGTCATCGATGGCGAGATTGGTCGGCATGTGTGTTTCCTGATACACATAATTCTACACATTCACATGTGTGAAGTCAAGGCGACGGGAACTGCGGCTAAAGCCAGATCGCTGATCGCTACCCGCGGGGATTCGGCGTTGCCGAGGTATTTTGTGGCGACGGCACGGCGCGAGCTGGCGCCTCGCTTGGCGCGGGGTTCTCGGGCACAGTCGGGCTGGTGCCGGGGACGGAATCGCGCACGACTGGTGTTTCGCCCGCTTCGGTGGGAGCTGTGTCCGGCGTATCCACCTTGACGTTCTTGGTCATCGCGACCTTATCGAGGGGCTCGACGTTCTGAAATGCCTCGATGGGCTTGCCGTCGAGGGCGCCTTGCATGAATTCGAGCCAAATCGGGAGCGCAGCGATGGCGCCCGTTTCGGGCTTTCCCAGCGACACAGACTTGTCGTCGTTACCCACCCAAACTCCCGCAGTCAATTCGGGCGTAAAGCCGATGAACCAGGCGTCGGTGAAATCGTTGGTCGTGCCGGTCTTGCCGCCGGCCGGCCGGCCCAAAACACGCGCGGGCATGCCGGTGCCGCGTGCAACAACGTCCTCAAGCATCGAGGTCATGGTGCGGGCCACGTCGGGCTCGATGACGTCGTGGACCACCGGATGCGCCTGCTCGAGGAGCGCGCCGTCGTAGGACGTCACGCGGCGAATCATGTGGGGGTCAATGCGAATGCCGTCGTCAGGAAACACCGTGAACGCCGAAGTGTGCTCGAGCAGGTTCAAGTCCGCCGCTCCAAGGACGATAGGCAAATAAGGAGGCAAGGGACTGGTGATGCCGAAGCGGCGCGCCATGTCGATGACGCTGTTCATGCCGATCTTTTCCGCCAGCTTGACAGCGGGCACGTTGCGCGAGCCATCGAGCGCCCGGCGAAGCGTGATCACGCCTTCGAATTTTTCGTCGTAATTGTGCGGCG
>Ga0307477_10004469_pt1 | contig 10156 bp, 7 predicted proteins | sample atmos_gasesECM2C_FD_203316 | JGI IMG/M metagenome (GOLD analysis project Ga0307477, IMG submission 203316) | Hardwood forest soil microbial communities from Morgan-Monroe State Forest, Indiana, United States - atmos_gasesECM2C_515 | ecosystem: Environmental > Terrestrial > Soil > Temperate... | reverse complement strand
CAGCAAAACGGCCATCGCGTGCCCCTGGCTTTGTTGCCGGGTGGCACCGCAAACGTACTCGCAAAAGAGATCGGCTTGCCCTGGGATATCCCAGCCGCCGCGCACAAATTGGTCCACGGCGAGGTAAAGGAAATCGCACTCGGCCTCGCCACCCCGGTCAAGGAGCCGTCGAAGGCCCTCTATTTCCTGAGCGTCGCAGGCGCCGGTCCCGACGGCATGATCGTCTATTCCATCGATCTCGATCTGAAAGCGCGCCTCGGCATCCTCGCCTACTGGTGGCAAGGCGCCCGCGAAGTCTTCCGCTACAAATACCCGCACTTCCGCGTCGTTACCGGTGAGACGAAACTGGATGTGTCGCTCGTGGTGGTGGGCAGAACCAAGCATTACGGCGGCCCATTCCGCATCACTGACGAAGCCGACCTCTACGCCGACCAGTTCGAAATCATGGGCCTCACCACACGGAGCGGCTTTCGCTACTTGAGCTACCTCCCGACGCTGTGGGCCGGCAAGCTGCGCGGCACTGAAGGTGTGCATCATTGGAAAGCCAAGAGCATCGTGTGCGAGCCGCTCGATTCCAATCCCGTTTACGCCCAAGTCGATGGCGAGGCACTCGCGCGACTCCCGGTCGAATTCAAGATCGTTCCGCGTGCGCTGAAGCTTCTAGTTCCAAAAGATACCGGCACAGCGAAAGTCCCCGCGCAATCCAAGAATTAAAATGGATGTCCTCACACACGGGTTGGCGTCTTACTCCGTCACGCGCGCCCTATTCCCAAGAGCCTCGCACGCCACGCTACTCGCCACAGTCCTCGCCGGCGCCGCCGCTGACCTCGACCAGCTCAGCGCGTATGTCGGTCCATCCGCATTCCTCAAGTGGCATCGCACCGCCACCCACTCCATTTTAGGAACCCTGGTGATCGTCGCCGCCTTCCTGGGCGTGGCGTCACTCATTGCGCGGAACAAAGCAAACGCAGATACACTACGCACCATTTTTCTTGCCCTGCTCGCTGCTTGTTCACTCCACGTCGCGATGGACCTGACGCAAAACGAGAGTGTCCAGGTCCTCTGGCCTTTTCGCGCGCAGCGATATTCCGCCGACTGGGTCGCTCACTTCGATCTCTGGATTCTGCTGATTTTTCTCGCTGGCGCGCTTCTCCCGCAACTCCTCGCCCTCGTCACGGAAGAAATCGGTGCAAAATCCAAGGCGCCACGCGGACGAGTCGGCGCGATGCTCGCTTTGCTGGCAGTTTTTATCTATATCTGGGCGCGATTTGTTTTGCACGGCAATGCCGTGGCGATGATGGAAGCTCGCACCTACCGGGGAGAGTTGCCGCGTCGCGTCGCAGCGTTCGCTGAATCTGACTCGCCGTTTCACTGGCGCGGCCTGGTGGAAACCGAGCGCGCGTTCCGCGACTTGGATCTAAATCTGGCGCCAGGCTCCTCGTTCAATCCCGACGCCGCGGTGGTTCACTACAAGCCAGAATCCTCCGTCCCGCTCGACGCCGCGCGCACAACCGAATCCGTTCGCCGCTTCCTCGAAGCCGCAAAATTCCCCAAAGCCACAGTAGAAAAAACCAACACCGGCTACCGCGTGCAGCTCCGCGACCTTGCCCAGCAACAGGAAGCGCGCCCCGGCCCACGCGTGATCGCCATCGTCGAAACGGACGCAAATGCGAAAGTACTCAGCGACGAACTGGCTTGGGATCAGAAAATGTAGCGTCTTTTTTGGAGTGCGGGAGTCTTGCTCCCGCTTTCACCGCGGAATAAAGGGAGGTACATGCGACCACTGGCAGACCTCGCGCCCGCACGAGAACGGCATTCCTTGCTACACCGTAAAGCGGCGGCAAGACCGCCGCACTCCAAAAAAATGCCGCTTTCATGGCGTTCTGTCATTGCACCGATTATCTATCCTCACAGTTAGACGTCATCTTGTGAGTGTTTCCGCTCCCTCAAGACCATACGTGAGGCTGCATAGCTGATCGCCACAATCACAATCACCACCAGCACCACCTGCCACTTGTGCTGATTCAAATAAGGCAGAGCATTCGCGCCATACCGCACCGCCAGGTATCCAACGCCAAAATATCGAATCACCCGCGCTAAACCGATCGCTGAAGCAAAACTCACCAGCGGCATCTCAAAGACTCCCGCCGCGAGCACAAAAAACTTGAATGGCGTCGGTGGTGGGAGCATCGCCGCCAGCAGCATCCCGCCAAATCCGTTGCGGACCACCCAGTGCCGGATGGCCGCAGCCCGCGCGCCCACCTTCCGATGGAACGCAGCTTCCTCGACCGTGCGCGCCAATAAAAACAACAAAACGCACCCCAACAACGAGCCCAGCGACGCCATGCTCGCGTACAGCGGCATGCGCGCAGGCCGGCGCATCGAAAGCTCAATCAGCAGCAAATCGTTGATGACAGGAAAAGTTAGAACGGACGAATCGAGGAACGAAATCAGGAACAGCCCCGGCGCCCCCAGCGTCCCCGCAAACGCCACAATCTTCTGCTTCCAAGCGCCAATCTGTGCGGGCAATGAAACGTGCTCCCTCCTGCTTCCTCTACTGCGAAAACGCCCCGCGATCAAAATGACTCATGAACACCTGCATCAGCGCCGTGCGATGCAAGTTCGGCAGTCTCGGAATCTCCCCAATGACCCGCACATGTCCAAATCGCTCGATCGTTTCCCGGTTCTCCCGGTTCTGATCCCCGATCAGCACCACGCCGTGCACCGGCAGCTCCGCGGCGTGCAGCGCCGCCAGCGTCAGCAGCGTGTGATTCACCGTACCGATGCTACTGCGCGCCGCCAAAATCACCGGCAGCTTGAACTTGATCATCATATCCAGCATGAATTGCTTCTGATTGATGGGCACCAGCACGCCGCCCACGCCTTCGATCACCACCCATTCAGTATTCAAACTGTTCGGCAGATTAATTCGTCCGAGATCAATTTCCGTTCCCGCCCAGCGCGCTGCCAAGTCCGGCGATACCGGCGGCACAAATTTGTACACCTCATCAATCGTGCGGTCCGTGCCAATTCCCGCCAAACGCATCACCGTCACACGATCCGACCCTTCCAACGTGCCCGTCTGAATCGGCTTCCAATACACGGCATCCAGGGCCGCGCACAGCAACGCCGCAAGCGTCGTCTTCCCGACGCCCGCATCCGTCCCGGTGATGAAGAAATGGTTCCTCAACCGCGCTCCTCCTCAACCATGCGCAGCCAGCACAAAATTTGCCGGCGGGCCGGCTGTCCGAGCGCGTATCTGACTTCGTGTGAATCGATAAAATGAGATCGCATGCGATTCGACGGAGTTACGCCCTGAAATTTCCCGCCAGAGCGCCTCCCGCTGTGGCGTTTTCCCGTTCGTCTCGCAATGAAACCGACGCGATTTTCCTAAGCGCCGCCCTGGGCCTGGCGTGGCTCATCGTTTTCCCTGTCTGACTCGTTCTATCCGTCCTGGGACGATGACGCATGTTACCATCGCTTGGCAAGCGCCGTATCCCTCCCACTTGCACCAGCGACACCTTTCCGTTAGCGTCCGCGTCCCGGGTCCGCACAGCCCGAAGAGTCCCGCATTTGTGCGGCGACGCTCGTTGGTGACGCCAGCATCTTGCTGGCGTGCCAGCACGGCCACGCAACTTCATCCCATCCCAATCCCACAACTCATGGCCTCGCGTTTGACCCGCCATTAGCGAAATGTTATAAATCAACGACTTCGGAAAGGCGCGTGCCGAGCTTACAGGGGCCCTGTCCCGGGGTAGAGCAGCAAAGACGACGCTCGGCGCCTGTGTTTCAAGTTTCGGTCCCATCCGCAAAATGGGGCTTTCTTGTAGTCTGGCAAGCTCCTCCCGGCGCGGCAAGCAATCACCAGGCATACTGGTGTGCCGGAAAGAGGATGCCCAGAGACGTTACGCAGTTAACTTCGAAATTTCTTTTTCTCACGGAGGAGTGTTGATGCGCACCTGGCTTACACCTGCCCGGGCACTAGCTTGTAGATTCGCCAAATTCGGCGCCGCCGCAATCGCTTCCCTGCTCGCCGCCGCAGCCGCTTTCGCTCAATCCAGCGAGGAACCAGGCGGCGAAGCAGCCCTGAAGCTTCCCGATTTGAGCCAGGTTCAATTCCTCGGCGTCGACGGCCACAAACTCTTGCTTTTCGGCATTCTATTCTGCGTCTTCGGCCTGATCTTCGGCCTGGTCATCTACAGCCGCCTCAAGAATCTTCCCGTGCATAAGTCCATGCGGGATATTTCCGAACTGATCTACGAAACCTGCAAGACCTACCTCATCACCCAGGGCAAATTCCTCATCGTTCTGTGGCTGTTCATCGCCGTCGTCATTGTCCTCTACTTCGGCGTCCTCGCTCCCGTGCCCGGCAAATCCATTGCCGTCACGCTGCCCATCATTCTCGGCTTTAGCCTCGTGGGCATCGCCGGCAGCTATGGCGTCGCCTGGTTCGGCATTCGCGTCAACACTTTCGCAAATTCCCGCACCGCGTTCGCCAGCCTGCGCGGCAAGCCTTACCCGATTTACCACACGCCCCTCGAAGCCGGCATGAGCATCGGCATGATGCTTATTTCTGTCGAGCTCCTGATGATGCTGCTCATCCTGCTTTTCATTCCCGGCGACTACGCCGGCCCTTGTTTTATCGGCTTCGCCATCGGTGAATCGCTCGGCGCGGCCGCGCTGCGCATCGCCGGCGGCATTTTCACGAAAATCGCCGACATCGGCTCCGACCTCATGAAGATCGTCTTCAAAATCAAGGAAGACGACGCGCGCAATCCTGGCGTAATCGCCGACTGCACCGGAGACAACGCCGGAGATTCCGTCGGCCCCAGCGCGGACGGATTCGAAACGTACGGCGTTACCGGCGTCGCGCTCATCACTTTCATCTTGCTCGGCGTGAAAAATCCCACCGTGCAGGTCCAATTGCTCGTCTGGATTTTCGTTATGCGCATCGTGATGCTCGTGGCCAGCGCCGCGGCTTACTTCATCAACGGCGTCATCGCCAAAGCGCGCTACGCCAACGTCGACGAGATGAACTACGAAACTCCGCTCACTTCGCTCGTCTGGATTACCTCCCTCGTTTCCATCGCATTTACGTTCGTCGTCTCGTCGCTCATCATCCCAACTCTCGGCGGCGATTCCTCACAGTGGTGGAAGCTCGCCACCATCATCTCCTGCGGCACGCTGGCAGGCGCTATCATTCCAGAGTTGGTGAAAGTCTTCACCTCCACCGAATCGCGCCACGTCAAAGAAGTCGTTCGCTCCGCCGAAGAAGGCGGCGCCTCTCTCGGTATCCTCTCCGGCTTCGTGGCTGGAAACTTCTCGGCTTATTACATCGGCCTCGCCATGGTCGCACTCATGTCCGTCGGCTATCTCATCAGCAACCTCGGGCTCGGCGGCGTCATGATCGCCGCTCCGGTCTTCGCCTTCGGTCTCGTAGCCTTCGGCTTCCTGGGCATGGGCCCAGTCACCATCGCTGTCGATTCCTACGGCCCAGTCACCGACAATGCGCAATCCGTTTACGAACTCTCACTAATCGAACAAATCCCAGGCATCCAAGCCGAACTGAAGCGGGATCACAACATCGACGTAAATTTTGAGCGCGCCAAAACTCTGCTCGAAGCCAACGATGGCGCCGGCAACACTTTCAAAGCCACGGCCAAGCCCGTGCTTATCGGCACCGCCGTTGTCGGCGCCACCACCATGATTTTTTCCATCATCATGGCACTCACTCACGGCCTCAGCGTCAACGTCGAAAAACTCTCGCTCCTCCACGCGCCTTTCGTCCTCGGACTCATCACAGGCGGCGCCATGATCTATTGGTTCACCGGCGCTTCCACGCAAGCCGTCACCACTGGCGCTTACCGCGCCGTTGAATTCATCAAGGCTCACATCAAGCTCGACGGCGCCGCGGCCGCCAGTGTTGCAGACAGCAAACGCGTCGTCGAAATCTGCACCCAATACGCACAGAAGGGCATGCTCAATATTTTCATTGCCGTGTTCTTCGCCACCTTGTCCTTCTCCTTCATCGAACCGTTCTTCTTCATCGGCTACCTGATGTCCATCGCCACCTTCGGCTTGTACCAGGCCATCTTCATGGCCAACGCCGGCGGCGCCTGGGATAACGCCAAGAAAATCGTCGAAGTCGAGATGAAGCAGAAGGGCACACCGCTGCATGACGCCACCGTAATCGGCGACACCGTCGGCGACCCGTTTAAGGACACTTCGTCGGTCGCGTTAAATCCGGTGATCAAGTTCACCACTTTGTTCGGTCTACTCGCCGTAGAGCTGGCCGTACAACTGACCGCTTCGCAAGGCGAAGGCCTCACGCACATCCTGGCCGCCGCGTTCTTCGCCGTATCCTTCTTCTTCGTCTATCGTTCCTTCTACGGTATGCGCATCCGCGCCGGCGCGTAACTTTGGAGTGCGGCGGTCCTGCCGCCGCTTTTACGACCGTGGTCTATCGACCGCGCGAGATTCGTTTACGGAGGTCTACAATGAAAAAAACCATCGCCGCTTTATGGTTCTCGCTCTTCGTTTTCGCCGCCGTTTCACTCGCGCAAACCCAGGTCGACCCCAAATGGCAAATCCACGATCCCAATCGCCCCGTCCCGCCGGTCATCGATCCCGGCACGTCGAGCACACAAGACACTCCTGGCCGTCCCCCTTCTGACGCCATCGTCCTCTTCGACGGCAAAGATCTCTCCAAGTGGCAGCGCAAAGACGGCACGCTTGCCCAATGGAAAGTAGAAAACGGATATTTCGAAGTCGTCCCCAAGACCGGCTACATCTACACACGCGACGCCTTCGGCGATTGCCAACTGCACGTCGAATTCGCCGAGCCTCAACCCGCGAAGGGTCAAGATCAAGACCGCGGCAACAGCGGCGTCTTCCTGCACGGCCTCTACGAAGTGCAAGTCCTCGATTCCTACGAAAGCAAGACCTATGCCGACGGCCAAGCCGCCGCAGTCTACGGCCAATTCCCTCCTCAGGTGAACGCTTCGCGCCCGCCCGGCCGGTGGCAGGTGTACGACATCATTTTTCACGGCCCGCGGTTCGACGCCTCCGGCAAACTCCTACGTCCCGCGCACCTCACCGCGTTTCACAACGGCGTGCTCGTCCAGGACAACGTCGAGCTAACCGGCCCCACTGGCCACCACGTGCGCCCGCCGTACACCGCCGGGCCGGAAAAACTCCCGCTAGCATTGCAAGACCACAACCACCTAGTCCGCTACCGCAATGTTTGGATTCGCGAACTGAAATAGTACAGGGACACTCCTGCCTGTCCTGCCCACCGCAGCAGCCTGGATCTTTCGAAATATTGGCGGGATTACTTCCGGATTGCCGACCACCCGCCCAAAACCTCGGTTTGGCTTCTCCCAACCCGTTTCGGGCCGTGGAAGAGATCGAGCGACTACGGCGACTCCCTCTACTAACTAGCCAGGAAAGCCGACGCGCCTTACGATTCTCTTAAACCGTGGCTCATCCCGGATGGGACCCCATCGCGGATCGAGCCTTATCCAGACCAGCCAGTGAGAGCGGTCGTCGAGCGCCTTGTCCAGCCAGTTCAGCGCTTGATCCTTCTCTCCCAGGCCAGCATAGACCAACGCCACTCCGTAAGGCGTAACATACTTCTTCTGAGAGAGCGTGTTTAGTTTCGCTAGGATATCGCGCGCTTCTCTTTTCTTGCCGGCCCTGCCCTCCAGATTCCCAATAGCTGCGAGCGTCACCGCCCAATCAGGCAGAGCGGCGTCCGCCTGACGATACTCGGCTATAGCTTCCTCATACATTTCTTTTTGCTGGTATGCGCGTCCTAGCCAGAGGTGCGCCAGCGGAAACTTGGGGTTCGTTTGAAGCGTTTTTCTTAATTGTGGGATGGCCTCGTCATACTTTCCTTTGTAATACAACTGAAAACCTATGTCCGTGCTGATGACGAGGGACAAGGGATCGATTTCTTGGGCGCGCCGGATCTCCACCAGGGCTTCTTCCGGACGGCCCATCGCCGTCAGATAATAGCTGTACCAATCGTGTGCGGCTGCGTAGTTGGGATTCAGGGCGATGGCTTGTTTGAATTCCGCCTCGGCCCCCGGCCAATCCCAGTCGTGGTAAAAGCGCACATAGGCGAGCGAGGCGTGTGGCTCCGCGAGTGTCCCATCCAGTTCCAGCGCCTTCATCGCTGCCGCTCGCGCCTGAGGGAACGCCTCCTCTGGGGCCAGGTAGCTCAAATAGCCGAGCGTGGTATAGGAATCCGCCATTCCTGAATAGGCGGCTGCGTACTTGGGGTCCGCAGCGATTGCCTGCTGAAAGTGCTCGATACCCTCTTGGAGCCCAGCCTCACTTCGCTTGTTCCATGCGAACCGTCCCTGCAAATACGCCTCATACGCAGCGGGCTTTACTGGATGAACGCTGCCGCGCGATGCCGGTAGTAGCTTGACCTGAACCTGCCGGGCAATCGCCGATGAAATTTCACTCTGCAGCGCGAGTACGTCTTGTGGCTCTCGTTCGAAGCTTTCCGCCCACAGGTGCTGGTCATCCGCCGCGCGAATGAGCTGTGCCCTCACGCGCACGCGGTCCCCATAGCGTTCGACTGTGCCTTCCACCACTGCGTCCACGTTCAGTTCCCGCGCGATTTCGGGCAGGGGCTTGCGTACCCCTTTAAAGCGCATAACGGAAGTTCGAGATATCACCCGCAAGTCCCCGACTTGCGCCAAGTCGGTTATGAGCTCATCCGTCATTCCGTCTGCGAAATACTCCTCGCCAGGATCGCGGGAAAGGTTCTCGAGTGGCAGCACAGCGAGGGAATGAATCCCGGCTGGCCTTGACTTGCCAAGAAGCCAGTCGCGCGCGCCTCGAACGTTTGTTGCAAGTAGAACAAGCACGACCAGCACGGAAACAACCGCCCAAATCATCCAGGAGCGAGGGTATCGTGACGCTGGCGGGACGGCCTGTCCGCTGGGCACGGCATTCGCCGGAGCCTCGTTCGAGTCTCGCTGTGCTTCCTTGGCAACCTCGATGCGTGGGAGGAAGCGATAGCCGCGGCCTACTACCGTCTGGATGAAACGTGGATTCTCGGGATCGTCGTGTAGCGACTGCCTGATTTTCCGAATAGCCGTGTTGATGCCCGCCTCGGAATCTACGAAGACGTCCTTTCCCCAGGTGTGCTCGATGATCTCTTCCCGCGAAACCAGATCGCCTTTCTTCTCGAGAAGAAGGATCAGAAGATCCATAGGGATCTTTTCGAGGGGCACGCACCGCCCCCTGCGCCGGAGTTCATAGCGGCTGGGGTCAAGCTCGAAATCAAGGAAGCGGTAGGAGACCATATTGATCTCCCTCTCTCGGGGCGAGCAAAGTCTACCATAAGCATCCTATATGTAACTCGGGCTAAGTCATTTGTTTCGTGCGCGATGCAGCTTCAGGAAAACTTCACACAATATTTGGCTCGTCTCCATTGCCTTACACTTCGTTTGCTCGTACATCGGCACTACGCCGAAGATAATCTTCGGTCGCGCTTCTTCAGAGCGTTCAGGAATGAAAAGGAGATTCCATGCCCACGATGCGAATTTGCCTGACCTGCCTTATTGTCCTTTCACTCTTGAGCTGGCCGCTCGCGGTTCCCAAGGCGGCTGGCCAGGATCCGGACGTGAAAGAGATCTGCTTTGCCGAAAACCAGGAGCTCTTCGAGCTGGTTGGCCAAGTTAAGAATGCACCCCCGGCGGGGCCCGGCCTGCCTGCCACTTCGGTGCAGTACGGTTACCTCAGTTCCGTCAAAGGCCTCGAGAAGGTCTTTTCGACTGACGACCCCGCCCAACAGAACGAGAAAACCGCGCGCTTAACCTTCTACAACGAATCTGTGACGCAGCGCGTGATCCATCATGGCAGTCTGCTCATCATCAACCGAGAGGGCACTTCCACGATATATTTCAATGACAGTCCGAACGGCGATCTCACCACTCCGAACCCGGACTCTTTTCGGAGTGGGAAGGCCATTCTTACCGCTTCATGGCAACATCAAGTGATCTTTGAGCCGGCGCCACTATCGGGACATTTCTTTGTTCATTTCGAAAACACCGTCACTTCTACAGAGAGTTTTGCAATGGACGGCCAGCAATTTCGTATTGGCAAGGCAGGGAATCAGTTCCGTATCAACGTGGTCGGG
>Ga0307477_10004468_pt1 | contig 10160 bp, 7 predicted proteins | sample atmos_gasesECM2C_FD_203316 | JGI IMG/M metagenome (GOLD analysis project Ga0307477, IMG submission 203316) | Hardwood forest soil microbial communities from Morgan-Monroe State Forest, Indiana, United States - atmos_gasesECM2C_515 | ecosystem: Environmental > Terrestrial > Soil > Temperate... | reverse complement strand
ACTCGTACCCCTGAGCGGCTGCAGCTTCGGCAATCTCGGCAAACACCGCGGTCCCCTTCACGATCGCTGCGGGGGGTGTCATGCCCAGTGTCCGAGCTGGGTCGGCTGACCGTGGATGGCGCCGCGCTCCAGCGCGTGGCGACGTAGCTGGTCCGCTAACTGCGCAATGTCCTCGACGCCGCTCACGTAGACCGGGCCGGTGACGTAGATGGGGCCGCTCCCGCCGTTGCCGGAGAGCGCCCCGCCTGAGGGCATGCGACCGAAGCCGACGCCGCCGAAGTTCTGATGCACGTAGTCGCCGTGCAGATTCAACAGCTCGGGGCCGTGCTCGCCGACCAGCGTCAGGCCGAACGCCTCGCCGCCCGACGCCGTGCCGTGCGGCCGTCCCCCCGGTCCCCGTTGGTTGGCCGCGTACATGTTGCCGGCCAGGTTGTCGGCGGCTTGGGCTGCGTTGAAGCTGGCGGTGGTGAGGTGTCGAAGGTTGTCCGGCAGCGTGGCGATGGCCGAGACGGACGTCTGCAAGTACGCCTCGATCTGCTGCACCGTTGGCGGGATGCCGCCCGTCCTCTTCAGCGTGTCGTTCCAGAACGACACCACCTGAGCGAGTTGCGACGCCGAGGTCAGTTTGTGCGCGTTGTAGAGATCACGAATCTCGCCGGCCGCCTTGTCCGTGTCGCCCAGAAAACCCGCCTGTTGAGCGAAGTCCCCCTTGGTGATGTCCGACCATTCGCTGCTCTGATGGGAGACGTTCTGCCAGAGCTGCGCCACCGCGGCGCTGACGTGCGCCGTGGCCTGCAGATTGGCGGTCGTCTTGTTGTACGCGTCCCACTGCGCCTTGCTCTGCTTATCCCACTCCGATGGCGAGGGCGTGCCCGGAATCAGGCCGCTCATGATCAGGCCGCCAGCCGCAGCGTCGCCTACGAAGGGACCCGCTTTGCCGAGCAATCCCAGGAAGCCGCCGCCGCCTGGGCCGCCGACCGGCGTGGGTGCTCCACCCGGAACCCTGCCCAGACCGGTCACCTCGACCGGACCGCCCCAGACGCGCACGCCCATGGCACTGCCGCCCGCGCCGCCACCGCCGATGCCCGTCACCCGACCCGCGAGACCGAGCACGCTGCCGAGGTCGTGGATGAGCGACGCGAAGGGACTGGTCGCCTTCTTCACCAAGTAGATGGCGCCGAGCGCCGTCGCCACGCCTTCGAGGATCTTCTGCACCTCGGGGTGGGCGCCGATGTAGTCGAAGGCGGTGTGCAGCGGCGGCCAGAGGTCGTTCTTGATGAAGCCGCCCACGTCGTGGGCGGCAATCCCGATGTCGTGGAAGGCGGTGGTCATACCCTTCTCGATCTGGGGCATGTGCGCCTCGGTCCAGGTGGCGATCTTGTCCAGCGCGGGGAGCAGGGTCTCGCCCGCCTTGACCGCGATGTCCTTGTACTCCGCCTTCAGCCGCAGCCAGGGGTCCACGTTCGCCGCCGTCTGCGCCGCGCCGCCCAGCTTGGTGTTCAGTTCCCCGGTCACCTGGGAGAGGTTCTGGAACGGCGAGTGCATCTCCGCCGTGATCTTGCCGACCTTCTCCAGCGCCGCCTGGTACTGGGGTGAGTCGACGCCGTACTTCTCCTGTGCCTTGGTCAGCGCGTCCTGCGCATGCGCGAGCGCGGCGACCTTGGGCACCACCGGCGGCAGTTGCAAACCGAGCGCCAGCAAGGCTCGCCCCTGGCCCTCGGCCGCCCGCATCACCAGCGAGAGGGAGTCGTTCAGGTTGGTCGGCGCGTTGGACAGCCCGGAGGACATCAGGTTGGCCGCCGCCGTCAGCGTGTCCATCTGCTCCTTCAGGGGCACGCCCGCCTCGGTCATCTGCTGCATCGCCTGCACCGTGTTCGGCGCGTCGATGCCCAGCTTCAGCATCGCGTTGGTGAAGTTGTCGACCATGCCGGTGGGCAGGGCCACGCCGGCGTCGTGGGCGGCGTTCTTCAGCCCGGCCAGCTTGACGTTGAAGTCCTCGGCGCTCTTGGCCGCGCTGAACAGGAACCCCGCCGCACCCCCGGCAGCGCCCAAGAGGGCGAACGACGCCCCCATCCGCGCCGTGTTCCCGATGATCGAGCCGATCTTGCCGAACACCTTATCGCCGGCCGATTCCAGCTTCCCCATCGCCCCCGCGGCTACGCCGCCCACGTGCTCGGTGGCGCTCTTGCCGACGACGGCGAAGGAGTTCCCCAGGCCGCCGACCTTGCGCTCAAGCGAACCAGCAGCCGCTTCGCCTTGACCCGCTGCCCGGATCAGTCCGTCAGCCGAGCCGGTGATCTCGGCGTAGAACTCGCGGATCGGGCCAGTCATGCCTGGACGATCGGGGACCGCGGAGGTTGCGCCTTACTGACGGACCTTTACGTATGCTGTCGCGTCCATGCTTGCTCGGGAAGCCGACTCGCTTCCGCGCGTGGTCTTGAAACGTCATCACCGAGCCATGGAGGGAGACGAAACGGGCGGCTCATGCCCTCGGGTATTCGGCGACACTGAGCAGCGGCTGTGGATGGTCAAAGCGCCGAACAACCCGCAAAACGGCCAGGTGCTCGCGTCTGAGTTCGTCGGTGCCGTAATCGGTAGTCGACTCGGGGCCGCGATCCCCCCTGCCGCCATATGCGAGTTGAGCGACGAGCTCGTCGTGGGCCTGACCTTTCCCGATGGACGGGCGTGGGCTTCGGGGGAGGGATTCGGATCTCACCTATTGCCCAGTGCGCCACCGCTGTTTGCTGTCGGGACCCACGAACCGGTACTGAACGGAGCCGGTCTGGCCGCCGTTGTCGCTGTCGACACTCTCCTGGGGTCCCATAACGGGAGGCAGGCGAGGGCTTGCCCGGCCCCCGGCGGCTGGTCGGTGTGGGGCGTCGACTTCGGGCACGATATTGGACCAGGGGCGTGGAATCGGTCCACACTATTGGGCTCACCGGATCCGACAAGGCTGGAGGACCCGAATGGCTGGCTCGCGCATTCCTCGACCGAGGACTGGGCCGAGGTTGCCGACACGCTCAGCGGCATCACGGACGACGATTTCACCCGGATCGTCGGTTCCATCCCTCTGGTGTGGGGCCCCGCCGCGGAGGACAGGTCGGGGTTAGTGGCGTACTTGGTGCGCCGGCGTGAGCCGGTCGTCACATTGATTCGACAACGTATTGGTGCAGAGGAGGCCAAGCAGTAGGTGAACTTCCAGTACTCGGTGCTCCGGGTGGTGCCCTCGACGATAGCCGACGAGTGTCTCAATGTCGGCATTGTCGTCAAACACGGGGACCAAATAGACCTCCGTCGAGCGCCGAAGCTCGACCGGATCCGGGCAGCGTTTCCCTCGATCGACAAGAACGCAGTGGAGCTGTGTCTCGCCTACCTTGATGAGCTCCTTCAGGCGGAGCCGGATCTCGACCTGTACGCGCTTTCGATGCGAACCCGCGGCGCGCTCGTGCAGGTGAGCCCACCAGCGACTACCGTGGGTGCGAGCATCCGCGACGAGGCGGACGAGTTGTTCGACCTGTACGTCTCGGCGGACACGCCTCGATCGAACGCCTACGAGATGACAGCACACAACTCCAAACGGCGCGTGGGCGGAGCAGCCCGAGCCGTCGCCGCGCGCCGGTAGCCAGGGCTTGGGGCTGCGACGCGCTCGGTCTTCAGGAGATAACTCTGCCCCGTTCGCTCGGTCCTTGCAACTCGAAGCTACACCGCTAACGGCGGCAGGCTTCATGTACATCCGCTGAGATACGCGCCAAAGTGCGCCCATCACTGTGAAAGCACTGACTCGCGCACGAGCTCGATCGGATGCATGGCCGCGCGCTTGGTTCCATGCGCGATCTGCTGACGGCACGAAACGCCGGTCGCGGCGATGACGCTGTCTGGCTCGGCGTTGACAGCAGGGAACAGGCGCAGGCCGCCGATCTGCATCGACAACTCGTAGTGCTGCGTTTCGTAGCCGAACGATCCCGCCATGCCGCAGCACCCGGCGTCGAGCTCGACCACGGTGGTTCCTGGGATGCGGGAGAGGAGCGACACGGTGGCACCCGTACCGACCAGCGCCTTTTGATGGCAGTGCCCGTGAAAGAGGACGCGCCGACCGGCCATCCGTGACTCCGGATTCAGGCGCAGCCACCCCGCGTCGATCGCCTCGACGAGCAGGTCTTCGACGAGCCGCACGCGTTGCGCCACCGATGTTGCAGCATCGCTCCCCGGCTGCAGCGACACGTGCTCGTCCTTCAGCGTGAGGATGCAGGATGGCTCGACGCCGGCGATGACCATCCCGCGTTGCACCATAGGATGCAGTCGCGCGGTCATAACCTCCGCCTTGCGCTTCGCCTGATCCAACCGCCCTTTTGAGATTGCCGCGCGTCCGCAGCACTCGTTGCGGATCAGCTCGACGTTCCACCCGGCCATCTCGAGCAGCTCCACCGCCGCGATCCCGATGCCCGGTTCCGTGAACGTGGTGAACGAATCTGCCAGCAGCGCGACGGTGCCGCGTGGCGGGCGCTGCGGCGCCGCGTGACGGTTGAACCACCGCAGCAGCGTCCGGCGAGTGAATCGCGGCAGTGGGCGGTGGCGGGTGACGCCGAACGCGTGCTCGAAGGCGCGTCGCGCGCCCGGAATTGCCGTGGCCAGGTTCGAGACCGGAGCACACGCGGCGCCGACGCGGTTGAGGGCGCGCGCACCGGCGAAGAACCGCGCGCTCCGGGGCACGCCGTGGGCTTGCTGGTAGTGAAAGAGGAATTCGCTCTTCAACGCGGCCATATCCACACCGAGCGGGCACTCGCTTTTGCACGCCTTGCACTCGAGGCACAGGTCGAGAATCTCGTGCAATCGCGCATCGCCGAGCCCCTTGCGCGGATCTGGTTCGGACAGTGCCTTGACCAGCGCGTTTGCGCGTCCGCGCGTAGTGTGCTCCTCATCCCGTGTCGCCATGTATGAGGGACACATCACGCCGGTCGATTCCTTCCGGCACGCGCCGATGTTCATGCACCGGTCTGCCGCACCGCGCATGCCGCCGTATGCGGCGAAGGACAGGCGTGTCTGCAGCGGGTGGGTCGGCGGCACGGATGGATCGCGGAGGTTGTCCGTCATCGGAGGCGCGTCCACGATCTTGCCCGGGTTCAGCCGATTCTCGGGATCAAAGATGCGCTTGACCGCCCGCATCGCTTCGTAGAGCTCGTCACCGAACACCCAACGGTTGAACTCGCTGCGCGCCAGCCCGTCGCCATGCTCGCTGGAGTTGGCGCCGCCGTACTGCGTCACCAGGTCGCGAATCTCCTCCGCCACAGCGCGCATCGTGCCGACCTCGGCTGGGTCGGTCAGGTCCATGAAGGGTCGGATGTGCAGGCAGCCGACGGAGCAGTGGCCGTAAAAGCCCGCGCGGAGCCCGTGCTTGCGCAACACGTCCGAGAAGCGTTCGACGTACTCCGGCAGCACCGCAGGGTCGACCGCTGTGTCCTCGACGAACGCAAGCGGCCGGCGCGTGCCCGTGCTTGCGGCCATCAGCAGCCCGAGCCCGGCCGCACGCACCTTTAATATCGCGACGCGCTGTGCCGCGTCGATAGCGCGAAGCGTGTGATATCCGTGGTTGTGTCGCTGCCACACCATGGCCAGCCGTTCCGCGCCGGCGCTGGCCTCGGCTGCGGTGTCGCCGTCGAAGCTGACGAACAGCAGGGCGTCAGGATCGCCGGTGAGCAGGTTCCCCAGCCGTGCGTGCTCGATGCTCTGCTGCGCTAGATCGAGAATGGTGCGGTCGATCATCTCGACAGCGCTGGGCTTGAACGCCAGCGCGTCCTCCGTTGCCGCGACGGCAGCAGCGACGGAACGAAAATGCCCCACTGCCATCGCTCGGTGCTTGGGCAAAGGCACGAGCCGCACAGTCGCCTCGGTGACGATGACCAGCGTGCCTTCCGAACCGACGACGAAGCGAGCCAGATCGAGCGGCGTGTCACCCGCGAGGCGGTCCAAGCGATAGCCGCCGGCACGACGCCAGTATTTCGGGAATCCCGCGTCGATTGCCTCGCGGTGCTCGCGAAGCAACGCAGGCAGGTCGCGGTAGAGCTGTCCTTCGAGCGTCGTCGCACGCGCCCGGCGGTCGACCTCATCCTCACTCATCGGCGCGAAGTGCGCAGTGCTGGCGTCGCTGAGCACGACCGTGAGTGCTTGGACATGGTCGATGGTCGTGCCGTATAGGACCGAGCTGCTGCCCGACGAGTTGTTGCCGATCATGCCGCCGAGCGTCGCGCGGTCACTGGTGGATGTGTCGGGCCCGAACAACAGGCCGTGCGTCGCGGCTGCACGGTTGAGGTTCTCCTGCACGACGCCTGGCTCGACGCGCGCGGTGCGCGACTCCGCGTCCACCTCGATGACGCGATCCATATGCCGCGACGTGTCGAGTATCACCGCGCGGCCGACCGTCTGACCCGCCAGGCTCGTGCCAGCCCCTCGTGCCAGGACCGGCACCTCGTGCTCTGCGCACACTGCAACTGCGGCCGCGACGTCGGCGGCATCGAGAGGAAACGCGACCGCGAGCGGCTCGATGGCGTACATGCTCGCGTCGCGAGAGAACAGATGGCGCGTGTACGCGTCGTTGCGCACCTCACCGGCGAGCGCACCGCGAAGGGCCGCGGCCAGCTCGTCGGTGGCTGCATTTCGGCCGGAACCCGGGGACACGTGCGTGGTGGTCACCGGTCGCTACGGACTACGCCGTTCCGGGTGCGCGGCCGCGGCTGAGGAAGACGCTGATGCCGCGCCGGAAGTCGTCGTAGTCGACGGGCGGTCCTTGGGCTGCGTTTCTCGCAGCGGCGCGGGACCCGGCCAGCACCGCGTTCACCGCACGCTTGGCCGCGCGCACGGCTGCACCCGACTGCCCGAGCATCGCGTCGATGAGATGCTCGGTGACCGACGCAACCTCCCTGTCGGGTGCGCAGATGGTGGCCAGCCCGAGTTGCTCCGCTTCGCGCGCTCCGACCATTCTCCCGGTGTAGATCAGGTCACGCGCGGTGGCGGGTCCGGCGAGCAGCGCCAGCCGCAGCGCAAACGCCGGGCTGATGAGGATGCCGAGGCGTGCGATCGGCATTCCGATCGACGCGCTGTCTGCGAGGACGCGGAGGTCGCACGCCAGCGCCAGCTCACACCCAGCGCCCGCGGCGGCGCCAAGAACCTGCGCCACCACGGGCACGGGCAACTCCTCCACGGCGATGCACGCCGCCTCCATGCGCGCGAAGCTGAGCTCGACATCAGTGGCACTCGCGCCTACCCACTCGTTCATATCCGACCCTGCGCAGAACGTGCCATGTGCGCCATCGAGAATCACGCCGCGCAACCCACTCTCGCGCGCCAGGCCGCGGAAGGTGTGTTCAATCTCGGCCCACCCCGCGCTGGTCAGCGCATTGCGGCGCTCACCGGAGCCGACCGTGACGCGAGCAATACGCCCCCCGCGCTCCATGCGCACGCGCGGCGCCGTGTTCGCGCTCATCGCACGACCCCGCCGTCACGCAGCGCGCGAATGTCATCGTCACGGAAGCCGAGCTCGGCGAGGACCGCGTCGGTGTGCTGACCGAGCGTGGGCGGCGCAAGTGGTGCCGCGCGGGTCTGTCCGGAGAGCTTGATCGGGGATCCCACCATGCGGACGGTGCCCGCGGTGGGATGCTCGAGGCTGAGCACCATATCCCGGCTCTGCACCTGAGGGTGGGCCAGCGCGACGTCGATGGTGTTGATGGGACCCGCGGGTATGCCGGCTGCGGCGAGGTCGTGCGCCCACTCCGCTGACGTGCGTCGTAACAGCGCCGCCTCGAGCAGCGGACTCAGGCTGTCCCGGTTGCGCACCCGCTCGGGAGTGGTGGAGAAGCGCGGATCGTCGATCAGTGCGTCGAGGTCGAGCAACTGCGCAAAGCGGTGCCAGAGCGCATCGTTGCCCACCGCGACCATGAGGTGGCCGTCCTTGGTGCGCATCGCCTGGTAGGGGACGATGCTCGGATGCGCAGACCCGTACCGCTGCGGAACCTCGCCCGTGGCGAAGTATCCGCTCGCGAGGTACGTGAGCCACGCAATCTGCCCGTCGAGGAGGGAGATGTCGATCCACTGCCCGCGCCCGGTTGAGGCGCGCTCGTGTAGCGCTGCGAGTACACCAATTGCCGCCCACATGGCCGCACCGATGTCTGCGGCCGAGTTGCCGACGCGGACCGGGTCGCGGCCCGGTTCACCGGTCACGCTCATCAAGCCCCCAAGCGCCTGCGCGATGGCGTCGTACCCCGGCTCGGAGGCGTACGGTCCGGTCTGGCCGAACCCGCTGATCGACGCGTAGATGAGCCGTGGGTTGCGCTTCGACAGTTCCTCATATCCGAGCCCCAGTCGCGCAGCGGTGCCGGGGCGGAAGTTCTCGATGACAATGTCGGCACGGTCCGCGAGCCGTTGCGCGATGGCTCGGCCTTCCTCCCGCTTCAGGTCGACGGCGATGTCCCGCTTGTTGCGGTTGACGGAAAGGAAGTACGCGGACTCCGTGCCCTGGAACGGTGGCGCCCACTCGCGCGTGTCGTCACCGGTCCTCGGGTCTTCCAGCTTGATGACGTCTGCGCCCAAGTCCGCAAATATCATGGTTGCGAACGGCCCCGAGAGAATTCGCGACAGGTCGAGCACCCGCGTGCCCGTGAGTGGTCCCGCTCCGCGTGAGCGGTGGTGCGACGGCAGGGTTGGGCCGGCGCTCATGTGTTGAATCGCCTATGTGAGGACGCCGACGTACAGCTTCACGACCTCGTCGTTGTGCAGCAGGTCCGATCCGGGCCCGTCAAGTCGGTTTCGCCCCAACACGAGCACGTATGCCCACTGCGCGTGTCGCAGCGTCTCGCGGGTGTTCTGCTCGACCACAATCACGGCCACGTCGGTAGCGCGCACCTGCTCGATGCGCTCCCACACCGCGCCCTGGAATTTCGGCGAGAGGCCGGCGGAGGGCTCGTCGAGGAGGAGAACCGCGGGATCGACCATGAGACCGCGGGCCATCGCGAGCATGGTGTGTTGACCGCCGCTCAGGGTCTCGGCACGGCGCCTGCTGGCCAGCTTGAGGTCCGGGAAGAGCTGGTACAGCTCGTCGGCACGCTCGTGCAGCCCGCGCCTGCGGCTGTAGCCGCCCATCTCGAGGTTCTCGTGGACTGAGAGCTGCGGGAAGACGTTCGCAACTTGCGGCACGTAGGCGATGCCGCGGCGCACCAGCTTCTCCGACGGCAGCCCCGTAACGTCCTTGCCCTCGACCCTGACGGTGCCCACCTTGGGACGGATGACCCCGGCGATGGCCTTGAGCAGCGTTGATTTGCCCGCGCCGTTGGGGCCGACGATCGCGGTGATGGCGCCCCGGTGGGCGCGGACGCTGACGTTCTCGATGATCGGCGGACCGCCGTACCCCGCGGTGAGGCCCTCGACGTCGAGAGCCGCGGCCGTCCGGGTGGCGTGCCGCGCGGGGTCAGGCGCCAGCGTCGTCATAGGTGGGCATCTCTCCGAGGTAGGCGTCGACGACGGCTTGGTTGTTGCGCAGCTGGGCGAAGGGACCCTCCGCGATCACCATTCCCTCGGCCATCACGACCACGTGGTCGGTGACCCGCTCGATGAAGGGAAGGTTGTGCTCGACGATGATCACGGAAGTGCCGGCGCCGATGAAGCCGGCAACCGCGGCGGCCATGCGCTCGCCGAGGACGGGGTTGACGCCTCCCATGGGCTCATCGAGGATGACCAGCCGCGGCTCGGCCATGCGGATGCGCGCGAACTCGACCAGGCGCTTCTGGCCGCCGCTGAGGTTTCCGGCGCGCTCGTTTCGCAGCTCGAGCAGGCCGAACTCTTCAAGGACGGCGCGCGCGCGGGTCAGCTCCTCGTGTGCACGCTTCTTCTCAGCGCGGGTGGGGCCGCGAAGCGATCGCCAGAACCGCTCCCCGCGCGCAGCGAAGCGGGCGAGGATGAGGTTCTCGAGCACGCTGAGACCGGGCCACTCGCGCGGGGTTTGAAACGTGCGGATCATGCCCATCCGCGAGATGCGGTGAGGCGGCCTGCCCTGCACCTCGTTGCCCTCGAACACAACCGTGCCGGTGTCGGGGATCTTGAAGCCGGAGATGAGGTCGATGACCGTGCTCTTGCCGGCGCCGTTGGGGCCGATCAGGCCGGTGATCTGGCCCTCG
>Ga0307477_10004467_pt1 | contig 10162 bp, 7 predicted proteins | sample atmos_gasesECM2C_FD_203316 | JGI IMG/M metagenome (GOLD analysis project Ga0307477, IMG submission 203316) | Hardwood forest soil microbial communities from Morgan-Monroe State Forest, Indiana, United States - atmos_gasesECM2C_515 | ecosystem: Environmental > Terrestrial > Soil > Temperate... | reverse complement strand
CAAGACACCTGCACGGTGGTATTCGATGGGATCGTCGGTCCTTCTGTACCGCCGGCGTTTGAGTAGTTGGTCCACGTGTGGGTCGCGCCGCCGGTCGTCTCGGGGTATGTAGCGGGCGGGGATGGACCGCCTCCCGATCCACCGGAGCCGGCGCTACCACCGGAGCTACCGCTACCGCCGGAGTTACCGCTACCGCCGGAGCTACTGCCCCCACCGGGGTTGGCGCCGCCCCCAGAGCCGCCGCTACCCCCGCCACTACCTGGGCTCGGGGAGCCGGCCCCGCCCGCCAGCGTTGCGCAGTGGTCATAGAGGCTGTGACGGAAGAACTCGCCGCTGAAGAGGGTCCAGGACCAGTTCCTGATGAAGATGTCGGCGTTGGCTGTCAGATTGGCTTTGACGAACCCTTCGACGTGCGCGCAAGCGATCGCTGGGCCTCCGGTTGATTTGACGCTTGCCGTCGCGGCAAGGTCGGGTCCGGCCGAGCCTGTGACTCCCAGGCGGCCTCCGACCCCCAGCTCGATGCTCAGTCCGGCATATAGATTTGCGTTCGCGTTGCCAGCGGCGTTGAATGCGATGCTGCTGCCGAAGGCGACCGGATTGTCGGTAATCCCTGGGGCGCGATCGAAGCCGATAACCATCCGGGGACTCCACGTCGTTTGTGCGTCGATGGCACCGCTCGCGTCTAGCTTGAACTCGGGCCGGACCGTCAGCGTTAGCGGGGCCGCCACCGGAATGGTCAGTTCGAGGGCACCGGCGTCCGCCAGGGTGCATGTAGCCGATCCGCCGAAATGCGCGCCTAGCGTGAACGAGGGATAGAAGGTGAACAGGAAATGTATGGCGCGAAACCTGATGTCGAGGCTCGCATCGACATGGGTCTTGCTGAGGTCCGCCGATGCACGAACGCTATAGCCGCCCTTCGTCGTACATGTGAAAGGCAAGTCCGATAGATTCGCGACCTTCGCCCGTGTCGGCACGGTGGACGCGGTGGCACGAGGGACCAGCCTCGGGTTCATTGTCGCGATGTTGCCGGCAACTCCCACGCTAAAGCGCGAGTAGGCGACGTCCAACGACGCCGGAAGCGCCGTAATGGTCGTGGTGCCGTCGCGGTTTCGACCTGCCCCAATGACAGAGCCGATGAATCCTTGGGGCAACGAGCCCCCGGGGAGCACCACGAAGCTCGCGCCACGCCTAGGGACACGGGTGCCGGACTTCAGAACCAGAAGGTCGTCGGGCAGCGAGCGTGCGGTCACGAACGAGAGCACCTGGTCACCCTTCACGGTCACCGTCCCGCGCCGGGGCGTGATCCCTTCCGGCTGTAACACCGCGATCCGACGGCTTGACTGGAGAAAGCGCCTACCGGTGTCTTTGATCGCCAGGCGAACAGTGAAAAAGCCAGAACGTCGATACACGTGTGACGCGGCGGCGTCCGCAGAGTGCAAGACGACAGCCGGCGTGCCGTCACCGAATCGCACGACCGCGCCGATCAGCCGGTCGCCAGGAGGAAGCTGTGTGCCGCTCGCGCTTACGATAAGCGGCTGTCCGTGTGGCACGACCGCGGAGGAAACGGTGAGCGGTGGACGCAGACGCCCGGCCGCTGCAGCCACGCTCCCCGGCGCAGCTCCAAACGACAGAGCAACTACAGCGGCGACGATCAGGGCCGCTCGTTGAGCGCCAAACCGGCGAGCTATCGCGTCGCTGCGTCTGAGCCGTGCCCGCAAGCACCGGCGGCCCCAAGAGCTACCACCGAGCGTGGAGCTACTGCATCGGTCACGTAGAGCGCCGAGGATCTTGGGACCTAGACCCGCCACCTACGGCGATCTTAGTCAGGCCGCGCGGAGCGGTGGAAAAACATTTGAGCTCACTGTGCTGCCGCGAAGCCGCCTCGGGCGGCAGGACCAGGGCGATGGACGACAGACGCCCCACGGGCCTAGGTGGAGAGCGGACCGCAATGACCGGTTGGCTCGCCGGGCCGGTGCCCGCGGTGGAGTCGGACGATCGAAGCTGAGATCTCCGGAGCAACTGCTGCTGACGGTGCCGCTTCGCTGGCGGATGCTTGCCTCCCGCTTTAGAAGCATGGGCATGCGCCACCGACGGCGGCACCGGGCGATCGCGTTGATCCTCCCGCGTGGCCGTTGGCGCGCGATTCCTTCGGCGACATAGCGCTCGTGTCGATCCTGGGCCGACCCGCCAACAGGGGGCTTGCACTTTCGGCCAGAGCTAAGCGCGGTGAACGTTCCGCTTTCACGTGGATGCGGTAAAGAGACGGGCGAACTCGCCGACGACCGTGACAGAGCGGCGACGCCTTCGCCGGTCATAGACTCGTCTGTGTGAGTGGCGGCATCTTTCTCCTGCGCGGTGCGGACGACCTGGTACCGATGACCGAGGCTCCGTACGACAGCGAGGACGTCCTTCAGGAGCTGATCGCGAAGTTCCCCGATCTGCTCGCCGGCGATCAACTCACGGGTAGTGAGCCACGACGCTGGCTTCTGATCGGTCGCGAGGCGGCCCTGCCCGATTCTGAGGATGCGGCGGGCCGCTGGTCCGTCGACCACCTTTTCCTCGACCAGGACGCCGTGCCGACCTTGGTTGAGGTCAAGAGGAGCTCCGATACCCGCCTGCGGCGGGAGGTCGTCGGGCAAATGGTCGACTACGCGGCGAACGCCCTCATGTACTGGCCGATCGAGACATTGCGCGGCTCGTTCGAATCTCGGCTGGATCGCGAAGACCGCAACGCTGGCGCCGAGCTGGCGGCGGTCCTCGGGCCCGATACCGATGCCGACACCTACTGGGAGCAGGCGGGCGCCAATCTCAAAGCTGGGCGAATCAGGCTCGTCTTCGTCGCGGACCAGATACCACGCGAGCTTCGCCGTGTCGTCGAGTTTCTGAACGAGCAGATGGCGGCCGAGGTGATCGCGATCGAGGTAAAGCAATACGTCGGGCCCGATGGGCTGCGCACGCTTGTACCGCGCGCGATCGGCCAGACGGCAGCGGCCGAGACGCGTAAGGGAGCGCGCGAGAAGCGCCAATGGGACGAGGCGTCGTTTCTCCACGAGCTCGAGGCAAGGCGCGGCGGGTCCGAAGCTGAGGTCGCGCGTGAGCTTTTGGAATGGGCGGGGATCCAGGAGGCGCGCATCTTCTGGGGCAGCGGCAAGGTCGATGGAGCGTTCCAACCCGTGTTCGATCACGCGGGCCAGGCCTACTATCCGCTCGGGGTCTGGACCTACGGAAGGCTTGAGATCCAGTTCCAATACGTCATGCGGCAGCCGCCGTTCGATGATGTCGAGCTGCGCTTGGAGTTCCTCCGCCGCCTGAACGAGATCCCGGGCGTGTCGATCCCGGACGACGCGATCACACGCCGGCCGCGCATCCCGCTGGCGCTCTTCGCCGCCGACCCGAAAGCACTCAAGGCGCTCAAGGGAGCGCTCGACTGGTTCTGCGAGACGGTGCGATCGGACGCGGAGGATCAACCCGAGGACTAACGCGGACCGCTCGAGCACAGGGGCAGCCCTGGTGGTAGGAGCAAAGGAAATGACGGTTCGCGATGCTGAGGATTTCATCGCCTCCGTCCCGTGGCGGGCGGTCAAGATGGTCGCGGTGGGTGATACCGGCAAGATGCCCGACCCGCACGAGTACGTGATCAAGGGCTGGCGCGAAGTGGACGCCGACGTGTTCGACGCCTTCGTCCGGCTGATCAAGGCCGAGGGCTACCGAGCCAGGTATCGGGCGCCGTACCGGCCCGACCACGTAATGACGAATCACTACCTCGAGATCGGCGGCTGGTGCTACTGGTTCATCTACCCAGGGATGCTCAACCGGGAGCGGGTCGAGCACCGGAAACACGAGCCGATCCCCGATTAGGGGAGTTCACTCCACTCCCTGGCGTAACGACGTCCCGCTTCGCGCGAAAAGCAGCAGCGGCACATGCTCGGATCTTCGGTGTGCGAAGCCCCGTTACGTCGTGCTCCGTAGAGTCTGATTACGGCCAAGGACCCCGGGACGGCCCAGCTGGAGAAGGCGATGCCAGCTCCCACTCGAACCAAAGGCTCGGTACAACAGAGGAGGAGGGCTTGGCTAGAGGCGAAGATCGCTTTGCGCTGAGGGTTGCCTGCGGCAGCTACTTACTCGCCACGTCGATGGCTCGCCAACAGGGCGACGCCGAGCGCCGCAAGAAGATGCAGAAGGTGATCACGATCAAGCGGGAGGCGATCGCTGAGACCTTTCCGCGTCGATTCAACAGGCCACCGAGCGCCCGCGAGGCGCGCGTGGCGCTCGTTTCCGGTCGTTGGTCTGACCGCGAGCGACTCGGTTTTGTCATCGAGATGGCTTTCACGTATCCGTTCCTGCCCTACGAGCTGAAGATCGACAGCGACAACTTCACTAGGGCCCTCGTCGAGTTGGCCGGCGTAGTCGGCGTGGATGAGTCGGTTGTTGATGAAATCGAGTCCGTCAAGGAGGACGCGGAGAAGGAGCTGAAGCACTCCTCGGCATTGCGCAAGCTGGCTCTCGGCGGTGGCGTCTTGGCGGGAGTGGCCATCATTGCCGCGGCGCCATACGCGGTCCCGGCCCTCGGTGTGGCGACTTCCGCCGCCACCGGTGGTGCGGCGGCAACGGCCCACGGACTAGCTCTGTTGGGCGGGGGGTCTCTGGCCGCCGGCGGAACTGGCATGGCTGGCGGGATGGCCGTGATAAGTGCGGCGGGGGCCGGTGCCGCCGGCATGGCGGGCCTTAGCGCACGAGGCCTCATCAACGAGCTGTCGCCTGAGGCCGTCGAGGTGCAGCTGGTCAAGACGATGGTGGCCTTCGCCCTGATTGATGAGCCGAAGGGTGGCGCCGAGGCGATTCTTCAAGAGCTGGATGAGGAGTGCGATGACCTCGCGCGCACGCTCGAACGGGAACGAGGGCTCAATGAGAAGAGGGCGGGCCGGGTGCGGGACCTAGAGCGTAAGTTCGACAGCTACCGCCGGGCGATCGCCTGGATGGAGCGGGTAGCCTCGTCCGAACCCAATTGATCCGCTGACGTAAGCGGGGCCTCCGAGCCGGACTGCCGCCGGTGCCTTCAATGACTCAGCCAGCGAGATTGTCGTAGTGTCGGTCGAGACGGGGAAGATGTGGGTGTTGCTGTGGGACGACGACACCAACCGCCCGCGCGGCAAGACCCAACGCGCTCCTTACTCCAGCTGGGTCACGGCGTCACCGGTCGCAACGGTGCGGAGGGTGCAGGAGTCAAGCGGCATGCTGGGCAAGAGGGATCCATCGGGGGATAATTAGCCAGTGCCCCTGTTTGAGGTGGATCGGCAGTCGCAGTCGGTCACTGAGATCCGCCCGACGACGTTTCCGGCGCTGAAGCTATGGGAACGCCAGGATCTCGAGACCTGGGTGACCTCCGCGCCGGAGTTGGCCGGCGGAGACTTCAGGGTCGTGACATCGGAGTACGACCGCTTCGATCGAACGTCGGAGCGGCTTGACGTCCTCGGCATCGTCAGGATCGAGGAGGGTCATGGCCGCCTTGTAGTTGTCGAGCTCAAGCGCGAGGGCACAAGCACGACGGTCGACCTGCAGGCGATCAAGTACGCGGCGTATGTGGCCGCGAGTCAGTTCGCAGATGTCGTCGATATGTACTCCGCTCACCACGGTGTCGAAGAAGCGACTGCCCGCGAGCAGCTGCTAGAGCTCCTAGGCGGAACGGAGGACGAGCCGCCACTGATCGACAACACGCCACGCATCGTCCTCGTCGCCGCGGACTTCCGACCTGAGGTGACAACGACGGTGCTTTGGCTCGTGGACAACTTCGATGACATGGACATTCGCTGCGTTCGACTGCAACCGTTTGAGGTTGCTGGGCGGGTGATTGTCTCGAGCGAGGTCATCATCCCGCTACCGGAGGCCGAGCAGTATCGGTTAGGGGTACAGCGGAAACGCCGCGAGCTCGAGCGCGACCAACAGCAGAGCGCACGCGCGGGTCGCCTGCTCCCGCGTCTGTTTGAGGCCGGGGCCATTGAGATCGGACAACCACTGTGGTTCCGGCGCGACGCCGTGCCAGCCGACGCTCCCCAGGCATGGAGCACCGAAGAGCCTCTCTATAGCGCCGTCATCGCCACAGCTGAGGGGGTTCGCACATTGCGCTGGCGCGACCCTGAGACTGGCGAGGAGCGCATGGAATCTCCCTCGCTTCTCGCCGCGCGGATTCTTCATCAGCTGGGACTCCGTGAGGGTGAGGTCTCCAGCGAGGGGGTCAACGGCATGCACTACTGGACGGTCGACGGAGAGATCAGCCTGCGAGACCTGGCGGCCGAGACAGGCATCCTCGAGAGAAGCGGACGCCATATCAATCGCAACGCCCTAAAACAACTTTGCGCCAGCATCCCCTCCGGCCGGTGGACAACGTACGGAGATCTGGCCGCCGCGATCGGGGTGCGCGGAGCGGCGCAATCGGTTGCAGGCGTCATCGCCACTGATCCAGAGATACAAAACGCCCACCGGGTCCTGCGCTCAAACCGCCGAATTTCGCCTGGCTTCGCAACCACAGAGGGCACCGGAGGGCCGGAGGTCGCTCGCCGACGACTCGAACGCGAGGGCGTCACATTCGACGATATGGGCACCGCGGACCCCGCTGCCTACTGGAATCCAGTCGCTGACTCCGACTGAAACCCGCGGTCACCGCTTTTCGCGCAGGTTGCCTAAGAGGATTGGGACCAGTCTCGGCGGACATGCTGTGGATCCCTAAGGCGTCCTAATCCGACTCTGGAGTCCAGGCGAGACAACCGCCCGGTTCGGGACCGGGCGGTCGCCCGCTCGGCGGTCGACGGGTTCTGCACCGACTCGTCTGCCCTCGACATCCCGTCGAATGAGTTCGTATCGCCTGGTCGCGCTGACCCACCGACCGCCACGGCTCAAGGTCCCCCGCGTCGACCTTGGGTTGGTTCGCGTCGGCTGTTAGGGTCAGCGGCCGTCCACAGCCCTATCGGCTAGGAGGAGGCCCATGCAGGTCATCGGAGCGGGACTCCCGCGCACCGCAACCACAACCCAGATGGTGATACTCGAGCAGCTCGGGTTCGCCCCCTGCTATCACATGCGAAACGTCCTCGGCGATCTCGAGAACCAGCTCCCGTACTGGGAGGCCGCGATGGATGGCAACGCCGACTGGGACGGCGTCTTCGGCGACGCGAAGTCAACCGTCGATTGGCCGTCCGGCCGCTTCTACGCCGACCTGATCGAGCGCTATCCCGACGCCAAGGTCATCCTGAGCGTTCGCGACGGCGAGTCATGGGTCCGCAGCATGCGCGAGACCGTTTGGGGCATCTTCTTTGGGGACTCGGTCATGCGCCACGTCTCAGACGCGCGCGCGGTCATCGACCCGCTGTGGCGGCGCTACATTGACCTGATGAGCAGGATGAACTGGGGCGAAAACGGCGCGATGAAGGGTGACCATCAAAGCGACGAGGGCCTCATGAACATCATGAAGCGCTGGAACGATCAGGTTCAGGAGACGGTTCCCGCCGACCGGTTGCTCGTTTGGTACCCACCCGACGGCTGGGAGCCGCTCTGTGAGTTTCTCGGGGTCGACGTGCCGTCCGAGCCGATCCCTCGCATAAATGACACCGCCTCGTTCAAGGAGGGGATCACTGGCGGTGGGCTCGGGCTACTCAACGAGTGGTGGGATGCGCGCGAGCGTCCGGCCTCGGGACTGCACGGGGCTCCGCTCGAGCAGGGCGCTGGGACGTAGCAAGCCGGACGGCTGGGGCCGGGCTGTCAGAAGGCTTCAAACCCCCCCGTTCGCGATCATCGAGAGCCCCGTACGCGCGTGGGCCTGTCCGTACCCGGAGCCTTCCGCGGGCGGATCCTTCCCGGGCGGACAGCAGTTCGTCGTGGGGCCGACCGGAGATTCGAGCTGCGGAGCTATCCGTCCGGGACGCTGACGTCGATTACGTGAGCGGCGTTGAAGGCGACCAGCTCCCGCCGGCCATCTCTTGACACCACCGGGATCGGGCTCCGTGCTTCGATGCTTCGCCAGACATAGGCGATCGCCTCCGTGGGCGTGGGCTCAGGCTCAGAATCGATGGTGTGAGTCGCGGCCCCCCTGCTGGTTGTGATGTGGACTTCCATTCTTCACGCGCTCCGAGGTGGCCGAGAGAACCGACCGGCCGGGAGAGGTAACGGGCCGCTAGCAGCCGGATGACGGCGCGACGGGGAGCGTCGCGGCACGATTACTCTGGCTGGCTGTACTGCCAGTGGGCGGTCCGACTCCAAGAGTTCGACCCAGGTGAGCCAGGCCTGGCGAGTGGCCACCTCCGCGCGCGCGGCACTGAAGGCGTCCAGGCTGTCTGCTTCCCTGCTTGAGTCCTTCGCCCGCTCGGTAGCGTCGGCGAGGCGTGCCTGCTCCTTAAGGGCGGTGTCGAGCCGCGTGGCGGCACTTTTGTGCGCTCGCGACTCGGACACCGCCATCATCAGAGCGGGATCAGGTACCTCCAGCCATCGAAACCACAGGGCCTGCTGCGATCCAATCGTTTTCAGCGATTGGCCGCACTGCGGGCAGGCCGCCAGGCCTGCGACCGACATGGTCGTAAATCGAACCCGACAGTCTGGACAACAGGCATGGGCCATGAGGACACGTTTCGCCTAGCAGAACTCGCCTTCCTCGAAACCTAGCGCTGTGCTGGAGCGGCACGGTCGGGGAGGGAGTCGTCGGTGGTCGGCTCGAGCACGAAGACCTCGACCGCCATATCGGGATCGATGTGGTTCTCGCTCATGAACGCGATGACCCGTCTCTCTGTCAGTCCCTCGACAGCGGCGACCATGTCGTCGCGCATGACCTGCTGGAACTGTTGTCGGGTTTGGAGTACGAGCTCGCGCTTTCCGTTATCGGCCAGCACGCGCTCGCCCTTGGTCAGCGTGTCGGCCAGCAGCACCAGGACCGATTCGCGGTTGATATCGGTGCGCGCCTTGGTCGGCCCTCTGCCGGTGTACTGGTGGAGGATCTGCACGACGGCGTTGGAGATGCTGGCCGAAAGCGTGCCGCTTGGATGGGTGTCTGCGTCGTAGGGCATATGAGCCCCTCGCTGCCACCCTCATACACAGGGCCAACGCCGGGCAAGAGGGCAACAAGAGAACCCAACGCGGCGTCTCACATAGTAGTCCGATGCGACATCCCAATTGTTAGGACTTGCCGGACGCGCGTGCAAAGCGACTAGCGTGTCAGGAGACGGTCGCTGACCAGCCGACTTGCCGCTGGCAGACTTGCCGACAGATTGGCCTCCGCCCTACATAACTCAAGGTGGGAGTACTGAGCTCCCTTTGAGAAGGAGGTATCAGTTACGAGCTGGCCCTGCGGCCAGAATTCTCGGGCCAAGCCCGGATGCCACCGACGCGCGACCCGCGCCACGAGGTGAGGGACTGGGTTACTGGTTTTGACTGCGGGGCCGGTGCCGTACTCGGGAGGCGCCCTGCATATGCAGTTTGAGGCGCACCGTCCGTGGACTACAGGACGCGACGCCGCCGAGGAACGACTCTTCCGCCATCGGTCTCCTAGCAGGCATCTCCCGCTAGATTCCTGGGGGCGGCCGAGCCGCTCAGCCGTGAAGTATGCGCCTTCGGCTGCCGCTGAGCAACCGCGGTTGATCCCTTGACCCAGCTACGCGTATTGCGCGCCGCGCGTGCCGGCGGGGCGCTCCGCGGGCTGAGCCCCACTCGACACGGGCCGTAAGCTCACCGGCCGGGACTCCCACGAGCGGTGTATGGCGCCCAAACGCCCGCGAGTTCGACCGGCTGGGCTGAGGTCTCCAACTCCCGCCTGGGATCTGGACTGCGCCACTAGCATGGGCCCGAGGGAAGGGTTGAGTCGATGACCGGGTTTACGAGGTCGGCGCGATGACGCGCCTTCGCCCCATCATGATCGGTGGGGTCGTGCTGGTTGCTGCCTTGATTGCGGTGCTCGCCGTCCTGCTCGTCCGCTCGCAGACGCAGGCACGCCAGGACACCGAGAAGCGCTTCCGCGACGTCGCGACGGTATCGGCGGCGCTCACGGACTCGATCTTCGAGCTCTCCGTTCCTCAGACGGCGAGCCAGGCGGAGTCGCGTTTGGGGGCCACGCATATCGATCCTGGTGCACTGGAGGCCGTCGCCCGTCGCGGACAGAATCCCTATGTCGAGGTCTTCAACGCCAATG
>Ga0307477_10004462_pt1 | contig 10167 bp, 8 predicted proteins | sample atmos_gasesECM2C_FD_203316 | JGI IMG/M metagenome (GOLD analysis project Ga0307477, IMG submission 203316) | Hardwood forest soil microbial communities from Morgan-Monroe State Forest, Indiana, United States - atmos_gasesECM2C_515 | ecosystem: Environmental > Terrestrial > Soil > Temperate... | reverse complement strand
CTGATATTCGTGCTCGAACCAGCCGGCGCCTATACCCCAATCGAGGCGGCCGCCACTGAGCACGTCGACGGTCGAGGTCATCTTGGCCAGCAGGGACGGATGGCGATACGAGTTGCAGCCCACCATCTGACCGAGGCGGGCGGTGGTCGTCCGCTGGCTCAGGGCGGCCGCCATAGTCCAGCATTCGAAAACCGTCTCGTGGGCCGGCTTGGGCACGTTGTGGAAATGGTCGTAGAGCCACAACGACCGGTACCCGAGTTGCTCGGCGGCGCCGGCCAGCTCCAGAGCGGTGGACCACTTGGCCTGAGGGTCGGCGATACCGGCCAGCTCCATCTTCCAGCCCTGGGGCACGAAGGCCCCGAACCACACCTGAGTACTCATGGCGGCGCACCCTACCGGGCCCACTTGGCGCACCCGCCCGACTACGGTCGCCGGGGTGGAGTTCAACCTTGCCGATCTGTGGGAGTCGGTTGCGGCCGCCGTGCCGCAACGGGAAGCGCTCGTGTTCGGACCGCGCCGCTTGACGTACGGCGACCTCGAGCAACGCGCCAACCGCCTCGCGCATGTGATGCAGGCGCGCGGCGTCGCGGCGGGTGATCGCGTCGGGCTCTACCTGCACAACGGCAACGAGTACATCGAGGGGATGCTCGCCGCCTTCAAGGTCCGGGCCCTGCCCGTCAACGTCAACTACCGGTACGTGGCTGACGAGTTGAGGTATCTGCTCGACGACTCCGGCGCGCGATTGCTCATCCACGACGATGATTTGACCGAGACGGTCAAGGCGGTGACGTCCAGCGTGGTGTCACTTGGCTCGACGCTGGCCACCGGCGAGGAATACGAAGCCGCGCTGGCCCAAGCGTCCCCCCAAGCCGGCTTCGCGCCGCGTTCAGCCGACGATCACTACGTCTTGTACACAGGCGGGACCACCGGCATGCCCAAGGGCGTCATGTGGCGCCAGGAGGACATCTTCTTCGCGGCTATGGGCGGGGGCAACGCCCTCGGGCCTCCAATCAAGCGGCCTGAGGAGCTCGCCCCCAAGGCGGTCGACGGCCGCAGCAAATGCCTCCCCGCCTGTCCGTTCATGCATGGCACTGCGCACTGGGCCGCCTTCGCCACCCTCTACGCGGGCGGCACGGTGGTGGTCTCCGCCGACCAGCACCTGCGCCCGGCCAACCTGCTCGAGCTGGTCGCGCGCGAGGAGGTCAACCTGCTGGTCATCGTGGGAGACGCCTTTGCCCGACCTCTGGTTGACGCCCTCGAAGCCGACGCGGCCCTGCGAGATCGCATAACGAGCCTCTCGGTCATCCTCTCCGGCGGCGCCATCCTGTCGCCTGCGGTCAAGGCGGCGATGACCCGGCTCCTGCCATCCACGTTGCTGGTCGACGGCTACGGGGCGTCCGAGACTGGAGGCCAGGGCCAGATGATCGCCGGGGCCGCAGGCGAGGGCAACCACCCGAGGTTCGTGGTCAACGACGAGACCATGGTCATCGACGAGGACTACCGGCCGGTCGAGCCGGGCTCGGGCGTCGTCGGTCGGGTGGCCCGGCGGGGCCACATCCCGCTGGGCTACTACAACGATCCAGTGAAGACCCAGGCGACTTTTCCCGTGATCGACGGGGTGCGCTGGGCCGTGCCCGGCGACTTCGCCACTGTCGAGGCCGACGGCACGGTCGAGCTCCTCGGGCGCGGTTCGATGTCGATCAACACGGGGGGCGAGAAGGTGTACCCGGAGGAGGTCGAGGCGGTGCTCAAGGGCCATCCAGCCGTCTTCGACGCCGTCGTGATCGGCCTGCCCGATGCCCGTTGGGGCGAACGGGTCGTGGCCGTGATCCATCCTCGCGACGGGCAAGCGGCTCCGACCGCGGCCGACCTCGCCGGCCATTGTCGCGAGGCGCTCGCCAGCTACAAGCTCCCCCGTGACGTCGTCGTGGTCGGTCGCATCGTGCGCTCGCCGTCGGGAAAACCGGACTACCGCTGGGCCAAGGCCCAAGCCACCAGCGCCCTGGCCGGCGCCGGCTGAGGGCCGCCGCCGTGGGCGAACCCTGCCCGGTGTGCGGCGCCGACCTAGCCGACGACACCGAGGCTTGGTTGCACCTGCGCGAGGCCCACGCCGGCTCGCCGGACGGGCCCCGGCCGGCGCGCCCGAGCCCGTCCAGCCCGAACCCGTCCAGCCCGTCGGGCCCGGGCTCGCGCGCCCCGCGGCCCACGTCTCGACCGGACGTGCCCGCCGGCGCCGGTGGCGTGTGGCGCCAGGGTTGGCGCAATGGTCCGGCCACCATGGTCGTCATCGCCATCACGGTGGGCGCCTACGCGTTACATCGCCTCCTCCAGGTCACAGCCCACGTCAACACCGACCACAAGCTGGCCGGCATCGGAACGCTGGGGGGGCATGGCGAATGGTGGCGGCTGGTAACCCCGCTCGTCGTGCATTTCGGGGTCGTGCACCTGCTGGTCAACATGGCCTGGGTGTACCAACTCGGCCCCGCCATCGAACGGGTCATGGGCAAGGTCGGGTTCGTGGCCACCTACCTGGCCTCCGGGATCGCCGGCAACGTCACGTCCGATCTCGTCTACTACAACCACCAGAACGTGCTCGCCGGGGGCGCCTCAGGGTCGGTGTATGGCCTCGGCGGCGTGCTCGTCGGGGCGTGGGCCGTGGCGTCGTGGATCGACCGCCGATACGGCGGACCCCGCCGGCCGGGCAGCGTGATCCTCAACACGGAGGTCGTCCGCTCGCTCGCCATCTTCTTCGGGGCCTACATCGTCGTCACCCTGACCATCCTCAAGGGCGTGGACACGGCCGCCCACGCCGGCGGAGGGGTCATGGGCCTGATCATCGGGGCTGGGTTGGCGTGGACGCGCAACCGCCCCGTGAGCGCGGCGCCGTCCTCCTAGGCGCGGGGCCGTCCTCCTAGGCTCGTCGCCGTGCGTCAACCAGGCCGCGTGACGGCCCTCCTCGGTGTGCTGATCGCCGTCTTGGCCGCTTGCAGCAATACCGCTTCGGAAGTCAGTGGTTCTGGCCCCGACGGTGCCCGGTCGGCCACCCCGCCGTTCAGCTCCTCCGCCCCCACGACGTGGGATGTCACCGCCGAACAGGCCCGGCTGCAGCAGATCATGATCACCGCGGCCGATGTCCCGACCGACTGGAGCGCGCAACCGGCCACCGGCAAAACCAACGAGGCCGCCGACAGCCTCAACCTCGCGAAATGCCTCGGCGTGAAGGACACCTATCCCGATCAGGTCGCCAGCGTCGACTCGCAGGAGTTCACCTCGGGCGAATTCCAGGTGTCGTCGCACGCCAACTCCTTCTCTTCAGAGAGCGACATCGACATCGACGCGTCGGCCTTCAGCAAGCCGCAGTTCGCCCAATGCGAGGAGGCGCTCGTCCCCCAGGACGCCGGCCCCGGCACCACGGCAACCATCACGGTCACCCCAGGTCCGGCGCCGACCCGGGCCAATCAAGTGGCTACCGGCTCGGCCAACGTCCATGGCCCATCAGCCAGCGCCACCGTGTACTCCGTCTTCATCCGGGGTCCCCGCGCCGAGGTCGAGGTGGACTTCGTGACGACATCAACCCGAGCGTTCCCGGCCGATCTGCGCCAGAAGCTGGCCGACGTGGTCGCCCACCGCGCTGCCACCAGCTGACCTCTACAACGGCAGGTCGCCGGTGGCGGTGCGCGTCGAGCCGTGGTCCTTGAAGGCGGCAATGGTGTTCTTGGCGATGGTCATCTAATGGATCTCGTCGGCCCCGTCGGCAAACCGGCTCCAGCGCGCTTGCTTGAGCATGTCGGCCAGCGGCGTATCGGTCGAATACCCGAGGGCCCCGTGCACCTGGATGGCTCGGTCGATGATGCGCCACAGGCTGTTGGCCACAAAATGCTTGGCCATGGAGACTTCGGTCTTGAAGGGCTGGTTGCGCTCGATCTTGTACGCCGCATGCAGGACCATGAGCTTGCACTGGTACAGCTCCATGGCCGAGTCGGCGATCAACCATTGGATGCCTTGCTTCTCAGCGAGGATGGAGCCATGGCTGAACCGGTTGAGCGACCGGTCCACCATCATGTCGAGCGCGGTCTCGGCCTGGGCGATCCAGCGCATGCAGTGGGCGAGTCGGGCCGGACCGAGACGGGCCTGGCCGAGGAGGTGACCCTGGCCCCGGCCGCCCAGCATGTTGGCGGCCGGCACACGAAGGTCGGCGATACGGATCTCGCAGTGGTTGTGTCCGCCCGACATCGTCTCGACGTCGCGCACGATCTCCCAACCGTCTGACGGGAGGTCGACCAAGAAGGCCGAGTTGCCGGCCTGGGGAATGTCGGGGTTGTCGTCGGTCCTGGCGATGAGGATGGCGAAGCTCGCGCCTCGCGCCCCGGAGATGAACCACTTGTGCCCGTTGATGACCCACTCGTCTCCGTCCTGATAGGCCCGGGTCTGGATGAGAGTCGGGTCACTGCCCGCCACTTCGGGCTCGGTCATCGCGAAGCAGGATCGGGCCGTTCCGTCGCACAGCGGCCGCAGATACCTCTCCTTCTGATCGTCGGTGGCCCAGTGCAACAACGTGTGCTGGTTGCCCTCGTCCGGGGCCTGGCAGTTGAGCACGAAGGGTCCGAGGCCCGTCTTGGCCGCCTCGGCGGAGACTGCGGCCATGGCCGTGGGACCGAGGCCCATGCCGCCCCACTCAGCGGGCATGTGCGGGAGCCACAGGCTCCACTCCTTGGCCTTGCCCCTCAGCTCGACGATGGTCTCGACCAGCGCTCGCCGGTCGGCCCGGCCATCGCCATCCGCGGCCCGGTTGGCCCGCAACTTCTCCTCCGCGGGCCGCACCTCGCTGTCGATGAACTGGCGTACCCGGAGGCGAACGGCATCGATCTCGGGCGGGAAGGTGAAGTCGATCATGCCCACCGTCTACGCCCCACCAGTCCCGGGCGCAAGCCCCGCCCCTCGGGCCGCGCCACGCAAGCCCCGCCCCTCGGGCGGCGGACGCAAGCCCCGCCCCTCGGGCCGACCCCGACCGCGCCTCGAATGTATGAGCAAGTACTCCTAGAGTGAGAGCGTGGAACGCCGCGTGGAGGACCTGGCTCGGAGCGCGGAACTGTCGGTGGACACCGTGCGCTACTACCAGGCCAAGGGCCTGCTGGCCCCGCCCCGCCGAGAGGGTCGCGTCGCCTGGTACGACGAGGCCCACCTCGAGCGCCTGCGCCGCGTCCGCCAGCTGGCCGCCCAGGGCCTCACCTTGGCCACCATCGGCCGCCTGCTCTCGGGCGAGCTCGACGCCGCCGACGAGGCGCTGGCCACGGTGCTCGCCTCGCCTGATCCCGATCCCGAGGAGCTCCTCACCCTGGACGACCTGGCCGAGCGCACCGGCATCCCGGTGGCCCTCCTCCAGGCCATCCACCGCGAAGGCCTACTGGTCGCCCGCCGCCTCGACGGGGAGGCCCGATTCACGGCCGCCGACGTCGACGTCGCCCGAGCCGGGCTGACCCTGCTCGAGGCTGGACTCCCGTTGCCCGAGGTACTCGAGCTGGCGCGCCGCCATCACCAAGCCATGCGCGACGTGGCGGAGCGGGCGGTGGCGTTGTTCGACGATTTCATTCGCCAGCCCCTGCGGGCTTCGGAGATCGGTGACGAGCAGGCCGCGGCTCGCCTGGTCGACGCGTTCCAGGCCCTGCTGCCCGCCACGGTCGCCCTCGTGACCCACCACTTCACCCGCACCCTGCTGGCCGTGGCTACGGAGCACATGGAGAAGGTCGGAGTCGATGCCGAGCTGGCCGCCATTCAATCCGAGGAGCGGTCGTGGATCGGGTGAGGCCCGCCCTGCCCACCGGAGAAGAAAAGGCGCGGGCCGTGCGGCTGATGTTCGACGCCATCGCCCCCCGTTACGACCTGCTCAACCGGCTGCTGACTCTGCGCATGGACGTGGGCTGGCGCCGGCGGGCAGTCCGGGCGTTGGCTCTCGGACCAGGGGCGGTCGTGATCGACGTCGCGTGCGGCACCGGCGACCTGTGCCGCGCGCTCGGGGCTCGGGGCTACCGGCCTATCGGCGTTGACCTGTCGCTGGGCATGCTGACGTGCGGGCGGACGCGTACTTCCGCGCCGCTCGTCCAGGGCGATGCGCTGCGGTTGCCGCTACCCGACGCGGCCGTCGAGGGCGCAACCAACGGCTTCGCCCTGCGCAACCTGGTCGACCTGGGCGCCTTCTTCGACGAGCTGGCCCGGGTCGTCCGACCCGGCGGACGCATCGCCCTCCTGGACGTGGCCGAACCGCTCAACCCCGTGCTGCGAGCAGGCCACGCCATGTACTTCGGCCACGTCGTCCCCCACGTCGGCGGCCTGCTGTCCGACGCCGACGCCTACCGCTACCTCCCCCGGTCGGTCGCCTACCTGCCGCCCCCCACGACCATGCTCGAGCGCCTCGCCGCCTCGGGGTTCGGGGCCGTCGAGCGCCGCCTGCTGAGCGGGGGAATCGCCCAGCTCGTGACCGCCACCCGCCAGCTCACGACGAGCCCGCCGTGAGCGTCGCCCAGACCCTGGTGGCCCGCACCGCGCCCCTGCCGGGCGACGTCGATCTCCTCGCCTTCGCCGGCCCCGACGGGTACGTCCTGGAACGCGACGGCACCGGTCTGGCCGGGAGGGGCCAGGCCCTGCGCATCGAGCTTCCCGACGGTCTGGGCGGTGTCGGCGCGACCGAGCGGGTGGAGGCGACGCTGGCGTCGATCGTGGTCGAGGACGAGGTCGGAGCTCCCGGAACGGGCGCCGTCGCCCTGGGCGCCCTCCCCTTCGCCCCGACCGCGCCTGGGAGCCTGGTCGTCCCCGAGGTCGTCGTGGGCCGGTCCCGGGACGCCGCCTGGATGACGACGTTTGGCCCGCTCAGCCCGGCGCCCGCGGCCCGGCCACCCCGCGCCCGTGCGCCCGACACCTTCAATTTGACCCCTGCGCTGACCCATGAGGAGTGGGCCGGGCTCGTGCGTCGCGCCGTGGCCGCCATCCAGGCCGGAGACCTGCGCAAGGTCGTCCTGGCGCGCGAGGTGCTGGTCGAGGCCAACCGGCCCATCGACGTCGTCGCCGTGCTCGAGCGGCTCCGGGCCCTGTATCCGTCCTGCACGGTCTTCAGCGTCGACGGCTTTGTCGGCGCCACCCCAGAGTTGCTGGTCGCCCGCGTGGGCGACAGGGTTTCGAGTCATCCGTTGGCCGGCACCATCGCCCGAAGCGGCGACCCCGACACGGACGCCCGTCTGGGCGCCGTGCTGCTGGAGTCGTACAAGGAACGCCAGGAGCATCGCTTCGTCGTCGACGACGTGGCCGCGGTGCTACGGGCTCACTGCGCGACCGTGGACGTACCCGACGCGCCCACCGTGGTGTCGCTGCGCAATGTAAGTCACCTGGCCACCAGGATCGCCGGCACGTTGCGCCGTCCTGTCTCCGTGCTCGAGCTGGCCGCCCAGCTGCATCCCACCGCCGCCGTCGGCGGCACGCCCCGGCGGTCTGCCCTCGACTGGCTGGCGGCCAACGAGCGGTTGGACCGCGGCCAGTACGCCGGCCCCCTAGGCTGGGTCGACGCCCAGGGCGACGGCGAGTGGCTGCTCGGTATCCGCTCGGCCCTGGTCCGGGGCCGGATGGCCCGGCTCTACGCGGGGGTGGGCGTGGTGGCCGACTCGGATCCGGCGGCCGAGCTCGTGGAGACCCAGCTCAAGCTCCAAGCCTTGCTCGCCGCGCTCGTTCGTCCGTGAACCGCGAACGCGCCACCAGGGGCCAGGCGATGGCAGAAGGGTGGCAATAGTTCGATCGTTCTGCCACCTCGTCCCGCCGCCTCGTCCCGCCGCCCAACCGGCCCCCGCCTCGTCCCGCCGCCTCGTCGCGCCGCCTCGATCGTTCTGCCGCCTCGTCCCGCCGCCTCGTCCCGCCGCCTCGTCCCGCCGCCCAACCGGCCCCCGCCTCGTCCCGCCGCCCAGCCGCCCAGCCGGCCCCGCACGCGCAAAGCCCAAAGCGCGCCGGCCCGGCCCCACCAAGGGCTACTTCCCGAAGCAGTTGAGCTGCTTGCCGGGTCCGCCCAGGGCGGCGAGGTTGCGGCTGTCGTACATCTGGGCTCCGTTGCACCACTGGTACGCGCCCTTGGTGTTGTCGAAGGCGCTGATGACGTTGGGGTTCCAGTAGGCGAGGGTGAACGATTCGACCGGGTCAAAGACCTGGGGCCCGAAGACCCACGTGTCCTCGACGACGTCGCTCGGCAACGAGGGGGGCAGGGAGAAGACCCCGGCCTCGAACGTGGCCGCGTTGAGGTTGGGTCCGGCCGCCTGCAGACCATCGAAGATGTGCATGAGCGTGTAGTACGCCACGTAGAAGTACGGCGGCGAGTTGGGTGGCTCCTCGGCCGGGACCTTCCCCGGGTAGGCGAGCTGGAAGGCCTTGAACGGCTCGGTCTGGACGCTGGGCGGGAACTGCGGCCCACCGGTGACCGAGTGGGACCACACCTGCTGGTTGTAGTCCCGGGCGACGGGGTCGTTGAACCAGGTGGCGAACCACTCCGGGAGATAGTTCTGCTGGGAGGCAGCGTTGGTCAAGAAGATGGGGATGATCGGATCGCAGGCGCACAGGATGGACGTCACCCCGGCCGCCTTCATCGAGGCCATGGTCGACACCGCTTCCTGCTCGAAGTTGGCCACGTTGATCGGGTAGGCGACGGTGCGGGCCGCGGTCACCCCGCACTGGGCCTGGGCGTCGGCCTTGGCCTGGTTGATCACCGACGTGTACACCGGTGTGTCGGGGTAGATGATCCCGAACTTGCGCGTGGTGTGCTGCGCGATCGGATCCCCCGCGAAGATGGCTGGCATGCCGGCCATGCGGCGACAGATCACTGCCACCGTTTCCTTCAGAGCGGTGCTGCCATTGGCTTGCTGCACCGAGTACTCGTAGGGAGCGTGCTGCTGGAACCACTGCTCCGAGAGTCCGATGGACGAGAAGCTGATCACGTGCTCGGCGGCAAGATCCTCCTCGTAGGGCTGGGAGGCCTCGAGCGAGAACGTGAGATCGCCGAACGCGCCCATGTCATGAACGGTCACGGCGTCGGCTTGGGTCGCACCGAGACCCTGCCCCTGGTCCTCCTGAAGGTAGTCGCCCTGCCCCTGGTACGTCTTGAGCACGACGTGACGGCCGTAGAGCTCGAACTGCGTGTTGAAGTACTGAACGTAGGACTTGAAGTCGGCCACCATGGCGTCCTGGTTGATGTTTGCCGCCCCCGCCGCGGCGTTGATGGCGGCCTGCTGAGCGGTGTTGGCCAGCCGGAAGGTGAGCGTGATGGTGCTGCCCGTCACGCCCTGGCCGGTGGCTCCGCCGTTGTCGCCCTGAAACGCAGCCACGCACAGCGGGGCGTACTTCGAGAAGGCGAACTGGCGCACCCCCGGCCCGCAGTGCACGCCGGTCTTGGCCACGCCGGACGCCGACCCGCCCCCGAAGGTGCCGCCCGACGGGTTGGCGACCCCGCTCGCCGAGCCGCCCGCCCCGCCCGCGCCCGTGCCGAGCGCGCCGCCCCCCGTGCCGAGCGCGCCGCCACCCGTGCCCGACGCGCCGCCACCGGCCGAGCCCGCCGATCCACCGGCCGAGCCTGCCGATCCACCGGACGCGCCCGTGGCCAACGAGCCGCCCGGGGCGCCTCCTCCGGCCCCACCCGAGCCGCCGGAGGCGCCCGCGCCCAGCTGCACGCCCGCGCCGCCCGCGCCGCCCGTGCCGGTCGGTTGGGTGGTGGGCACGAACACGAGCAGCAGGACGAGAGCCAGGGCGCCGGCCAGCACCGGCGCGTAGCGGCTCCCAAGCTTGAGCAGGTAGCGCCGCAACATGGCCTCGAACTCAACCTGGGGCGTGTCTGGTCCGTCGACCATTTCTCACCAACCTCTCTTCACGATGTCGTCACCGCCGCGCCGGCGCGGGGCCGAGCCGTCAGTGGGCGGCGCTTGGCACCAACCCGACCGGAGCGAGCGATGGCCGTGTCGTCGGTCCCCAGGTAGCAGCTGATCACCGTCGGGTCGCTGACCACCTGGTTGGGCAGGCCCTCGGCGACCACCTGGCCGAGATGCAGGCATACAAGGCGATCCGAGATCGACGAGACCAGGGGCACGTCGTGCTCGATGACGATGAACGTCGCGCCCGTGTGCTCGCGCAAGTCGAGAATGAGGGCGC
>Ga0307477_10004461_pt1 | contig 10170 bp, 9 predicted proteins | sample atmos_gasesECM2C_FD_203316 | JGI IMG/M metagenome (GOLD analysis project Ga0307477, IMG submission 203316) | Hardwood forest soil microbial communities from Morgan-Monroe State Forest, Indiana, United States - atmos_gasesECM2C_515 | ecosystem: Environmental > Terrestrial > Soil > Temperate... | reverse complement strand
ACCTGGGAAATTTCTCCGGGCATCGGCAGGGCGAGGAGGACTATGAAGCGCTGGTCACGCGAATCCACGACGTGACGCTCGAGCACGGGATCCGCTTGGGCGGGCCACAGGCTTGGAAAGGACGTCCGGGATTCACGTTCTTCCAGGGCCCCGGCGAGACGGAACTGATCCGAGCCGGAGCGCGCGCGAACCTCTCGGCGAATCCTGAAGCGAAGCCGACGGCCGCGCCGGTCGAAGGCGAGAAGCCGAGGTGAGGAAGAGAAGAGCAGAGAAGGGGAGATCAGGGGTTGCAGGGAACACATGAGAATCAGATAGCTGAGTTTCCTTGCGCTCCCCTCACTCGTGACATTGGCGGCCGAAGGTAGGGGGAACGACACCATCGTTCCCGGGGCGCAGCATCACGCTCTGCCCCGGAAGCAAGGACAACAAACAGCGATGCCGCGGTTACCGTTGTGCCGGGCTGGTCGAGCTCGGCAAACCCGCGGATGCCGACGGCGAGGCACTGCAAGGGCCGAGATCCTTCACGAGCTTCTTGGCCGTGAACGTCTCCGTACCGCCATCGTTCTTGGAGGTCTTGCCCTTGAGCAGCACACGCTGGCCGGGCTTTAGATACACGTCACCGGGAACCAGTGCGTAGGGTTTGTCGTTCTTTTCGTCGAGCAGACGCAGGCCGTCGTCGGCGGGTTGAACGCAGCCGCTCATGCGACCGCGGTAATGCAATGCAAGAAAGAGAGTGCCCACGCCAGCAGCGGCTCCTGCTCCGATGGCAGCGCCAGTCGCGAAGCCGTAACCGCCCTTGGGCGCCATGTAGGTGCCGCCCCCTCCGGTCCCGCCGCCGCCACCGTACTGGGCGAAGGCTTGGCCAGCCGCCAGGAACGCCAGCGAAGAACAAAGAACAAGCCGGAGGACACTCTTGGCCAGAAAACGTCCGAGTTGCCGGGGGAAATTGGCAGAAATCTTGTTCACAACGGCCTCCCTTCAAACCGAAATGCACGATTTGATCGACAACACGCCGTTGCTCGTCTGGGCCGCGAAACTGGTGAAGAAATTCCGAGCCGTTGCGTAAAAGGTGCAAAGCCGGGAACAACTCTGCGATCAATGCGATGCGTCGCCGGGGATGACTTTTGCCCTATCCCCTTGATTCCTTACCTTTTCCTGACCTTTTCTTTTCCTCGGCTTCCTGGCCGGCTGACCCCCGGGGCGCAAGCTAAGCGGGGGAGGCTAGTCGAAGGGGGCGAATGGCTTCGGGGGAGATACCTAATTTACTACCGGTGCCGGCATGTTGTAGGCTGCCGGTATGCTCATCGGTCAGAAGTTAAGGGAAATTCGTGAAGCAAAAAAGATGAGTCAGATGGAAATCGCAGAGTCCACGGGGCTGGTGCAGCCCTATGTATCCCGCGTGGAGAACGGGCACACGATTCCGGGTGTGGAAACGCTGGAAAAGTGGGCCAGCGCTCTGAAGATTGCGCTTTACCAGATTCTCTACGACGGCGAAGAGCCGCCCAAGCCGTTGAAACTTTCCGGCAATCATAACCGCGAGTTGTGGGGAAATTCCGGGCGCGATTCGCACCACCTCAAGCGGCTGCGGCAATTCCTGGCGAGGATGAATGAACAGGAACGCGAGTTGCTGCTATCACTGGCGGGGCGGATGGCGTCGCGGCCGCGGCGAAGGGCGGCCGAGGACAAGAGGAAGTAACCCTGGTGCGGGCGGATGGTCGTCAGTTCTAGGTCCTCAGTTTTCTGCTTTTGGATTTAGCTTTTTTGTCTTTTGGTTCCCGGTTTTCGTGCTGAACGCAGGCCTGCCTGGAAGCGGCGTCCGAGTCTGAATTCTCGGGAGACTCGACGCCGGGGCGGGCAATGAGCCGGCGAAGCGCTTCCTCGCCACCGGCGCCGCGCTGGGTTCCGGCGACGAAGCCGTCGCGGTTAATCACCACGTAAATGGGATAGACGGTGGCCTGATACATGGCCGCAAGGTTGGTGTCTTCCATCAGCACGATTTTGCAATCGCGCGGGTGCTGTTCGAGGTATTTCTTGACCGTTTTCTTGGATTCACCGACGTCGAAAGCGAGAAGAATGAGCCCTTTGGCGGCGAGTTCCTTGCCGATCTTGTCGACGAAGGCGGCTTCGTCCGCGCAGTAGCCGCACCAAGTGGTCCAGAATTCAAACAGAGCTACCTTGCCCTGGATGGTCCGATTGGTGAACTTTTCGCCGGTCGTCGTGGTGGCGGAAAAACGCGGGGCGGTTCCTTTTCGTTGGAGCCGACGGCGAGATCGAGGGCGCTGCCGAGCAGGGCGGCGCACAGCGCGCTGCGGAAGAAAATAGTTTGCACGCGCATGGCCGCAATGTAGCACACATCGCGGAGCAGGGCTCAGGGGACGGGGGGATAAAGGCTGGGGAATAGGGCACCGAAACGGCCGGCACTGCGTGCTTGCTCCGGCGATGACGGCCCAAAGTATTTTCTCCGAGCAGCCGAGCAGGGCGGGGAGTGGTTTTCGGGCCGTGCGTGTGTTAAAGAGGGCGCGGAAGTAGCCGGAGGGAACATGCGGAGAGAGCGAAAGTACGGGGTCACCGTATCCAGGTTGGTCTTGCTGCTGGCGGTCTTTGTTGTCGGGGCTGGCGTGACCGCGGAAAACGTGGCCCCGCTGAATGCCCAGACTGCCGGCCAGCCGACGGACAAAACCATCGTGGTCTTTGGGCAGTCCATTCATTATTGGGATGTCGGCTCGGGACCGGTGGTCGTGTTGGTGCACGGGCTGGGGAGCCGCAAGGAGGACTGGCTGCCGGTTCTGGAGCCCCTGGCGCAGAAATACAGGTTGCTCGTGCCCGACCAAGTCGGGTTTGGAAAATCAGACAAACCGCTGCTGGACTACAGCGTGCAGACGTATGTGGATTTTCTGAATGAGTTTTTGCGGCAGTTGAAGGTAGAGAAGGTGAGCTTGGTGGGCGAATCGCTGGGCGGGTGGATCTCCGCGCTGTACGCGGTGGAATTGGCCGACGGAGCGCACCTGATTCCAATGGAGAAGCTGGTGCTGGTGGACGCGGCCGGGTTGAAGCAGGACACGCCGATTCCGAATCTGAATCCAAGTTCTCTGGCGACGATGCGCGGAGTGATGGAAGCCGTGTTTTACGATACGCGCTGGCTGAATGAGGATGCCCTGCGGAAGATTTTCACGGACAAGCTGGCGACACACGACGCGTACACGGTGCGGAGTTTTCTGGGGAATCCGATGATCGCTACGGAAAGGTTGGACGCCCGCATTGGGAAGATCAAAACGCCGACGCTAGTGGTGTGGGGGAAACAGGACAAACTACTTCCGATCGCGGCGGGGGAACGCTACGCGGCGGGAATTGCTGGGGCGAAGCTAATCACTTTCGACAAGTGCGGACATGTGCCTCCGATTGAGAAATCGGATGAGTTTGTTGCGGCGGTGATGGCATTTCTGAGCGTAGAAGCGGCACTGCACTGAGGAGGAGCGCGCAAATCACGGCCGGCGGAAAAGGACGCGAAAACGGCGGACGTCCGGCTCGCTGACATCAGGAAGAATGTCGAACAAGATTTCCTCGAGACCGTGAGCGGTGAGGGCGGAAATTTCCGCACGCGTGAGGGCCAGGGCATTTCACCTTCGGGATCAGAAGCTTCGCGGTGGCGCGCGATCAGGAGCAGATGGCCGCCCGGGCGGAGAAACGCGGCGATGTTTCTCGTGGCCTCAGGACGAAGCGCGGCGGGCAAGACCTGGAGCGTGTTCGTTTCGAAAACAAAATCGAACTGGCCGCGCCAAGGCGCGGGAGGATGCGGCAGATCGGCGGTCTGATAGTCCACTCGGGAATGGGGGAAGCGCTTTCGGGCATTGCGAATGGCGGTCTCGGAAATGTCGAACCCGGTAGTGCAAAAACCCCACCTGGCGTGTTGCGCGGCGGCGGCGCCGAGCCCGCAGCCAGCGACCAACGCGGATTTTCCGGCGGCTTGTTGCCGATACTGCATCCAGAAACCGATGAGATGCGGCGTGGGATGGTAGTCCGCCCAAGGGACAGTGCTCTTCCCTTCCTCGGCTTCGCGGTAGAACGTCAAACCATCCGGTGGGATCGTCCTTGCGGCTGAACTCGGCGGCAAGTTCACGAGCCCGCTTCCGATCTTGCATATGGCGCAATGATAGCGCGAGAAATTAGTAGAGAGACGGCCGGAGCGGGACAAGAGCCCTGGCTGGCGCGGACCTGACGGTGAATTCCGTGGAACGTATGACGGTTTGGTCGCTGAGAGCGTCGATGGCGGTGACTTCGATAGTGTAGCGCCCGGGAGCGAGTGAACTCACGGGGATGAGACGCTCAATGGTGAGCTGCTCGCCGCCCTGGTGAAGATGATCGGCGGTCTCAACAGCGCGCCACACTTCTTTTTGATCCTTCGTCTGGGTGATGCGGTACCCGACGGAAACCTTTGTTTTGTGACTAGCTTCGTCGACCTTCAGGTTGTAGAGCTGCAGATAAATCCCGAGGCTGTCCGAGCTAGAAAATTCTTGCTTCAGGCGCGGACGGACCTTGTAGGAGCCGAGGACAAACTGGCCGACGCCGACTTGCGGGGAAGCAACAGGTTCGATTTGGTCGGCGAGAATCAGAGAGCTTGCGTCGAGCTTTCCTTCTTCAAAATGAGGAACGCGAAGGGCGGCAGCCAAAATACCGATATGGCCATTCAGCCCGTCCTGGATGACCAGGTCCAGGCGGTAGAGACCGGATCGGAGTGGAGTGGACTTTTGATAGATCGAGGAGAGATCCAGTGATGATGGGAAGAGCGATTCGGGGATATCGCGCGAAATGACATCCTCAAAGGTCTGGACGATGCGACCACCGGGATCGGTGATGCGACAGTAGAGATCCAGAACAGCCGAGCGCAAGCCTTGTTTGCTCTGGAAACTGAGATCGCCATTGCGCAGTTCGACGGTGATGGGAACAAGGGCCGTGTTGGGAGTCGCCCGAAGAAAATCCGCACGGTATTGGAACGGCAGTTGGTTGGCGACGATGCGAGAAGCTACTTTCTCCTTAAGATCCCCGAAATGTCCGGGAGGTCGCTGGACGCGGAAATACCGGTCCAAGTTGTCAAACTCGTTGTTGCCTGCGCTCAATCCGCCGAGCGGCATGGGACAGGTGGTGCCGTTGCCATGGGTGAAGCGGTCGGCGATTGACGCTTTACCCAGTAACTCCGAGAGGCTCGGCGCGGCACCGGGGACGTGCGCGAGAGCGTCCTTCTCACAAGGGTCCGTCGTGATGTGATATTCGCCGCTACCAGTGGGATCCACAAACTCGATTTCGACGTTTTCGCCAATCCCATCCAAGTGGCGATAGCGCCACACCTCCCAGGGAAACGCGGTTGAGGAACCACCGCCTTGTTCCGGGGAACGCTCGTATGTGCCCCCGGCGGGATGGGAGTCGATTTCATCGGGTGGACCCCAGATGGTGTAGATACGGCCACGATCAGTCTTCCTGCCAGGGATGCCGGAAGAGAAGTGTTCGTCAGCATAGGCCAGCCGGCGATAATGCTCTTCCTTCGCTGAATTGACGGGTGATTCCGGGTCGGAGTTGCGTCTGTCCCAGAAAAGTTCGATAAACTGCTCCCGTTCCTCATTGGTGGAGAGCTCCAGGAACGCCCTGCGCTCACGCTCGGTAATAATGTCCGAAACCTCATTTTCCAACCAGCTCTTGTCCTCACCGCTTAATTCTTTATAGAACTGCTTCTGGAGCTTTTTGAGTTCTTTCGGAGAGGGCCGCTTGGAGGAACCGTCCTGCGAGGCGGGTTCGCCCTGAGGCCAGCAATATCCCGTCCAAAGGAGGCTAATTGAAATGCCGAGAAGTATCAGGTGGCGGGGCGGGACTTTCATGAAGACACCTCATTCGGGAAATCTTTCGAAGCAGCCCAGGCACCTATGGCACATCCCAAATCGCCACGCTAGCGAAAGTTCAGGTTATCAACTCAGAATCGGGAAAGACCTGCGAGGTTGCCTGCCCGCCCTGACATTGATGTGGAGGGTGTAGGAGCAGGCGTGATCCTCAAACGCGCGGGCTATTGCTGGTTGGTGAACGTTGCAGCACGACGATGCTAAGGTGCGGGGTGAATCGCAGTACTCTTGAAATAAGTGGATGTGCGCCGAAACTGCGGTTGTTCAGCGGAGGCAAATGTGGAGTACAAAGACAGACGCCGTGGGCCCAGGTATCCATTTATCGCAAGCGCGGAGCTGATGGAGCAGAGAGCCGACGTGCGCATCGCCTCGCGCGTAAGCGAGCTGAGCATGGGCGGCTGTTATCTGGACATGATGAACCCGTTCCCTACGGGAACTCTGGTGCTGGTGAAAATCTCGGCGGGCAATGATTTTTTCCAGGCCAATGCGAAAATCGTATACTCGCAAATGAATATGGGCGCGGGCGTGGTCTTTCAGGAGTTTGACCAGGCCTCGCGGATTGTGCTGGAACGCTGGATGGACGAGGCGAAGAAGGAAGCGGTTAAGCAAGAGGGATAGTCCCAACCGGCAGAGAAACCGAAACGCGGCTCCTGGAGCGATCCGACAGATTAGTTTCGAAGGCAAGCTTCCTCAAGAATTTCAACACAAACCCGCCCTCTCGCCTGCACGTGGTTTCGCCGCGCTTTCAGAAGGCGCTGCGCTTGAATTCCGAGATGAGATAGTCACACGAGCGGACGCAGAGCGCCATGATAGTGAGGGTGGGGTTCTGGCAAGGATTCGAGACAAAGCTGGACGCGTCCATGACAAAGAGATTCTGGATGTCGTGGGTTTGCTGAAACGGATTGAGCACGGATTTCTTCGGGTCAGAGCCCATGCGGGCGATCCCGGCTTCGTGCAGCGCCCAGCGCGGCGCGGACGGATGCGCGTAAGTGCGAATGTTCTTTGCCCCGGCAGCTTCGAGCATTTCGCCGGCCGAATCGCCCATATCCTGGATCATGGCGCGCTCGTTTTCGCCGTCAGACATGTGAATTTTCAGGACCGGGATTCCGTAGATGTCTTTCACCTGCGAATCGAGTTGGACGAAATTTTCCCAGCGCGGCAGGACTTCGCCAAAACCCGTGATTTCGATGGTCGTGCGCGGCTCGAGCACAGCTTTCTTGTAGGCCTCACCGAAACCAGGAGCGCCCAAATGGAAGCCGGTGTGAGACCCGCCTTCATAACCGTAACCGCGGAGAAATTTCTTGTACGGGGGAGTGTTGGGTAGGTTGCGGAAGCGTGCGATGTAGACGCCCATCGGTTTGTGAGGGCCGCCGCCTTCCGGAGCCGGCTTTAACGCGAAGGAAGGAAATTCACCGCTGCCCCCGCCGCTGCGAACGTGCGCGGTCAGGTAATGCCCGAGCACACCGCTCGAATTCGCGAGCCCATTCGGGTATTCGCGCGTCGCCGAGTTGAGCAGAATGCGGACCGACTCCTGCGCTTGCGCGCAAAGAATGACCGCGCGGGAATAAACTTCGTTAGGCTGCCGCGTATTTCGATCGATATAAAGAACGCCCCGCGCACGGTTGTGGTCCGGATGCATGAGAACTTTGTAGACCATAGCGTTCGAAATGAGCGTGCAGTTTCCGGACGCTAGAGCGTCGGCGACGTTCGTAAACGCCGAGTTAAAGTAAGAATGGGTCATGCAGCCACGTTCGCAAGGACCGCAAAAGTGGCAAGGGCCGCGACCGTGCAAAGGCTGGGTCAGATTTGCGACACGCGCGGGCATGACCACGCGGCCGAGCTTTTCACGCACGCGCTCGCGGAAGAGCGTCTCCTGGCAGGTGAGCGGAACCGGCGGCTGGAATCGACCGTCGGGAAGAAAATCGATGCCCTCCGCGCTTCCAGAAATACCGACGTATCTTTCGACAAGATCGTAGTACGGCTCGATATCTGTGTATCCGAGCGGCCAATCTTCCCCATAGCCGTCGTGAGAAGCCGCCTTGAAATCCCAATCGCTGTAGCGCAGGCTGAGCCGGCCCCAAACGTTGGTCCGCCCACCGGTAATGCGCAGGCGGCCCATCCAAAGAAAAGGCTGGTCGGGAGGGGTAGTGTACGGTTCATCCAGGTCGTTGATGAACCAGTCGGCGTTGTATTCGCTGCAAGCGAATCTGGACTGGATCGGACGAGTCTTGCGCACGACTTCCGGAGCCATGTCGCGATATTTCAGCTCGAACGGGGGCTTGTGCTCGGTGAAATTCTTGTCGGACTGAGCTTTGCCGGCCTCGAGGAGAGCTACGTGCAATCCGGCTTCCGCCAGCCGTTTGCACGCCCACCCGCCAGAAGCGCCGGAGCCTACAACAATGACGTCGTAAAGGCGGTGTTGTTTTTCGGCATTCGGTCTCACTGAGAGACGCATGCTAACAAGCGGGCTGCCGACCGGTCAATCAAGGCAGACGACAAGTGCAGACGACAAGGAGTCACTTTCCGATTAACACTCGGAAGCCTGGGGTCGGGTCTGCTTATTACCGTTTTCTTGACCTCGGTATGACATCCCGGTCAGTGTCAGCCGCGTAAAACAGCCCAAGGCTGAAACACGGGATCGCGACCCGCATTGCTCGGCGTGGTTCCAACGGGAATACCTCATTGCGGCCGCGCGGAAAGCCACGGCGAGACACCCAGCCACAAACACCAGCGTCGCCAAATCATTTTCATCGCATAGGATCGTACATGACGATGTTTGGCCCGGCCAGTGTCGGCTTTGTAAGATAATCGGGAAACCGGGCTTCCGAATCCTCTTCGAGACTATTTGGCCAGCTGGGGTGCGGATGGTACTATCGGCGCGCGGGTTCGAACGAAGGGTGGGCGATGAACAAGGAAAAGAATCTGCTCGTGATCGGCAGCGGGGCTGCCGAGATCACGCGGTTCACGCGGCGGATGATCGTGCAGGCCCTGCTGGCCGGAGCAGGGGCGGCGTGGCCGCTGGTGGCGAATTCTCATCCTATTTATGGGCTGCTGAGCGATAAAGCAGCTCTGGATGAGGTCGAGAAGCTTGGCGCTGCTAATTCGAAGCCTGCTTTCCTCAGTTCGTCACAAAATGAAACTCTGACCGCGATTGCGGAAAGCGTTGTGCCAGGTTCGACCAAGGCGCAGGTGAGCCGCTTCATTGACCTTTTGCTCAGCGTGGACAAGCCGGAGAGCCAGCACAAATTCCTGGAATCTCTGACGGCGCTTGACGCGGAAGCTCAGAAGCGATTCGGCAGGCGCTTCCCGGCACTCGACGAGGAACAAAAAGATGCGTTGTTGAGCGATGTGTCGACGAAAGCGGAGAGCCCGAAAACTCTGGAAACAGACGCCGGCAAGAAACAGCCTTCGCTTTACGGTAACTTCGAGATTCTAAAGGGCTGGGTCAGCGGAGCCTACTATTCCTCGGAAGTGGGCATGCGGGAACTGGGCTGGACGGGAGATTATGTGTTTGAGAAGTTTCCCGGCTGCCTGCACCCAGAAGGATATCACTGAGAGAAAACCATGAGCACAACCACAGGACGCAGGGAATTTCTTCGTGCGGCGGCGGTGACAAGCGCGGGACTGGCGCTTGCGAAACGCCTGCCCGCCGCGCCGGCAAAATCCGTACTGGTGTTTACGAAATCCTCGGGTTTTGAACACGAGGTGGTCAAGCGCATCGATGGAAAGCCCAGCCTGGTGGATGACACGATCACTACTCTCGGCGACGAGGACGGATTTCACGTGGGCGTGACGAAGGACGGAAGGATTTTCGACGAGAAGAAATTTCATGACTACTCGGCGTTAGTTTTTTACACCACGGGCGACCTGACGACGCTGGGCACCGACGGCAAGCCCCCGATGTCGGCGGAAGGAAAACAAAACCTGTTGGAGGCGATACACAATGGGATGGGTTTCGTAGGTATCCACGCGGCGGCAGACACGTTTCATCCGCAGCCGGACCCAAAGGACCTCTCGAACCGCTACATCGCGCATGGCGAACAGCAGGATCCTTACTTGAAGATGTTGGGGGCAGAGTTCATCATTCACGGGAGCAATCCGCGGTTGCAGGATGCCAGTCTGATCGTGAACGATCCGAAATTTCCCGGACTCGAAGGCCTGAGCTCGCCGGTCAGTCTCAAGGAAGAGTGGTATTCGCTGAAAGATTTTCAAAGCGACTTGCACGTGATTCTGACACTGGACACCAAAGGCATGCACGGAGCGTGCTACGAGCGCGCGCCCTACC
>Ga0307477_10004459_pt1 | contig 10175 bp, 16 predicted proteins | sample atmos_gasesECM2C_FD_203316 | JGI IMG/M metagenome (GOLD analysis project Ga0307477, IMG submission 203316) | Hardwood forest soil microbial communities from Morgan-Monroe State Forest, Indiana, United States - atmos_gasesECM2C_515 | ecosystem: Environmental > Terrestrial > Soil > Temperate... | reverse complement strand
TGAAGTAGAAGTACGTGTTGCCTGCCTCAACCGTGTGGTCGGTGAACTGGGTGTCTGTGACGTTGCTGGGCGACAGCTTGGTCGGGCCGCCCGGCGGCAGGACGCGGTAGACGTTGTACCCGGCGACGGGAGATTTGCCTGGCTTCCAAGACAGGGTCACGGAATGCGGGTTCGCTGCTTCTTTCTTTATGCCTTGCGGTTGTTGTCGTCCGCAAGCAGCGAGAACCAGCGCCGCACCTATGAGCAACAAATCCACCTTGGGCGAAATTGGCGACGAATGGAGGGGATTTCTCATTCGAAAAGCCAGCACGGGCCACGGTCCCAATCCGCTCGGATCACAAAATGACAGAGTAAATTGGTGGACGGCAGGGGATTCGAACCCCCGGCCTCATCGTTGCGAACGATGCGCAAAATCTAGCAAGGCGCGGTGCTGCAACCACTTAGCCTTTCTCAATGCCGCATCAAATGGGCAACTTGGGCAACCGCTTCTACCCGCTAACTGCTTGAATCTTCGTGGCGCGAAAATTGGACGTTTTTGGATTGCTGTGACCGTGGTTGTCCGTTCCCGACGCTGGCGGTAGCTTCAACGGCGATGGTTTCCTCTCCCCCACGAAGCAGGACTCTAAGAGTTTGCTGCAAGGCCGGATCATCCATCATGTGCGAGCCTTTTTGCTGTTCGATGCGGCGCGGTTCCACGATCTGGCGCATGAACAATTTCGACATTTCGGGGTGCCCCTTCCTGGCGAGCTGGCTCATCTTATCCAAGATGTCTGGATAATCGCCCGCGAGTGCCCGTTGTTCAATCTCCTCGACAAACGCTCCGATAGACCTGGGCGATTTCTGCATGTAGTAGCTGACCATTTTTTCCGTGATCCCGAGTTTTGCGGCCAGTTCTTTCTGTGTCGAAGGCTTGCGCATCCGTTCCGGCGTGAGACTCCATTCCGTCACTGCCGCCTGATGCTCCACACTCTTGCTCTTACCGGCAGGCTTGCGACCGGGCTTCCCCTTCTCAACTGTAGATGCGGGCGCGAGAGATGCCAGAGACTTCTTTCGCTGCACGATTGCTCCGTTTGTCGCCATCCGTGCCCCTTTGCTTGGATCTCTCGTCTGTCCGCGAGTATGCAGGAACCCTCAATTCGGTGCAACGAAGGAAAAAACCGTTTTTGCCAAAAAATGTCTGTGAACACCGGCATTCGCAAACGCCCCTCCCCCATCCTTGCCTGCTTCCCGGTAGGGGGTAGGCATGGGGGTGGGCGAGGCATAGATGATGACAACACCGACCGATGACAGACGTTATCGTAGGTCGGCCATATGATGTGGCGCCGCCGGACCCGCGTAAAATCAGGCGAAAATCGGTGTCCAATTCGCCCGCCATTCCGAGACACACCAAACTATTTTCGGTCGCGATGCGATTTCGCTTGACAGACTTTTCGAGATATGATAATTACATGCGCACAATTAAAACGGCTCTGCCAGATGCTTCTAACATCCGACAGAGCCTAACTCCAAAGTGAGGTGAATCACGATGGAAGCTAGCGCGATTCTACAGCAACACAGCACGGTCTATCAGATCGTCACAGAGCAAATTCTCAAGCAACTCGAATCCGGCACAGCGCCGTGGAATAAGCCGTGGGCCATAGAACCACCCAAGAACCTTGTCAGCAAGAAAGCCTACCGGGGAATCAACGTGTTTCTTCTCGCGTCGAACGGCTACGGCTCGCCGTACTGGTTGACCTACAAGCAGGCCACCGAACGCGGTGGGCACGTCCGCAAAGGCGAGCACGGCACAAAGGTTATCTTCTGGAAGATCGGCACGCGGGAAACCGAGGATACGGACGGCGAAACCGTAGAGCACAAGTCCATCCTTCTCCGGTATTACACCCTGTTTAATGTCGAGCAATGCCAGGGTGTCGTTGCTCCCGAGGCTGTCCGTGGTGTCAATCCAATCGAGGAATGCGAGCGCATCGTTTTAGGTATGCCGAACGCGCCCGCGTTCGAGCAGGATTACCGCGCATGGTACCGGCCATCGACGGACACCGTAGGCATGCCATCGCGTACCGCGTTCGATTCTCCCGAAGCGTACTATTCGACGCTGTTTCATGAACTGACCCACAGCACCGGCCACGTTTCGAGAGTAGGGCGCGATGGAATCGAACAGCTAAACACGTTTGGTTCCGAGGCTTACTCGAAAGAGGAATTGATTGCCGAAATGGGCGCCGCAATGCTGTGTGGCACGGCTGGAATCGAGCGCAAGACACTTTCCAATTCTGCCGCATATCTCAAGTCTTGGATTGACGTGCTCAAGGCGGATTCTCACATCGTCGTGTCTGCCGCATCCCAGGCGCAAAAGGCTGCCGACTACATTCTTGGGGGTGCGCTGTGAGCACCCCTATTTTCGCGTTCCCCGAGTCCCTGGCAGAGAAGTACCGTCCGCGCACCATTGCCGAGTTTATTGGACTCGAAAAGCCGAAGAAGATTCTCGGGAAGTTTGCCGCGAAACCCTATCCGTCCGCATGGCTGTTTGTCGGCCCTCCGGGTGTCGGCAAAACCAGTATGGCCCTTGCTCTAGCGAACCAGATCAAAGCCGAAGTGCACCACATCCCGAGTCAGAAATGCACGGCGGACGCTATCGACAAGGCCTGTCACGATTGCTGGTACGTCCCGCTTGCAGGCGGATTCCATATCGTGCTCGCGGACGAGGCCGACAGAATGACGCCCGCCGCGCAACTGGCGTTGCTATCGAAACTGGATGCGACCGCATTCCCGCCGAATACAATTTTCATTTTCACCTGCAATGAAACCGGGAGCCTTGAACCGCGTTTCCTGTCTCGGTGCCGCGTAATCGAGTTTAGCTCCTACGGCATGGCCGGTGAGATTGCCGAGTACCTCGACAGCGTGTGGCACTCGGAAGGCGGAAACGGAAACGGCCCGGACCTAGCGCGGCTCGCCAAAGAAACGCGAAACAACGTGCGAGATTGCCTCATGCGATTGGAAGTCGAACTGATGGCCCTCTAGGGCCGGAAAGGAACGCATGAAAAAGACCTACGGCACACCGCAGGCCGCCAAGTTAATCGGAGTGAGCTTCGCGACAATTCACCGATGGCTCAAAGACGGGAAGATTCGCCCGCAGGGGATACCGCTTGGCGATGGCCGGATCCTCTGGCGCTGGACTGATGCCGACATTGCCAAAGGCCGCAAGGTGAAGGCTGCACAAAAGCCCGGCCCGAAACCGAAAGCATGACCAGGCATGCCATAAACATCTGTTTTCGGAACGCCAATCTACAGCGTTCAGACGCACTGATTCCGTACAGTTTAGTGACTCGCAGGCGGCAGGGTTTTCGGAACGGCTCGGCGGTGCTAGACTAGCGGGCTCGCAGTAGTGTTCAGATGTCCAATCGCATCATAACTGCAAGATGAATCTTTCGATACTGGTTCCCGCCGTCCTCACCTACATTCGTCAGAAGGGCGGCTACGCCACGAAGACGAAGCTCTTAAAACTCCTGTATTTGCTCGATATCGATGCGTATCGGACTGATCACTCGACTTTGACTGGGTTTGATTGGGTGTTCCACCTGTACGGCCCGTGGGCCCCGCAATACGATCCACTTCTGGCCGATTTACAGAACGTTGGCGCAATTGCTCTCCATTCCGGATCGCGCACTGATCTCGACACAGTGTTCATCGACGCATGCGAATCCGTATCTCTTTCCGATGCCTTTCCCCGTTTCGTCGATGAATTGCGTGCTCGTAGGATTATAGAAGCATGGGCAGATCGACCGACTGGCGAACTCTTGGATTATGTATATTTCCACACGGAACCGATGCGGGAAGCGCGTCGGGGAGAGTCGCTGGACTTCAAAGGTGTGTTGAACGCCGATCCTGCGCCAGATTATCGCCGCGCCACCTCCCGCACTGATCCGAACGCCCTCAAGAAACGACGAAGAGAACTCCTGGACGCAATGAAGTCAGGGCAAGGCAAACCCGCCTCTGCGCCAGCGATTCAGCCAAATTACGACGACGAGTTTTGGCAGGCGTTCGAAACGCTCGAACGAGATCCTGATTAGCGCGTGTTTCTCCACGAACTCATCACTGATTTCTACGAGAAGTTGGGATTAGACTATCGCGCGACACTCAGGCCGAGCCAAATCTGCACAGCCCCCGTCCTATATTCCTACGAGAATGCTCAGGTGTGGAGACCGTCGCGATTCGATGGAAGCCAGACGAACGCCACGGACTTTCAAATCGTGTCTCAGCCCGGAGATGCTTACCGGCAATCTTCAACGATTCATACGCCTCGACTTGAGCCATACGAGGAGTTCCCGGTGATAAGGGCAAAGGTACGGCCTGTCCTGGTTCTTGTTCCCGAGCCTTCACCAATCACTATTCAAGAAATCAGAGGCGGAGGGAGAATCAACAGACATCTCTGCCTTGTCGCTCCTTGCTACAGCGTTGTCGATCGAATGGGGAAAGCAAAATATACGACTGGTTTTCTAGAAAGGGTGTGCCATCTCGAATTTCCTCAATTTCTGTTTCTCCCTCAGTGCGCATGTCTACCGAACGACAGTTTGTGCAGGCTCGACTCAATCCAACACGTCTTTCGTGGGCAACTGGAGCCGACGCAATGGACACTTGCAAGTGAAATTCGAAAGATCGTAAGCGGGCAACTAAACTTTCTCTTCACGGGAACATACGACGCTGAGTACAAAATAGCCAGAGACATGCTGCTCGCATCGTAACGCGCAGTATTTCTAGGTGCTGCTACGCCCCGAAATCTCTGGACCCCGTCTTCCTGAAAAAATGCTTGCATCGATTCCCGATGAACGTGACGAAGGTATTCGCCATCAATGAAAACAGGTTTGGTCCGCCATGCCTAGCTCCGCCTTTACGCTAGGAGCTTTCCGTGGAGCCCGACGAGGTCGGCTGTTGTGGCACGGGAGTCGATGGTTTGTACTCTGGCGCGGGCCTTGCCGGTCTGCTTGGCTGCTTAATCCCATTTTTCTTTGGCTTGTTCTTTTCTCGACCTCGTTTGTCCCGATTGCCCATTGGAATCCTCCGGGAACTTTAGACTCTTGCGGTGCGCTTGCATCCTACAAAAGACTTGACAGCCTGTCAAGACTGTGAAACAGTGAAGGAGGATGAGTCCGAAGAGTTACACAACAAGAGAAGCCGCCGACGCAGTGGGTATCACACGAGCGACCTTGCAGGATTGGATTAAGAAAAGGAAATTCGCGGCACCCAAGCTGAAGCGGTTAGGAAATGTTGGCGTGAGGCTTTGGACCGCATCCGATGTTGCCCGACTCAAGGCAGCGAAGAAAGAGATTTACCAAGAGAAACGACCGAAGAAGTAAAAAAGCGGGACGCCGAGCAGTTTGCACCTGCACGACGCCCCTAACTCACATAGGAGAGTAGACTCCCATGCAAGCTTCGCAGATAGTTTCACACGTAGTCCCGTTCCCGCAATCCGTCCCCGCAAAAGAACCGATCACTCAGCTTGAGATCGAACTGCTTCTCTCGCTGCGCGGCCGTCTCGCGCAGCTTCAGGAGCAGGTTTCGACTGAGGAAGCCGGACTCCAGGCCCGTTTCGAAGCTGGCGCATCCGTCGAGCTTGGCGCTCATCGCGTCGAGCTCAAGGAAAGCTGGCGGCGCAACGTCTCCTGGAAGTCGGTCTGCATCCGGCTTGCAAGGCGGCTCAAGCTTGACGGTGCGGCGTACTGCGCACGCGTCCTCGCCGGTACCAAGCCCACGCGGTCGGTCTCTCTCGTAATCAGCTAACTCCGAAACCCGGAGCGGCACGCGCTCTTGTGGCTGCTCCGGGTCCGCCACGCGTTTGTGTGCGCGGAGGAGTGGCGCCGACGAGGAAACCCCGCGCGAGAGGAGAAATATGGCTACTCAAACTGCTCCGGTGTTGGCTCCCGATGTTTTCGCGGTCCCTGGTTCATTCCAGCAGGCGCTAAAGCTCGGCTGGAAAATCGTGAAAGAAGAATCGTCGATGGATGACGGCGAGCGCGAGCGGCGCGGCGTCATTCTCTTGCGCCGGAAAGGTTTTCCCTTTCAGTTGCGCGTGGCATACACGGCAACCCCACGACAGTGGACCTTTGCCGAGCCCGAACAGATCGACTAACCCCGAAACGCTGGCGTGGTCGTACGAGACCACCCAGCGTCCGCCGCACTCGTGTCCCGCGTCACGGCGCCGATGAGGAAGGCGGGCCACAGAAGGAGCTACGACTCTATGAGTACAGAATCGCAGTCGCCGCCGCTCGATCCGATTTTGATTCCTGACTCGCCTGACACTCCGTTCTGCGTCAAGAACGAGGAGACGAAAGAACCTTCGAAATCCAGCGTTACTCCCATTCGCGTGGTCCCCTCCTTGTCGCCCGAGGAGGTCGCGCTCATGGCGGAAATGGACGCGAAAGAGGCGCTTCGCTGCGCGGCAATTCTGCTTTACTGGGCGTCCCAAGGAGGAAGCGAAGAGGTATCAGGCGTTCTTGTGCTTGGCATCACGGAAGCGCTCCATCTCTGCGCGGACAGGCTGAAAGGAGAACGCGAATGACTCCCGACACGCCCGTCCGTTCCTACGCGGATGCCAACAGGAACCTGGCCGCAAAGTTTTCGCGGTGGCTCGAAATCCAGAACTACTCGCCCAACACGCGCAGAGCCTATGACGCTCTGACGGCCGACTTCTGCCGGTTCATCGGTTCGCGGGACATAACGCAAATCAAACATTTCGACGTGCGCGAATATCTTGGACACTTGCTTCGCAAAGGCTTGGCCCAATCCAGCCTTGACCGCCAGCTCCACGGTTTGCGTACTTTCTTTGACTTCCTGAATCTCGCGGGGCTCGTAACTTCCGTCGCCCCGCGCTTTATCAGAACGCGCAAGCGGCAAAGGAAACTCCCGCGATTCCCCTCCGTCCAAGAAGCCGCGAGACTAATCGAGGCAGCCAAATCACCGCGAGATCGCGCCGTGCTTGAAGTGTTCTACGGAACGGGCTGCCGATTGGCGGAAGTTGCGGGGATGCGCTGCGAGGATGTGGACTTCGAGACGCAAAGTATCCGCGTACTCGGCAAGGGGAACAAAGAGCGGGTTGTCCTGTTTGGGCGCATGGCGAAAGAAGCCTTGCTCGCTTACCTGGGCGATCGTCGCACGGGCTATCTCTTCCAAGACACGCTTCCCGCGCAAAAGCTGCGCGTCACTCAGGCCAAGCCGAACAAGCACGAATCCGGTATCTGGTGGCGTGGCTCCTGGCGCGAATATCCCGAAGGCAGCGGCTTGGGTGTGCCGAAATGGAAATGGCTGGGCCGCGTTTCCGCAATGACCCGTGAGGAAGCTAAAGCCAAACTGCGCGAGACCATCGGCGCTTCGAACACAGATCGCCCCCAGATTGATCGTCCGCTGTGCCATCGCATCCTCGGCCGCATCGTTGGGTCCACGGCGCGCCGGGCCGGACTCAAGGGCATACACCCGCACTCGCTGCGTCACGCTTTCGCCACGCATCTGCTCAACCGGGGCGCGGACCTTCGCTGCGTCCAAGAGCTTTTGGGCCATTCCTCACTTTCCACAACGATGATTTATACCCATGTTGCGATGGCGGACCTTTCGAAGATTCACACGAAATGCCATCCGAGGGGTTGACTATGCCACGCACAAGGAAGCCCATCGTTGAAGTTCTACCGCCTTCCGAAGCAGCCCTTGTCCCGGCGGGCGAGAATCTGGAAGCGTTGCTCGACCGTATGGTGAGGGAGCGGGTTAACGAAATCCTGCGCGAGCGTGGCGATGCCCCATTGGAGCCCGACTTCCAGCCGAGAGAAGTTGCCTACGAGCTACAACGCCGACAGACCGTGTATGAGCGTCACAAATGGGCAAGGTACTTCGAGAGATGGGGCTGCAGGAGATGTAATCGGAAGGACGTGCCCCACGCGAGCGCCGGCTTCTGTGTCAGATGTCACATGCTCTTCACAGGCCGTCTGCTCAAGATCAAACGCGACTACGACAAGGCCAACCCCGAGAAGGAAATCAATCGGCAGATCGACCGCATCACGTCGAAGATTCGCAACGCCCGCATGCTCCTAGGCGAAGGTGAGACAACAGGGCCATTCCATGATCGGGCGCCAGCCTATCGGAGACGCAATCTAGCTGCGGGCTTGTGTGCGTATTGCCCGCGTCCGCTTGCACCCAACTCGACTCATTACTGCGTGGAATGCCTCGGAAAGAAACGCGAAGGCAAGAGGAAACGACGGGAGGAGTTCAAGGCCCGACTTCGAGCACCGCTTCAAGGGGAAGGTGAAAAATGAAAGCCGCACTCTACGCCAGGGTCAGTACAGCCAATAACGGCCAGGACCCTCGCGTCCAGACTCGCGAGCTGCAGGAGTACTGCCAGCGCCGCGGCTGGACTCTTGCCGGCGAGTACGTCGATATCGGTATCTCTGGCACCAAAGAGAAGCGGCCGGAACTTGACCGCCTCCTGGCCGACGCTCACCGGCGCCGGTTCGATGCCGTCGTGGTCTGGCGGTTCGATCGGTTCGCGCGATCCGTGTCTCACTTGCTGCGTGCGCTCGAAAACTTCCAAGCCCTCGGCATCGAATTTGTGAGCCTGTCTGAGCAGCTCGACACGTCCACGCCAACCGGGAAGATGGTTTTCACCGTCCTCGGCGCTGTCGCCGAACTTGAGCGGAGCCTGATCGTTGAAAGGGTGAAAGCGGGCCTGCGCAATGCCCGGGCGAAGGGAAAACGGTTGGGGCGGCCACCAAAGAGTGTGGACGAAGCTACGGTAGCCCGCCTGCGCAAGCAAGGCCAGTCCTGGCGTTCGATTGCTTCTCAGTTAGGGATTGGGCTTGCTACGCTGCATCGTACGTCGGTAACCCATTCCAAAACTCGGCAAAGGGCTTTTGGAACGCGATAGACGGGTCCCCTGGGGCGTCCGGGCCACATTTCGATAAGCCCGTTATCAGGAGTTTGGGGTATCGCACCTGCCGAGCGTGGGACGCGCGTTTTGCAATCCGGCCTATGTAGTCGCGATACCCCAGAGCGACAAGCGTGACTCGAAATATCGGCGCACCTTTGCGTATCGACTTTCTCTCTCCGTGTTGCCCACGAGCCACCAATGCGCTTGCTGTTCCAACACGTACCTGTAAGCCTGTTCAACCATGGCGCTACCCACTGTTGCTCGGGCCTCCGCAGCAATGCCTTCGCCTAGGTAATCCAGCACGCGCAGATTATCCTCGGGGTCAATGGTGATTCGCTTCATTTCCTTTTCAGCGACAGCGTGCGCGGCGAGTGCATCCGCATCAGTGGCGTTTGCAGTTGCAGAATAAATACTCGACAAAAAGTTCCACAATTCGGTCCCAATGAGAATGCGCGGCCATTGTGCTTTGTGACCCTCCAAGATAGAAGCCCGCACCAAAGCGGCGCCATATGGCTCTTTGCTGGGGAGGCGAATACCCAAGCCAGCGTCAATTCCTCCCCTCAATGGATGCCGGCTGGCAAGCGAGGTGAGCATTGCGATGCCTGCGGCAGACAGCGTGGAATATGACCCGACGACCGGCCCCAACAATTTTGTACTGTCTTCCAGCCTCAGCGTCACGGAGGAAATGAATGAATCGGAAAAACAGAGAAGCTCCGGCATGGCCTTCGCATATGGAGGCAGTGACGTTAGTGCCGATTGGAAACGCTCATAGTTCTCCTGATAAACGCTACGGAGTTTCAAAACGAAACCCGCAGTGTCCCTGAGCACTTCCTGGGTTGCGATATGCTCCCCCGGAGTCTTGGGCATCCTGAGCTGTAACAATTTTTCCTTTTGGCCCATCACATCAAGAAACGCCACAATGTCCCAAGCCAAAGTAAATTCTGGCGAGTCCGTCGGATCGGTTAGCTGGATTTCGGGAGCCATTTTGGAATAATCCCTTAAAATGTGATGAAGTACTACAGTTTCAATGTCCGCCTTAGGCCCAAAGTCCCCATAGGTCTTCTTGAATGTGGCTTTTGCTGTTCCAAAAACCCCTCTGAGCGAGTCCACGCAAGCGGTTGAAACTACACGAGGGAAAACAGGCCGACCGGGTGTTCCGAAAAGAGTTGTGGTAAGTATCCCTTGACATCAAGTATAGAATAAGGCTTGTGACAGGCAGGCGCTAGTGTGACCTGCTCCATTTTTCAGTCATGTATTTGAGGTATTCAGCGCC
>Ga0307477_10004458_pt1 | contig 10176 bp, 5 predicted proteins | sample atmos_gasesECM2C_FD_203316 | JGI IMG/M metagenome (GOLD analysis project Ga0307477, IMG submission 203316) | Hardwood forest soil microbial communities from Morgan-Monroe State Forest, Indiana, United States - atmos_gasesECM2C_515 | ecosystem: Environmental > Terrestrial > Soil > Temperate... | reverse complement strand
GTATTTTGCGCTGGCTTCGACGATTTCGGCCTGAGTTTGGTTGAGCTGGGCCTGGCTGAGTTCGATGATGGAGCTCAAGCCGAGTTTGTAGCGGGCCTGCGCAAGGTCATAAGCCTGGCGGGCTTGCGCGAGGAATTGTTCGGTGACGGAGAGACGCTGGAACGCGGAATTGGCGTTGAGCCAGGCGGTGCGCACGTCGCGAACGATGCGATTCTGGAGGTCGCGAACGAATTGCTGTTGGGCACTGGCGCGCGCCTCGGCTTCCGAACGCAACGAGCCGAAGAGGTGGCCGTTGAAGATGGGGATGTTGAGGTTGAAGCCGCCGGCGGCGTAGCGCGGGGATATTAGATTTTCCTGGCGGAAGGGAATCAGCCCTGCGGTGCCAATCGCACTGAGCGTGGGGAACCAAAGATCGCGTTCGGCCTTTGCATAGCTTTGCTCGGACTGAAGTTCGAAGCGCTGCCCGATGAGTTCGGGACGATTTTGAATGGCGGTCTGGAGGACGCTTGGAAAATCAGCCTGGGGCGGCTGTGGATTGCCTGGCAGCGGATCGGCGAGCGTAAACGCATGTTGCTCGGAGTATCCAAGCGCTGCCGAGAGGTCGGCGACAGATGCGTCGAGATCATTCTGGGCCTGAATCTGTAGAAGCTGGGCTTGCGAAAGATCGACATTGGCAAAGCTGACGTCGAGTCCGGACTTGAGCTTATTTTTTTCGAGGGTGGTGATCTGGTCGGAAACGAGTTGGCGGGCTTTGACGGTTTCTTGAGCGACCTGGAGAACGGCCTGCGCTCTTAGTACACCGTAGAAGGCCTGGTCCACAGCGAGAAGTACGTCGGCGCGAGAGAGGGTGACATTCGCTTGCGCCGATTGTGCCGCGTACTTCGAACTTTTGACGAGTTCGTGCGTGCGGCCGAAATCGGTGACGAGTTGGCTGATTGTGAGGCCGTAAGCGAAGCGATCGAACACAGTGGGATTGTTCAGAGCGCCGGCGCCGATGCGGCTGGTGTTTTCGGAATACGCGCCCGTCACGCTTCCGAAGACCAGCGGGTAATAAGCCGACTTCGCTTCTCCAACGCGCGCTTGCGCAGCCGTAGCGAGATAGCCGGCGGCTTGTACTCGAGGATGATTTTGAAGCGCCATTTTTTCGGCGTCTTGCAACGTGAGCGATTCTGAGGCCTGCGGTGGCGCGGAGGTTTGCGCTGCCGGTTGGCCCGGAGCTATGTGCAAGGCCTCGGACTGTGCCGAGGCTGTACGGGCGGCTACTGCTGCGAACAGAAGCATAAGAATGGCGAGGAGGACCGGCAGTCTGTTCATTACGCCTCCTGCGGCATGGCCGCGGCGGTTGCACGTTCGCGGCGCCGGTACATGATCAAGTACGCGGCGGGCACGATAAAGATCGTGAGAACGATCGAAGTGAGAAGGCCGCCGATAATCACTCGCGCGAGAGGGGCGTAGGCTTCGCTGCCGGTTTCGAGTTTGAAGGCCATGGGCAGCAGCCCCACGACGGTGGCGAGCGAGGTCATCAGGATCGGGCGAAGGCGGATGCGGCAGGCGTGAACTACCGCGTCTCGCAGGTTGTGTCCTTCGCTTCGTAGCACATTGGCGAAATCCACGATCAAAATGCTGTTCGAAACGACCATACCTTGGAGCATTACGATGCCCATCAGCGACTGGATGTTGAGGGTGGTTCCGGTGAGAGCCAAGGTGAGAACCACGCCGATGAGTCCTGTGGGGACGGCCAAAACGATTAGAAATGGATCCAGGAAAGACGAAAACTGCGCGACCAAAATGAGATAGACGAGCAAGACGGCGAGGAAGAGGCCGAGGCCAAAACTCTTGAACGAAGATTGCATCGTGAGGACCAGGCCGCGAATATTGATTCGAGTATTGGGCGGCAGTTGGGTGCGGGCTATGATCTGGGAGATCTCCCGCTGAGGGCCTCCGATATCTTCGCCGGTTGGGGCTACGTAGACGTCAATCGTTCGTTGCAACTGATAGTGGTCCACTTCGGTGGGAGTGAGAATCGGCACCACGTCCGCAACCTGATTGAGATACGTGGGAAGCTTCAAATTAGGCGCGCGCAATGGCATGGCTTTTAGATCCTGGATGGACTTGACCTGATTTTCCGGGTATTGCACGGTGACGAAGTAATTGTTTCCGTTCTTGGGGTCGACCCAGTAGCTGGGGGCAATCATCACGTCTGAAGTGAGTGCGGTGATCAGATTATCGATCACTTCTTTCGGAGTGAGGCCTAACTCTGCAGCACGATCGCGATTTACGTTCACCTGAAGCGCGGGGTAGTCCATATCCTGCGGGATGTAGACATCGGATACGCCTTTCGCGGCCCTAATTTGACGGGCCAAATCCTGGGCGATTTTGTCATTGGTTTTCAGATCCATGCCGCTCACTTGGACGTCAATCGGGGCGGGCATGCCTTGATTTAACACTGCGTCGACTAAGCCTCCCGATTGAAAATAGGTGCGGAGCTGCGGAAGCTGCGCCGCGATGCGCCGGCGCACTTCGTTCATGTAGACGAAACTGCTGGTGCTGTGTTCTTCCTTAAGCCCAACCTGAACGAATGCGGAGTGCATTCCGGCGTTCGGAGTGAACAGCGCAGACAGATCGGGCATAACGCCGATGTTGGAAACAACCGTGTTGAGATCCTCGGGCTTCACCACCTGGCGGACGATGTCTTCCACCTGCTTTATGTAGTCGTTCGTGACTTCGATGCGCGTTCCGGTGGGCGCCTTTACGTTGATGACGAACTGGCCGGCATCTGAGCGCGGGAAAAACGAAACTCCGATGAATGGAATGAGAAGAAAGCTGAGCAGGAACATTCCAGTAAAGATGATCAGGGCTTCGCGAGGACGGTCGAGCGTCTTGTCCACGTATCTTTCGTAAACATTCAGCATCTTTTCGAATTTAGCGTTGAAGCCTGCGTGGAATCTCGCGCCCCAGGATTTCCTGGCTTCCTCGCCGTGTGCATGGGCGGGTTTCAAGAAGTAGGCGCAGAAAAGCGGAACCACTGTGACCGCGTCAAAGTAAGAGGCAGCCAGCGCGAGAACGACAGCCAACGCCAAAGCCGAGAACAAATATTTGCTCACCCCGAACAGCAGGGTTACCGGGAAGAAAACCACAACTGCGACTAGCATGATGGCCAGGACGGCGAGGGCCACTTCATTCGCGCCCTTTACGGCGGCGACTTTGGGGTCCTCACCCAGTTCGATGTGGCGGTAGATATTTTCGATTACGACCACGGAGTCGTCGATCAGACGTGAGAAAGCCAGCGCGAGACCGCTGAGAACCATGGCGTTGATGGTTTTATCGGCGAGATGCAGGATGAAAAACGCCATCATTACCGAGAGTGGAATGGAGAGGAAGACGGCGGACGTAGCTCGCATACTGCCTAGAAACAGAAGAATCATGACGGCGGTGAGGAATAGGCCGATGCCGCCTTCGCGGAGCACGGTTGAAATAGCCTCTTTAACAAAGAGCGACTGGTCAAAAACCACGTGAGTGTGCAGCTGCTCCGGAATATCGCGAAGAGTGAGGATGGCCTTCTTGATACCGTTCACCACTGCGATCGTATTCGTGTCACCACCCTGTTTCAGAATTGGAGCGTAGACGGATTTTTGGCCGTTGACGCGAACGATGTTGTATTGCTGATAGGAACCATCAACGGCTTTGCCGACGTCGGACAGAAAGACTGACTTCTGTCCTTCGGTCTTGAGAGGCACGCGGTTCAAGGCATCGGCGTCGGCAACCTGTGCGTTGGTGTAGATGTTGTAATCGAGCGGACCTAGCCGCACATCACCGGCAGGAAGAATCAAGTTCGATTCGTTCATCGCACGAACTACATCCATGGGACTGAGTGCGTGCGCCTGAAGCTTCAGCGGATCGACATAAACCATGATCTGCCGATATTTCCCGCCGTAGGGCGGAGGCACCGTAGCACCGGGGACGCCTGCAATCTGGTTGCGGATTTGAAATTGGAGATAATCGTGAAGCTGCGTTTCGTTGAGACCCTGGCCATCCACGGTGAGCAGGCAAACGGGAAGGCTCGAAGCATCCACCTTCATTACGACCGGTGGAAGCGTGCCTTCGGGGAGACGGCGCAGGTCCGCCATGGCAAGATTAGAAATGTTGGTGACGTCGGCGTTGGCGTCGGTGCCCGGCTGAAAATAAATTTTGATCAGGCTCACGCCGGTCATCGAGCGGGATTCCATGTGATCGATGCCGCTTCCGAGGGTGAAGAATCTTTCGAAGGTATCGGTGATGTCGGCTTCTATCTGTTCAGGGGGCATGCCGTTATAAAACGTGGCGACGAGCACCACAGGAATATTGATGGGAGGAAACATGTCCACGGGCATTTGCGCGAGGCTGGTGATTCCCAGCACGCAAATGAAAAGGCAGACGACGATGGTGAAGTAGGGATGGCGAATCGCGAAGGTTGGCACGTTACTCCATCCTCGGAGCTTCGACGAGCTTCGGTGAGACGAGCTGGCCTTCCTTGAATTGGTTCTGCTCGCCGAAGACGACCGTGTCGCCTTCGCTTAATCCCGATAGGACTTCCACTTCTGCGGCGGTCTGAAGACCGAGCTTCACTTCCCGTTTCTCGAGACGTTTCTGAGAATTCACGATGAGGGCAACACCCTGGCCTGCCCCTGTGAACTGGACCGCCTGCACCGGAATGGTGAGGACATTCGTCGCGGAATGGAGCGGGATGCGCACGCTAGCATACATTCCTGGGACTAATTCGAAGCTGGGATTTGGGACGGTTACTTCGGTGTGCATGGTGCGAGTGGCTGGATCAATTTGATCGGAAAAACGCGCGATTTTTCCTGTAAATGTTTTCTTGAGGCCGGAGACGTCTACTTCGAGCTTTTGGCCGTCGCGAATTTCTGAGACGGCTCTTTCCGGGACCGGAATCACCAGTCGGAGCAAATTATTCTGCGAGAGCCGGCAGAGAGCGGACTCTGCTTTCGCGGAGGAAGTGCCCGCGGGAAGCAGCGCCCCGGTGTAGGCGTAAATCTTCGTGACCACACCGTCGAAGGGCGCCGTCATGCGCGCGTATGCGAACATCGCTTTGTCCTTGTCAAGCGCGGCCTTCGAGGCGATTGAGGCCTGCTCGGCTGCAGATAGCGAGGCTTTTGCGGCAGACACGCTTGCGCCGGCTTCGAGGTCCTTGCCCTGCACGACGTCAATATCCTGCTGGGCGACGAGTTCGGGGCGGGTTTTCTGGACGTCGAACAGGCGCTGATAGGTGACGTGCGCGACGTCGTAGGCGGACTGGGCGCGGCCGAGCTCCTCGCGTGCGCGTTCCTGATCCTGCTGGCTGCGACGGAGGGCGGCTTCGTCTTGCGTGAGCTGCTGTTCGAGCTCGGGGATTTCCAGAACGGCGAGGATTTGGCCCTGCTTGACGTGCGTGCCCCAATCAACGTAGAGCTTCTGGATATAGCCGGAGACTTTGGCGTAGACATCGATTTCCTGAAAGGGGAGAAATTCGGAGGCGATTTCCAGTTCGTTGGAAAGATTCTGCCGCGTGACTTTGACGACAGCTACGCTGGGGGCATCGGCTTCGTCGGCTTTTGTCTTGCCGGCGGAGCCACAGCCCGTGAGAAGCGCGGCCGCCAACAATGGCAGAAGTGCGAGCCAAATCCGCGGAAACGCCAGCGGTGCAGGGTAGCGTGCTTCTGCGATCTTCATCTTTGAGTCCTCGTTTTCCCTACCGCGCTACGTGAAACGATTCGGGCGATGCTCATGAACATCCTTTTGAAAAAACTCACGCAGCTTTTCAATTGAAAAATCCGACGAGCGGCATAGATCGACGATCTGGTGCCGGCGATCCGCGAGTTCGGCGGCCACTGGCGGAATCCGATCGGCAATTTCGGCCGGTATCGAAAGAACGCCGTGACGATCGGCATGCAGCAAATCGCCGGGATTAATATTCATGCGAGCCACGTCGACAGTGCCGCCAAAATCAAATACGTGGGCGTAGGCATGCGAAACGGAAATATTGCCTGCGAACATTTGAAACCCGGAGGCTCGAACTGCGTTGAGGTCGCGGACCGCGCCATTGGTCACAACTCCCACGCACCCGAGCGCACTCAAAATATTCGCGTGAACCTCACCGACCAGGGCGCCCAACCCGGGATTCGGATCGACATCCTGCATGACGACGATGCGAGGCGCGGGAACGGTAAGGATGTCCTTCCACCATTCCACGCGATCGTAAATGTAGCCGCCGCCTTCCATGGGCGGGTCGGCCGTGCGAATGCGGCCTGTGACCGCGTAGCCGACAATCGGGGGAAGATCGTCGAAGATGCAACGAACGCTGGAATCGGAGAACCCGGTGTTGGGCAAACGCACATCGAATCTCTCGATCGCACTGGCGATTAAGCAGGTGCTGAATCGGCGCAACTGTTCCAAGCGAACGGGCGTCAGCGAAGATGCAGTCATCGGGGCCTCCGGTTACAGTGCAACCCGCCACTAGCTTAAGGGGCCTAGGCACAGCTTCTGACTACTAAAATGGTTTTGGGACGCGATGATGCTAGGAGAGACTGATTGGAGGAGCGCGGTATCGCAGACAGGCTATTAAAGAGATTCGCTCGACGAAGGGCGCTTCCCTCGGATCGAACGGGAAGACTGGAAGTGCGGCTTCAGGAATCACCAGCCGCGAGCTTGGCTGGGTAGGTTGGAGCTTGAGTTGAGCCACAGTGCAGTCTGAATCCGCCTTCATCTTGCTGGCGATAGACAGATAGTGAGCCGGGTTCGACTTCGGAAGATACTGAACGTTCTTTGCTAAAGTTGAAAAGCCGGCCAGGAACACGAGTAGCGTGACGACTACGATCCGAATCGGGACAATCTTGAAGGGCTTAATCTGCACTGTACCCGTTTGGCTGCCAGAATTCCGCGCATGAGCATCGATTGCTCCGCGTCTCAAGCTTCTATCCATCCTAATGCCAATACGATTTCAAAAGCAACAGATTGGATGCCCGCGTTTCCTTCCGCGTTCGCTCGCTACCGCGAGAGTTAGCTAGCAACAGCCTGCGCCAGGAGAGGCCCAATCGCAGCGATATTCTTTTCGAGGTCGGCGGGAAAACCGTGGCGCTGCTGCAGGTAATCGGGCGAATTGTAGCTGAGCCAGACTTTGCCATCAGCGTCTTCCCACACGAGCGCCTTGAGCGGCAGGTCAATGGCGGTGCTGGGAGCGGCAAGCATCAGTGGGGTGCCGCCTTTCGGATTGCCAAAAATCAGCAATTGCGTGGGGCGCATTTTCAAACCTACTTTTTCGGCTTCGCCACTGTGATCGATGAGCGCAAAAATCGCGACACCTTTTGACTTCAGGAGCGCGCAAAGGCGCTGAATGGTTTCCGGTACCGAATGAGGGCTGGGTTTACTTATGAAACCCGGAATCGAATTCGTGCTCATGGGTCCTCCTCTCGTTCGAATCAATCAATCCAATCGAATGTTCGAGTGACCGCTTTCTTCCACGCGCGAAAGACCGTATCCCGAGTGGCGCTATCCATCGCAGGATGCCAGGTGCGATCCACTCGCCAGTGCGTGCAAAGCTCATCGGTGCTTTCGTAGAAGCCGACGGCAAGCCCTGCCGCATAAGCCGCGCCGAGAGCTGTGGTTTCCTGAACCGCGGGGCGTACGACAGGCCGATCCAAGATATCCGCTTGAAATTGCATCAGAAGATCGTTTGTTACCATGCCGCCGTCGGTGCGCAACACGTCGAGATGAATTCCGGAGTCGCTTTCCATTGCCTCGACAACTTCGCGAACCTGGAAGGCTGTGGCCTCGAGCGCTGCGCGAGCGATATGCCCTCGATTCGCGAAGCGTGTGAGTCCGGCTATCACGCCGCGAGCATTCGATTTCCAGTACGGCGCGTAGAGGCCCGAGAAAGCGGGGACGAAATAGACGCCTCCGTTGTCTTCCACCGTTCGCGCGAGTGCATCGATCTCAGAGCTTTTGCCGATAAGCTTTAGATTGTCGCGAAGCCACTGGATGAGAGCACCGGTGATTGCGATGCTGCCTTCGAGCGCGTAGCAAACGGGTTCCGCGCCGAATTTGTAGGCGACGGTCGTCAGCAAGCCGTGTTTCGAAGGAATCGGCTTTTCACCTGTATTGAGCAATAAAAAGCAGCCTGTTCCATATGTGTTCTTGGCCTCTCCCGGCTTGAAGCAGGCCTGTCCAACTAGCGCCGCCTGTTGATCACCGAGGATTCCGGAGATAGGGACATTTTTTATGGAATCGATTTCAGCGTTGCCGTAAATTTCACTACTCGAGCGAATTTGCGGAAGCATCGCCGCCGGAATTCCGAAATCCGAAAGAATCTCTTCATCCCACGTCAGCGACTCGAGATTCATAAGCTGCGTGCGGCTGGCGTTTGATACATCCGTAACGTGAATCCCGCCGGCTGTGCCACCGGTGAGCTTCCAAACCAAAAACGTGTCCACGTTTCCGAAGAGAATTTCGCCCGTCTGTGCTTTCTCGCGAAGGCCGGGAATATTTTGCAGCAGCCAGCGAATTTTCAAGGCGCTGAAGTAGGTCGAAAGCGGTAGCCCGGTCTGTGCTCGATAACGATCCTGCCCGCCCGCCGCCGAGAACTCACGGACGAGATCGTCCGTCCGCGTGTCCTGCCAGACGATTGCGTTTGATACTGGCTTGCCGGTTTTTCGATCCCAGAGAACAGCGGTCTCGCGCTGATTCGTGATGCCAATCGCGGCAAGATCGTTTGGGCCGAGGCTGCGCTGCCTCATCGACTCGGAAATTACCTCTTGTGTGCCCAGCCAGATTTCGTCGGGATCGTGTTCCACCCACCCAGGCCGCGGATAAAGCTGGCGGTGTTCTTTTTGCGCGGTGGAAACAATCCGGCCGGCGCGATCGAACACGATGAAACGCGTGCTCGTGGTTCCCTGGTCGAGCGCTCCGATGTAACTCGGCACGATTTCCTTCTTCCGCACTCCCGGTGATTTTATCCTTCAGTTCGTGGTGCGACGGTCAGCCCCGCTTTTCTCTGCAAGTCTCGGATCTTTTCGATGTAGACCCCGAGGGCATCGCCGCGATCCGGTTCGGACCATCCCAACTCGCGCGCAAGTATGTCGGCGGTCGCCGGAGCGGCGGCTATCGCCTCGGTCCAGCCGTAAAACTGCAAACCAATGCGCCGCGCGAGAACGTCTTCGATCGTCATTGCCATTTCGAATCGTGCCGCGAATGCGACCTCTGCCCGCAACGGAGCGAGTCCTTTCACGAGCGGTTCACCGAGATCAGCATCTTTTTCGATGAGCGCCAAAAGCTGCGCGGCGCGTGTGCCGTATTTTTCCGCCAGGTGTCGTGCAATAGGCTCGGGCAAGCTGAAATCTCCAACCAAAACCTTCCAGTAATCTGACGAGTAGCCATCCGAGCCCACCAACGGATGATTCAACGTCGAACAGGGCGTGGGATTCCCGCCAAGAGATTTCTGAACAAAGTCAATCGTATCCTGAGCCATCGCGCGATACGTGGTCCACTTCCCTCCCAGGATGCTGACCAAGCCGCTCAGTGAATCCAGCTCAACCTGATGGTCGCGCGCCAATCTCTTGGTGTCACGCGAATCGCCAGCGCTCAATAGCGGGCGAGCTCCGGCGAAACCGCCGACCACCTGGCCTGCCTTTACCGGTTCACTAAGATAACGGTTGAGATGCCGCAATAAATATTCTGCTTCTTCACGCGTTAGGAAGAGTTCTTCGCCAACCGCAACTTCCTGCTCGGTGGTCCCAACCAACACGCGTCCCTTCCACGGGATCGCGAACAATACGCGGCCATCTTCCGTTTTGGGAATCAACATCGCGTCCCTGCTCGAAAGCACATCGGCCGGCAGGAGGATATGAACGCCTTTGCTTAGCCGCATGCGCGATTTCGCAGCCGGATTAGCCATTGCTCGAATTGAATCCGCAAAGGGCCCCGTGGCGTTCACAAATGCGCGTGCGCGAACCACGAAACTTCGCCCGACGAACTGATCTTGAACAGTCACAGCCGCGAGTTTCCCATCCGCGCCCTTTTCGCACGACGTGACGCGCGCGTAGTTCAGCGCCACCCCGCCCGTTTCAGCAAATGATTGCACGAGCGTCACGTTGTACCGGGCATCGTCGAACTGCCCGTCGGTATATGCGACCGCGCCCGTTAGCCCTT
>Ga0307477_10004457_pt1 | contig 10176 bp, 9 predicted proteins | sample atmos_gasesECM2C_FD_203316 | JGI IMG/M metagenome (GOLD analysis project Ga0307477, IMG submission 203316) | Hardwood forest soil microbial communities from Morgan-Monroe State Forest, Indiana, United States - atmos_gasesECM2C_515 | ecosystem: Environmental > Terrestrial > Soil > Temperate... | reverse complement strand
TTCCCGCATTCCACTCGAATCTGGACCGTATTCGCTGGCAACGCAGTGGCTTGACTTGGCGCGCTGACTCCCGCTTCCTCGGAAGCCTTTCCGCCTCGCGGACCTGACTGCCCATGTGCCGAGAACGCTAGCCCCAGCATTGCTGCAAACACTGTCAGAAAATAGTTCCACTTCTTACCACTTCGTCCGATGAACCGCATGACCGCCTCCTTTTATCTAGTCCTGAGAATTTGACCGCCTCGCAAATGCCCTGCCCACGAGATGATCGCGTCACCGTCAGGTGCGCGGGCTCGCCCCTCTAAGCTCTTCTGTATGTAAACGCGACGTTTCGCGTGAAATGGGGTCAGCCGAGTCAGGAAGAGCAAGCGTTTGAGGGGGGTTACTGGAGAAGGTCAAGGGGGGTAGAATCGCACGCAAGCGGGCTGAGAGTCGGCTCAGGATCCCCGGAGGCCCAGCGTGGAGTCCCAATCGGTAGATGTGACTCTGCTACTAAAGCAGGTGGCGGACGGCAATCAGGACGCCGCAGCTAAGCTAATATCGCTCGTTTATGAAGAACTTCATCGTGTAGCAGAGCATCGCTTGCGCCTCGAGCGGCCCGACCACACGCTACAGCCAACCGCCCTCGTGCATGAGGCTTATCTGAAACTCGTGGTCCAGCGCGACGCTAACTGGCAAAACCGCGCTCATTTTTTTGCTGTAGCTTCGCAACTAATGCGGAGAATTCTAGTCGATTACGCACGAGGCCGCCTCCGAGCCAAACGAGGTGGGAAGCAAGTGAAGTTGCCTCTGGAAAAGGTCTTTGTCATTTCCCGAGGCCGCTGCGATGAATTGCTGGCCTTGGATGAATCTTTGGAGAAACTCGCGAAACTGGATGCGCGACAAAGCCGTGTTGTCGAGCTTCGTTTCTTTGGCGGACTCACAGTAGAAGAAGCGGCAAAGGTATTAGGTGTATCCTCGAAGACCGTAAAGCGGGAATGGAGTGTGGCCAAGGCCTGGCTCTACGGAGAGTTGAAAGAGCGCCATGGACATGACGCCAGAAAACTGGGAAAAAATAAAGGCGCTGTTTGAAACTACCCTGCAGCAGCCGCCTTCAAAACGCGCGTCTTTCCTTGCCCGCATTTGTCCAGAATCTGATGTGCGCGCGGAGGTCGAAAAACTCATTGCCAACCATGATGAGGCCGGCAGTTTTCTTAGCGACCCGATCCTGGGCGGACAAGTTCCTAAGCTCGCTCCCGCTGATCCTGCGGCCTTCGATCCTGGAGTATTAGTGGATTCCCGATTCAGAATCGTAGGCCTAATCGGCAGAGGGGGGATGGGCGAAATCTACGAGGCTGAGGATGTCAAACTCCGCCGACGGGTGGCATTGAAGTTTCTGCCTGAAGAATTGTCACGAGACCCGCAAGTGCTGGAACGATTTCAGCGGGAAGCCCGGGCTGCCTCGGCGTTGGACCATCCCAACATTTGCACGGTGTATGAGGTGGGGGAACACCAACAGCGGCCTTTCATTGCCATGCAGTATCTAGAAGGAGAGACGCTCCAGCAGCAAATCCGCGGGAAGCCCTGTAAGCCGCAAGCGTCGCTGGAGCTCGCGATTCAAATCTCCGACGCGCTCGATGCTGCGCACGCTCGGGGCATCATTCATCGAGACATAAAGCCCGCCAACATCTTCGTCACCACACGTGGCCAAGCGAAGATCCTCGACTTCGGCTTGGCCAAGCGCGAGTCCGCCCATCGGCGGGTCGCGGAAGCCGTCGGCGCATGGGGCGAGTCAGACTCTTTCATGTCTCAGGAGTCCCTCACTAGTCCTGGATTTGCGCTCGGCACGGTCGCTTATATGTCCCCCGAACAAGTACGTGGCGACGATCTGGACGGGCGAACGGACCTCTTCTCCTTCGGAGCGGTTTTGTACGAAATGGCTACGGGACGGCACGCGTTCTCCGGCCGCACTTCTGGAGTGATCTTCGATACAATCTTGAATCGGCAGCCTGTTCTGCCTCGCCAACTCTGCGCTGATGTCCCGGTCGAACTAGAGCAGATCATCACCAAGGCTTTGGAAAAAGATCGCGAGGTGCGCTACCAGCATGCCGCCGACATGCGCGCCGATCTGAAGCGGCTCAAACGTGACACGGAATCAGGACGCCTACCAAGTCACCAAACTTCGATCAAGGTACCAGCGACCCGCGGCCGTCCATGGGTTTGGAAGAGGTGGCCCTGGGTGCTCTCTGCTGCTCTCGCGCCGCTGATCGTGCTTGCCGTTTTCATATTCGGCATAGGACGTAACTCCGAGCCTCTCAATAGCACGAGCAAAGCATCTTCGCTTAAAGCCTCCTCACCAGCAAGCCCCAAGGCTCTGGAGGCATTGCTGGAAGGCCGCCAACACGCGGCGGAAGCCTACGGACAAACAATCATCAAGAACGGCAGCAAGAAAAAAAGCGAAGAGGAGTTTTCGAAATGTCTCAATGCCTTGGAGAAAGCGATTTGGGAGGATCCCGACTACGTGCCTGCCTATTTGGAGCTGGCCAAAGTCATCATGGGCACTGAGGGGGGTGAGGGGGCGCAGCCGCACCCTGATCTCGACGACAAAGCACGTGCTGCCCTGACTAAAGCGTTGGCCCTCGACGAAACCAATGTTTCCACTCATCTGCTGATGGCTGAGTATATTGGTTTTGGAGGGGGATGGGATGAGGCGGAAAATCATTACAAGAGAGTGATTCAGTTAAGCCCCGACTTTGCCGAAGGCCATGAAGCTTATGCCGAGTACCTCGACGACCTCGGCCGATTTGAACAGGGTATGAAGGAACACCAGAAGGCACAAGGGATAGACCAGGATAAGGACTACATCAGTAGATCGCCTCTCACGCCGTTGGCCGTGCGGATCGAGCGCAGACGAAAGTTGATGCGCGGTGTCAATTATGAGCTCGAGCAATGGACCCTCGGCGATATGGAATTTGAAGCCGGGCAATACGCCGAGGCGGTCAAAGACTGGGGAGAAGTTGCTCGCGGAAAAGGATGGAATGAGGAGGCTGATGCGTGGGAGCGCGCCTACGCAAAGGGAGGAGGCCAGGCACTCATCCGAGAGTTAGTCAGGGTGATCGACGGCATAGCAAGAGAGCACTGGTTTCCCAGGGACATGATCATCAATGCTCATCGATACGCGGGCGACCGGGAAGGCACGCTCATGTGGCTTGAAACAGCACTAAAGGAGAATGATCACGTTGTGCGCCACGTGAAATCCGATCTTCGTTGGGACCCGTATCGCTCGGACCCTCGGTTTCAGGCCGTCATACGCGACGTCGGACTAACGCCATAGAGGGTAGCCGGAATTCAAAACTCGATCTTGATCCCCGCTTGCCCTTCCCGGCCGGGCAGTACTTGCATAACCGTGCCAAATGGTACTGGCGCGACCGATGAACCATTTTGAATTTGCGAAGGATTCGCTCGGTTCAAGAGATTGAAAAACTCGATCAGCGTTTCGAGTTTCGCGCGATCTCCTAGCCGGAACCATTTGGCAGCGCGGAGATCCATGTTTACATACGGCGGCGCGGTGAAGTGATTTCGGCCCGCCGTCAAGTCCGCGCCATCGGGAAGACCATCGCCATCCAGATCGGTCAAGCTGGTAGCAAACCCTCTGCTGTACTTAAACCCGCTTTGCGCCCGAAAGATTGCTGAGAATTCAAACTGCTTGGGAAGCTGCACAAGACCGTGCATCAGGAAAGTGTGCGCGACGGCCAAATCGGAGGGGCCTCGGTCCAGGTTCGGCCCGTAATAATACTTTCCTGCCTGCGGAACGGGATTTCCGTTGCTGGCGGTGAATGGCCCACTGGCGTTTGTTTGTCCGGTATTTGGATCGCTTACGGCAGGCGGCACACCTACGAAGCTATCGGTCGGCCCATTCACTCCCATCAGCCTAACGCCGCCGCCAGTCTGTACATCGCTGTTAAGGCCGGAATTCAGCAGGTTGTCCACTGCATTCGCGTAGGTGTAGTTTGCTTCCAACGTAAACCGCCCGCTCATTGTTTTGCGAAATCCCACGACCAGTGCGTCATAACGACCACTGAACCATGGCCCATAGCTGTTGATGAGCTGGTCTCCTGTACCGGGGACTGGGGCACCGATGATACCCAAACGGGCACCAAAGGCGAGGTTCGTGACGCGTACTCCCAGAATGTTTCGAATGTCCCGGTGAAAGAGATCGGCATAAGCAGCGAGATTGTTTCTGACTTCACGTTGCACGCCAGCATGGAAGCCACTTGAGTAGGGAGTTCGAAAATTCGGATCTACAGTGATCGGCGTACGGATTGAAGGCGCTCTAAGAAAGCCTAGTGACAGGCTTCCTGACTTGCTCCAATAGAAGAACCCTCGTGATTGTCCGACCGCTGCGCTTGCTGCATCCACATATTCCTGGGGCGTCAAGCTCGTCAATGCGGTCACTGTGCTTTCGGTGACGATCGTGTCCGGGGCCAGCGGCGCATGGCTGGGGCCAACCACCTTGTTCAAATGATCGACTCCGTATAACGGTTGTTCCGGAGCATCCATGCAACGAATTCCGTTGGCCGCGATATATGCATCCGTCTTATCTGGCGAGAGGCAAAGCCCGCCGTAGGGCAGAACTGCGAAGGCAACTGGATCACCATAGAATAATCGCGGGAATGAAATGTCCTGGAGGACGGTGATATCGGCGCCGCCAAACCCTGGAATATCCCGCGCCACCCCCATCCGGAAATGATCATAGAAGACGCCCCAACTGGCGCTCAAGACCGTTTTCGGATTCGGTGACCAAGAAAAACCCACGCGCGGAGAAATGTTTGCTCGATTTGGAAACTCAGTATCGTAGTCCCACCGCAGGCCTACGTTGAGTGCAATGCTTCTTCCGATCTTCCAGTCATCCTGAAAAAAAGAGTCCGTCGTACAAGTTGCGGAGGCGAATATGATTCTTGTCGGGCGCGATCCCACTCTGCTCCCACGACACATTTACACCGGAATTCACGAGGCCGTACCTTTTGAAATCTGACTCTGTCGCAAAAAGTATCCCGGAAAAATTGCTGGCTTCTGTGCCGTTCACTCCCGTCCGCTGAAAATCCCAGCCGAATTTCACATCATGACGTCCAGCGTGCTTAGCAAGGTTGATTCCTGCCGAGTGATATTTTTGATGCAGCACTAAGGGCGTGAAACCCGGCCCGACACTCTCTTGCGCTACATCGCCGAATACCGCATCTGTAGCCAGTTGAGTGAAAAGATTGACAAAGATATTCGGCAGGCCCTCTTCGAGATGCGCCGGACGGTGATCGAAAGGCTCGCCACGGTACTGATAGTAAGCACTCAAAACGTATGGATTACTCTGGTTGCCTAGGAGCGCGGTGTCGCGAATCCCAACCATCACCCTGCGGATGCCGAAGTTGGAACGTAGAGACGGTTGGTCGCCCTGATCCGTCAGTTGCGTATTAGTCAGGTTCACCTCCTGCGTCAGTTGATGATGCCCCAGCTGCTCGTTGAGTTTTGCAAAGCCCCGCGTTTCGTAAGTCTCCCCGTTCTTGTTGATTTGTGCTTCTTGCAGCCTCAAGGATGGCGGGAAATCGCCCGGGGATTGAAAGTTGGACTTCCGGCTTTCGCGGATCCGTTCAAGTGATCCGAAAAAGAACACGCGGTCTTTGAGGATCCGGCTGCTGAAGGTCACATTCGAATCCCATCGCAAAAGAAATGGCACCCTGGCGCCAGCCACATCGGAAGAGTCGAGGACATAGTTACGATGGAAAAGTGAGGCAGTACCGTGCCAATCATTCGCCCCGCTTTTGGTCAATACATTGACGATCCCGCCTGAGCCGTGCCCGAATTCAGCTTTGTAGCCGGAAGTTAGCACCTGAAATTCCAGAATCGTGTCTTGATTGAATTCTTCCGCAGGTCCGCCATTCACTTCGTCCCGATTGGGCATCCCATCGATCAGAACATACGTGTTGTTCGCTCGCTCGCCTAGAATGGGTGCGCTATTGTCGTCCCCTTCGGGTGCAGCTCGATTGATCGAGACGCCAGGGACGAGCTGCAGCAAATCTAGATAATTCCCTCCATTGAGGGGCATCGACTCCACTTGCCAGGGCAGAATCGTGCTGCCCGTGGAAGAGGTGCCGGTCTCCAGCAGCAGAGGAATCGCTGCGACCGTGATGGTCTGATGCATGCTGCCTACCGTCAGAATTATGTCCAGCCGGACTTGCCGGTTCACGGTCAAATCCAAACGCGCATATACTTTGGTCGTGAATCCGTCGCGAGCCGCCGTGACTGTGTAAGCGCCTGGTGGTAATCCCACCACTCCAAAGTTCCCGTCCGAGTCTGTGCTGGAATTCGTTTCGACTCCTGTAGTATCGGCTTGGACTCGGACCTCAGCTCCCACAATTGGTCGACCTTGCTGGTCGGTCACTGTTCCATGAATACCGGACGTTACCTGTGCCTCTAGCAGAGAACTTGTTCCGGCACAGAAAATGAAAATCAAAAGAGTTGCAAGCTGTTGTGAGGCGCGGTGACCTACTCTACTTTCCATATTGTTTACACAAAGGTTGGGGCAAAATCTTGTTGGCACGACAGTCCCTCGTCGCCCATTGAACTCTCGGGCTTACCATTTCTTGCAACGAGAAATGAGCTTTTCCAAAATTCTACTCTTCACGCCCGCTCAGTCAATCTTCACGGTCCGTCGGTCAGGTGCTCGCAGGAGGTTCGGCACCTGCGATCTGAAAAGGAGGCGTCAACCCCTCTGCCAGATCGGCCTCCCGCACCCTCCGACTCACCCATAAGCCCCTCTCCTGGCTTACGATGGCGAATCTCCCCTCACTCTGGTCCCCTCAGTGTCTGGAATGCACCCCGAAAAAAACGTACTGGTACGAAGATTTTTTCTCCCTTTTCCCCTTCTCGATGTTCCTTAAATAAGTAGGGGGGGCTGTGGTCGAGATTTCTCTCCCAGCTAGGGATCTTTCCTAGGGATTAAGATTTTTTCTTACTTTTTCCCCGCTGGATGTTCCTTAAGTAAGTAGGGGGCTGTGCCAGGGAGTTCTCTTTCAGCCTGAGACCCCTCCGAGGGTTTAAGGTTTTTTCTCACTTTTACCCGGCTGGATGTTCCCTAGTAAGTAGAGGGGACTCTGTGCAGTTTCTACCATGAAGATACTCAGTACAGTTTCTAGCAGATCGGAGGGAAACATTTTTATTGAGGTTTTCCATTTTCGAGGCCTCTTACTAGTGGCGGCCTCGAATATTTCGAGGAACCTCGATCGCTATTTTGCAGCGCTGGAAGGTGTCGGGTGCATGAAAGACACAGATCACCCTATCCGTCACCTTCAAGTTCACCCTGGCGAGCGAGCAAATGCCCAAGCAAGAGAAAGTTGCGCACGGCGAAAAGGTCAAACTGGCCGCGGAATGGCACCGAGTTGGGCTGGAGCGACCCCACTTTTGTACACGGTTCCGTGCCCAAAGTGAACCGTGGGTCGCTCCAACCCAACAAGAAACTTCCTTCGGTGCGCGCGGTGGGAATTTGGGCGAAGCAGGTGAAGAAGGTAGGAATTACCTACTTCAGCTTCGTCTTCACCATCTTCTTCTCCTTGTGATGCGCATAAGTCTAGGGAAAACGAGGAAATCAGAGACACGAGGAAGAGAAAAGTGACACAGAAAAAATCACCAGATTGGGCGGGAGCGACCCCACTTTTTCGGCTTTCAGCCGCCCAAAAAGTTCGTGGGGTCGCTCCCGCCCTCACAGGAACTTCGGGGCCGCGTTTTGCGCCGTTGCATACACAGACCTGAAAATTTGTCAGATAAGAGGTCGGACAATTTGTATGAAAACGAAAGGAGAAGCCCGTTGTCGATATTGAAGCCACCACCAAAACAGCCCAAAGCAGTCACCATCCAAGCGCGTGTCGAAGAATCGGTAAAGACTCAGCTTGAGCTCTATGCTGAGTTCATCGATGCTTCGCCGTCTTACGTGATCACAGAAGCCCTGAAGCTGCTGTTCCGCAAGGACGACGACTTCAGACGCTGGGCAGACCAGCACACAAATAGCCACAACAACGGAAAAGCTAAAGGAGACGTTCTTGCAAAGGCCGTCTAGCAAACATGAAACTCCGTCCGACCAAATTCGTTGTGCGCGAGAATACAGCGTCGTTAAGACAGCATGCCTCGCGCGTCGCATCAGATACTCGTTCGAATATTGCCCATTTTGCGGAAGAAACGCCGGGAGCTCGACCTACTTCGTCACGCAACGCGCCTTCGGTGAAAGTCCCCGAGAACCCCTTGCATGCCGCGTCGCAGGACGAGGCCGTAAGTAGAGATGCGAGAGACGGACGCCATCTTCTCGATGTGCACGAAGTAGCCGAATTATTGCACGTGCCCGTGTCCTGGGTTTACGGACGCATGCGCAAACGTTCTTTAGAACGGCTGCCAGGCTACCGGCTTGGGAAATATTGGCGTTTCCGCAAGGACGAAGTATTGGCGTGGGTCGATTGTCAGTGCGGGAGCTCGCATGTCACTTGACATGCGAGCTACACTGAAAACTGACGCAGAACAAGCTGGGCGGGCCATCGAGGTCCCTGAAAAGGGAGGAACGATGGCTCGTAGAGGTTTCCAGCAAGGCAGTCTTTTTCAGCGGGGTACTCGAAGAAAACTTTGGGTAGCTCGTTGGTGGGAGGATGTAATTCAAGTGGACGGCACGCTCGGGCGTTTGAGGCGATCAGAAGTGATCGGAACGGTTGCCGAATTCCCGACACGCCGTAAAGCAATGCAGGTACTGTCTCAGAAGTTGAGGGCAATCAACCGCGGCGATGCTCGACCACAGTCGGTCCGTACATTCGGAGATTTTGTAAAGAATGATTGGATGCCTGTAGTCTTGCCAACGCTCAAGTTCGCAACCCAGAAACACTATCGCTATATGCTCGACGTGCATTTGATTCCGGCTTTTGGAAAATCGCCACTTAGAGATCTGACGCGAGGAGATTTGCAAGGATTTCTAAGTCGGAAGCTCAACAGCGGGCTGTCATGGGAAACCGTTCACCACTTCAAGTGTGGTCTTAGCAAGATTCTTGGTGTCGCTGAAGAATGGGGCAGTGTGACCGAGAACGCTGCTCTGAAGACGAAGCTCCCACGACGGCAATATGGAACGGCGCGAATCGTGCTTACTCCGGTCCAAGTACAACTGCTCGCTGATGCGTTGAGAGAGCCAGTACGTTCGTTCACGTTGCTGCTAGTGCTAACGGGTTTGAGAGTCGGTGAGCTGCTTGCGCTTCGATGGGGCAATGTCGATTTGAAGGCTCGACTACTTCGGGTAGTCGAAACGGTGTACGACGGTCACTTCGACAAACCCAAGACGAAGCGAGGCCTGCGCACAATCCCAATTGGAGCAGAGACGGCGGAAATTCTAGCTGCGCTGCGCCCAGCGACGGTTGATGCCAGAAGCTTGATATTTGCCAAAAGTGATCAGACGGCATTAGACCGATGGAATCTCTTACGCAAGCACCTGAAGCCTGCCGCGAAGAAGTTAGGGCTTTCAGGTGTCACTTGGCACCTTCTGAGGCACAGCCACGCGACGATGCTTGATGGCGTGGGCACTCCAATAGGAACTATGCAGGCACTATTGGGACACTCAGCACCGGAGATCACGCGCGAGATTTATTTGCACGCGATACCGGAAGAACAACGTCGGGCAGTTGAAAGCGTCGAGAGGCTCGTACTTGGACCCAAATTGGACCCAAGTTTGGTCTCCAACGCTGAAGTGTCAGAGACAGTTCATTGAAAACAAAGAAGTAAGTGGTCGGGGCGCCGAGATTTGAACTCGGGACCTCCTGCGCCCAAGGCAGGCGTAATATCTCCTAGAAGTCCTTCCTTTTCAATCTCAGTTTTGAAAACAAACGAGTTAGAAAAATATTTGGTAGTGGCATGATGTGCGAAAATGTGGTTGCGCATGTATGGAGTCCCCCGAATTTTCCCCATAGCGAAATAACGGCGAAAGTGCTCAGATCGGTTCCTAGGTTCTAGTCACTCCCCGAGAAGATGTTTCTGCGTCAGGGCAACCGGAAAGGTCACGTAACGGCTACTTCCGTTAGAATTGTGCCTTGGGAACCAATGCTCACATCGCGATGGAGCATGGAGAGATGGCAATGGACGATCTGTATGCAATCAACGTGGCCAAAAGCGAATTTCGGGATTGTTTCA
>Ga0307477_10004456_pt1 | contig 10177 bp, 23 predicted proteins | sample atmos_gasesECM2C_FD_203316 | JGI IMG/M metagenome (GOLD analysis project Ga0307477, IMG submission 203316) | Hardwood forest soil microbial communities from Morgan-Monroe State Forest, Indiana, United States - atmos_gasesECM2C_515 | ecosystem: Environmental > Terrestrial > Soil > Temperate... | reverse complement strand
GAAAGAATTGTCCTCGTAGCAAAGCAGCGGACCGAGCGAGTGTTAGTCGCACCCACTCGGCCCTGACCAGATCGCCTTACATGGAGGCAACCGTGGCTCCTGCAACTCTAGCAGTTCTCACCCACCCGGAATTTCCACAGGTCTTTTCCGCTCTCATCGATCGCGAAATTCTCTACGTCAACCGCATCGTGGACGAATCCCACCTTTTCCCTTGCTGCTACGAGTCGCCGGAGTCGGCAAAGGGCCTATGCGATGGCGGCGAGCCCTGCGTTCAGCCAGGCGTGGTGCATGACCTGGTCAGCCAGCAGCCCTACTGCGCGCTGCATTTCTATCGCACTCAACTCCGCGATGAGCTGCGCCGGCTCGAGGAGGGACGATGAACTGCCAACCTCTCGACGACGTTCTCGAAATCATCCGCCTGGAACAGCAGGCCTCGCGCTTGAAGCGGATCGCGGTGCGGCTCGATCGTCGCATCCCCACCTGGCTGGGCTGGCGGCGCGAGCTCGAGCTGGGCATCAGCCTGATGGATGCGGCGATCTTCAACCTGAATTTGGAACTGCGCGGCAAGTGGTACGACGCGCAGCGCGGGGCGGTGAGCCGTGGCTGAATCCGTCCTCGCCGAATTTCAGCGGCTCTACAACCAACGGGAGATGGCCGCCTACCGTATGGTGGGCGCGGTCCAAGCAGTCGTGCGCTTCTTTGAAGCCCAAGAATTTGACCTGGCCGAAGACTCACTGCGCGAAGCCCTGGCCGTTTACGAAGCCGCCGATCGCCGCATCACCCAATTTTGGAACACCCATAAAGGAGAGTTTCATGGCAACAGCACAGCCGCTTAATCCTGCCTGGTGGACCTGGCCGTGGCCGTTCCGCCGTTCAACTCCCGCTCTCCCGGCCGCTCCCTCGCCAGCAGAGACTCCAACGGCGACACCCACGCCTGCCGATTTGCTCCGCATCGCGGTGGCGCAAAATGCAGACCTCGACAAACTTGCGAAGCTGATGGACCTACAGGAACGGTGGGAAAAGAATCAGGCCCGCAAAGCCTTCGTCGCCGCCATCAACGCATTCAAGGCGTCGCCGCCGGACATTGTCAAGAATACGACCGCGTCGTTTCAAACCAAAAAAGGAGATACGGTCAAGTGGGATTACGCCTCGCTCGATCATATCTGCGACGCTGTCATTGCCGCACTCAGCGAACACGGCATTTCGCATGAGTGGCGTTTTGAACAGACAGCTTCTGACCTGATCCGCGTCACCTGCGTCCTGACCCACGACCTCGGACACAGCCGAGAAACCTCGCTGGCAGGACCGCCCGACTTCAGTGGCGAGAAAAGTCCGATTCATGCCATTTATTCCACCGTCTCACACCTGGAGCGCTACACCTTGCTGGGAGCGGTGGGACTCGCGGCTGGCGAACCGCAAGAAGAATTCGCGCCACCCGAGATGAGCGCTGGCAACCGCACGCGCGAAAACTGCGCGCTGCTGGCGAACGCGGAGAACCTGGAACAGCTGCAAGCCATCTTCCGTGCGGCTTACGGGGAGGCGTCTGCTGCCGATGACCAGAAAGCCCAGCTCGCCTATATCAAAGCCAAAGACGCGCGGCGAAGGGAACTGCGATGACTCCCACCCCGATGATCTTTCAGTGTGAGCACGGAAGCGCGGAATGGCTGCGGGCACGATGCGGCATTGTCACCGCCTCGCGTTGCGGCGATCTGTTGGCGGTCACCAAAAAAGGCACGGAAGCCGCCGCACGGCGAAACTATCGGGCGGAGCTGATCGCGGAAATTCTGACCACCCGCGCCACTCAGCATTACGTTACCAGGGAAATGGAGTGGGGAATCGAGCATGAACACTTCGCCCGCGCCGCTTACGAAGTAGAGCGTGACGTGATGGTAGACACTCCTGGATTCGTCCTTCATCCCACCGTAGACCGCTTCGGTGCTTCGCCGGATGGTTTTATTGGGTCGGATGGTCTGGTGCAGATCAAATGCCCCAACACAGCGAATCACCTGGAATGGCTGATGGGTGGCACCATCCCGGAAGAACACGCGCCACAGATGCTGGCCGAACTAGCTTGCACCGGGCGAAGCTGGAACGATTTTGTGAGCTTCGATCCGCGACTCCCGCAGCATCTGCAACTCTTCGTCCGTCGCATGCACCGAGACGACAGGTTGGTGAACCAACTGGAGGACGCAGTCGTGGCATTTACGACGGAGATCGACGAATTCATTGCCACACTGCCGCCGCGACCCGGACCGCAACTAGTGATTTCGATCGCGGAAGGCAGACGGAACGACGAAGTTGAATTCTAAATTCGAACCCAGGAGTAGAAACCATGAAACACTTGCACGCCATGACCCTGATTCTCATTCTCGCCGTGTGCAGCCTCGGCTCGCCCGCCCGCGCCCAGTCCTGCTCGTCCTACAACACCACTATTGGCTCCGTCTTTTCCGGGGTCGATCGCACCAATCACTCGACCGGCGCTCATGGATGGACCGGAGGCATAGTTGGTAAATGTGCCTATATAGCTAGCGTCGGCAATTCCTGCAACACCGTTTCGAGCACGACTGTGACAGCAGGAACACTTGAGAGTGGCCAAACGACCGGCCTCTTTCGTTATCACAAAGTGCAATCGGTGGTTGCCAATGGAATCGCCTTCGGCGCGAACTCCACAGATGCGAGTTCGGCGGGAAACGCCGCAGTTGAAACCAAAGCCTGCTTAACTTCCGGGTGCGTCGTGAATCTCTCGATTACCGCGGATAAAGCTGGTTTTGGAGCTACCGTCAGTTTTGACCCCGACAACATCTGGAAAGAATCCATCACCGGCGTAACCACCGGCTGTCCGGGCGAAACCGGAAATCAGTGCCCACAGTGCTGTTCCGGCTACAGCGTCGACCCCATTACCGGTGCGATCAATCCCGGTTGCATCTCGCCGATTTTGATCGACACCGCGCACGTGGGCTACAAGTTCACCGACCCGGAAAAAGAATGGGTGACCTTCGACATGCGCGGCGACGGCAAGCCGGTGAAGATGTCCTGGCCGGTCCACGGCTCAGGGAACGGGTTTCTGGTCATGCTGCAGCCGGACGGGAAGATCGATACCGGCAAAGAGATGTTCGGGTCGTTCTCCGAGCAGATGCCCGGCCCACAGGATGCGAACGGTTGGAATTCGCTGGCGAGGTTCGATCAGTATGACCAGGGCGGGAACGTCGATCGCGTCATCGATGCCAAAGACAAAGCCTGGCCTAGATTGCGCATCTGGATCGATGAGCACTGCTACCGCGAACCCAACACCCCGTGCGTGTCTCTGCCGGCGGAGCTGCACAAGCTGTCGGAGTATGGCATCCACTCGCTGAGCGTGGCCTATGGAGTCATGGGGCGGCATCACGACGAATTCGGCAACGTGTGTAAGTTCACGTCAATCATCAACCCGAGTCCGACGAATCCGCAGGATATGACCACCGACAGCCAGGTGGCGTGCGACTGGTGGCTGAAGCTGAAGAAGTAGGTCGAAACCGGGGAGCCGTGCGGCGAGGCTGACACGGCTTTAAAAGTGGCCTGCATCACCCCGGTCTGCGCGTGAAGCGTGCACTGAGGAGACCCGCATGGCCGACGAGCTTTGCAACCATCCGATGATTCCAGTCGCAGGCGGTGGATTCCTTTACTGCAATTTGCCGAAGGGTCACGAAGGCGGACACGCCCACCAGTCTGAAGCTTTTACGAATGCCGGTTTCCGACCCAACACAGAACTTCTAACAGCGCTGGACGAGCTTGTCTCGGCGGTCCAGGACGGACTTCGCAGACACGCTGCGGGCGATCCCAACGCGATCGCGTCTAATCTGATTTCCGCCACACTTCGGCAGGCAGACCAAGCCCTCCAGAAAATGAAATGGCGACGTGATCCGTAGAAGGCCCATCCCGCGCTCCCGCCCCAAGCCCGCTCCGGCCCAACACAAAGAAAGGTTGACCGGGGAGCGTAGACTTCGAATTGGAAGCAAAATCCAGTTGTTCTGTGGGAGGTGCCTACGATGTCACCATCGATGACCAAACTGACCAACGTATCCGAGCTCACGAACGAGACCATCGTGGATCTGTATTTCCGGAGCTTGGGGAACACGGAAGAGCGGAAGAACCACGTCTTGCTTACGCCGGCGCACGGAATCAGCGGGGCCAGCCCTCCGACAACTTCCGTGCAGGACGTGGAAAAAGACTTCACTTGCTGGTACGGTGGAGTCATTACGCTCGCGCGGACGCTCGATCCGGGCGTGGAACTGCCGCCCACGAAAAACATGATCGCGCTGATTACGTCGCAGTTTGAGCGAGCGAAAAAGGCGATTGCTGCCTGAGAGGAGAGTCGAAGGTCGATCGCCTCATACGGGCTGCCGGGAGGTTCCGCGCGGCCCGTTTTTTGCTCTATGGGGAGAACGGCTAAGACTTTTCTAACAGCCGGTCGAGCTCTTCCACTTCGCGAGTCTGGCGAGCAGAACGAAACTCCATCCATCGAAGCATGCGAGCCGCAATCTTCACTGCGTACTCGTGTCCGGCCTTCGCATCGTCCCAGCTCCGATAGCGGCGCTGGAAATTAAAAGAGGGATGGAACTTGCGTCCAAACCAAGGCGACGATTCCTCGCGGCTCTCGTCGAACACCATGGTTTCAAAGATGAGCGGCGGACGGAGATGCCCCGGAAAGATTGCCGCTGGGAAATCGTGGTCCAGCCCGAGGAACACCGTAGAGACTCGGTACGGCCCGACCGACTCCAAACCGACGTGGCGATCCGCTTCTTCGAACCAACGCGCCCAGGTGAGCAGGTCTGGCTCCGGCACCACACGATGATCCTCGGTGAGAATGTATCTGTCCGTGCTCACGCGAACTTCCCCCGTCGCCGGATGAACATCTGAGCCTTCTCGATCTTGGCCCAGGCCTCCGGCTGATCCATCAATTCGCGCAACTCCAGCGGAGTGATCTTACGCAGCGTGAGATCAGCCTGGTAGGTGAGAAGTTGTCCACAGTTCAAGCAAACGCTGTTGGCGCCCGGCTCAGGCTTCTGGTCCACGCCGTGCGCGATCATCGCTCCAGTGAGCTTATAGTCGCACTGTGGGCAGCGGGATTCGACTAGTGGGCCGTAAGTGGCGGGTTCGCTCATGCCACGTCCTTGTGCGCCCGGTGGGGCTTCTTTCTGTGCTTCGGTTTGTGCAGCTCGATGGTGAACAGCACCTTATCCGGCCAGGAGGTTAGATCCGAGAGGCGATAGAACAGCTCGACGGCTAGAGATGAGGTACGAAAGCCCTGGTCGGAGTCGGCCAGACAAGCCAGGACCAGAAGGCGTTCCAGCTCGGAGATTTCAATCTGGTAGTCCATCGCGCTCACCGCCTATCGTCAACCTTAAGGATAAGTGCACAGCTCTCGCTCACAGCCGCTCTTTTCCCTTCCAGTTCTCCGCGCCTTGTTGGCAGGCCGGATCGTCGTTGCAATACTTCACGTTGCGGATCATCGTTCCTGGTGGCAAAGTCTGTGGCCCGATATCGACTTTGTGAACACTGATCTTCGCGTCCGGTCGCTCCCTATGGCAGATGTCACACTTCCAGGTGAAGGACTGCATCCAATCACTCACCGCTCTTTCTCCTTCCACAACTTCTGCCGCTCCTCGTCGATCTCCCTCTCGATGCCCAGCCACCACCCGTCGGCGTATTTCCTCCCGAGTTCATAGCCATGTCGCAGGCCGCGCCGGTAGCCCCGTCCGTGCATGGCGAGATGAGTGCCGATCGAGACCAGCGTTCCCAGGATGCCGAGCAGGATGGCGGCCAGGGTGCTCATCGGAACAAATCTCCCTGCGTGTCGGTAATCAACTCAGGAGCTTCCGCGTGCTCTTTCTCCAGCCGGGCGATGCACTCGAGGCACGGCCCTTTGCGCACATCGTCGATGCGATGCTGCGTGGTGCGTTTGCACTTCGGGCAATAGAAGGCGGCGGAGACGGTCGAGCGGGTGAAGTGCTGGGTCATTTTCGCGCCGCCTCCGCCAGCTCTTCCAGCCACTCTTTGAAGTCCATCACATCGTTCAATCGTCCGCCGCGCAACCGCGCTTCGTAGACGTGATCGGCGAGATACATGAAGAGCATGCACAGGTCGCTCGACCCGAGGCCCCGCAGATCGCTGATGAGTTCGGCAGCTTTCATGCGCTCTTCTGGTTGCGGCGGCGAATTTCTTCTTTCACTTCCTCGGTCGGCTCGTAGGCCGGGTACTTGGCTCGCAGCACACAGAGCAGGGGCCGGATGAGGGGATAGTTTTCGTCATCCGCCACCAGGCCAGCTCGGGCCACTGCGGAGACGAACCCTCCGCCGCGCTCGACAGCTTTCGCCAGCCACTCCAACAATTCCGGGTTATCGCTTTGCGCAATCAAGAATCCTCCCAGGTTCATGCCGTAGCTTCCTTTCCCGAACTCACTGCACTCTTCACTCGCCGGCAGCGTCGGCAATCACAATCGACTCGCGGAACATCAGCTCTGTGCCCGCAGCTGAAGCAATAAGTCTTCAGCCCGTCGCCGCGATGCTCGTTCGACTCGTGGCACCAGGAACAGGTGACCAAGATTTTCATTTTGTCGCCTCGACCACTTCGAAGTTCATCTTGTTCCAGCGGAAGCTGAAACGCTCCTTCGCCATCGCGACCATCTCGTCGAAGGTGAATGTTCCTTCGGCGAAGTAAGTGCTATTGCAGGCGCCCCGAGTATCTACACTGCGATCCCAGAACGAGAGTGCTGTCCAGCCGTCTTTGTGATGAATGAGGGCCTGGCCTTCAATCTCTGCGCCATGCTTCCATCGGCCATCCCGCAAGTAACATCCGGGCTGCAATTGGCAATCGACCCCATGGGAAGAAGTGCTTTCGTCCCAAGGGAAGCCACTGCGTTGCTCGCCGAGAACCGAGTTACCGCGTTCGTCGTGGAGAAAGTGACCCGCTCGATCCCATGGGCCGAAATAAAACATACGCGGCTGACTCGCGATTTTCATGACGCGTCCTCCCACAATCCTCTCTGCTGCGCCCGGTGTTCTCCCTGAAAGGGATGCTCGCGAAACCAGCTCAAGCAAGCCTGGTACGCTTCTTCAAAGCCCGAGCCAAAGCGCTTCCACAGCGATTGCCTAAGCGCAGGCGGCAGCTGGCGATAGCACGAGACACAGAAGGCGTTGTGCCGCGACTTGCGCTTGTTGCAGCCCGCGCAGAGGGTTCCGGCGAAGGCCTCGAAGATGTCACGCGACTCCATTGGCTCTTTCAAAAAAAGGGACCGCTATCCCTAACGGCCCCTCGGTTATCGTCAGCAACCTACTCCCTCGTTTCTGTCCGCGAGCTGCTGACGGACTTCGTTCACGCCGCCTCCCACGTGTGCAGCATCTTCTGGCGCAACACCTGGTGTTCATCGATGGGACAATCAGCCTGGCGGCGAATCGCGAAACCACCGGCATCGGGCCAGTCCACGATGCACTTGCACTCATCACCCAAGATGATCTCGCCGTCGAATTGTGCGTAAACCGAGCGGCGATGTTTGCCAACCAGCGCGAAGAAAACTCCGTGAGCGCTCACGCCGCCTCCTCCCCATCGCTGAAAGGGAAACCGTTCTGCCCACCTAGCCAGCGGTTGTATTTGATGGCCGGCCCACGCGAAAATCGGCGCATCGGTTCCATCTTGTTCGCCGGCACGTCGAAGAATTGCAGACAACGCATCACGGCATTGCGGCCCACCACGACCGCGAAGGCTTTACTGAGTTGCAGTCGTGCGGGATGATCGAGCCACAACGTCGAAAACCAGATGACTTGCTCCCGCGCGACGTATGCGGCCTGGCAGCACAGCGCCATCGTCATCTGCGCTGAAAAACGGACATAGGGCGGATCGAGAACGACTACATCAAAACTGCTGCGCTTGAACGGCGGCAGCCAAGCATCGCCGATCACATCCGGTTGCGTGATTGGGTCGATATCCATCCGCGTGCCGAAACGTGCGAGTCCGCCGAAAAGGTGCAGTACAGATTTGCCCGCCAGCTCGCGGATGAGGATATCCTCGATAGAGCGAGGAAATGACCAGCCGTTGGCTTTCGCCTTGGGCGGGCGTGTACACACACGATTGTTTTCGACTTCTATGTTCCGTGCCCGGGCCCGGGCGCTCACGCCGCCTCCCACGTGGTCCTGGTCCAGGGCGCCACTCGTTCATCGCCGCAATTGGAGCAGCACCCGAACAGTCCATTCCCCACTTCAATTTGACCGATGAAATTCTGCTTCGACAGACACACCGGGCAGAAGCGCGGCCACTCCACAGGAACCTTGAGTTCGGCAAAACCGAGGGCGGCCAGGCTGGATCGGCCGCCCTCAGCGCCGACTGGACGACACGGAACGGGGGACTTTTCAGTCGGCGAATGCACGAGACACTCCTCTCTCGGCGGGGCGAAATCGTGTGATCCCGCGCTCGTCGGTGAACTGTTCGATCAGACCCATGGCGCGCAATACACGCAGATCGCGGGCCAGGATCAGTTGTTTCGGGGTGAGCGGCTGGCCGGGGCGGATCTCCGACAGGGCGACAGGAAAACGATAGACTGCTGAGACCATAAAACGTTCCTCCAGTTGGCGGGCTTCCAGATTTTGTGGCCGTTCCCTGTTCGCTCCCCGGCAGCGGCCAAGCTGGGCTGTTGTAGGAACTCTTAACCTGCACTCACGGCCCTTGCTCCGCGTCCTCAAACTTCCACCGGCAAAGCTTGAGATGATTCTCCGCGGACTCGTAGGGAATCCCCAACGTCATGCACGCCGCGACCAGGGCGTGCTCTTGCGACATCGGAGCTCGATAGCGAGGATCCTCGGGCAGGAGATCGTAGCCATAACCTCCGATTTCCTGATGCCGTGTGTGGCCCTTCATCAGCTCCGCCATTTTCGCGACCAGCTTCGCGCCTTCGCGGCTGGTGAGATGGCGGAATTTCCGAGGCTGATTTACCGGCACCGGAGCGATCGGCTGCGGCTGTGGCGATTCTTCCGGGCTCGCAACTTCCGGAGCTGGGCGCGACACCCGCTGCGGACGGAAACGCGCCGGCGCGGATCTTCGATTGCGATCGCGCCATTGCGGATAGCTTTCCCGCGGAGCAAGACGTTTGTGCGCTTCCTCGTGCAAGGCGTAGGTCGCGGTCCGCCGCATGCCGAAACCCGGGACAAAGCTGTTTGCCTGGTGCTTGATTTTCAGCACCCGCGCTCGCTCCAGCGCATCGATGTGGCGCTGGACCGTGCGATAGCCGTGGCGCGCGTCGGTGCCGCCAGCTTCGACGCTGATGGCAAAAGTCGATGCCCAGAAGTCCGGGCCTTGCTGGCTGGCGTTCACCAGGGCGACTAGTGTCCAGCTCAGGTGGGAAGGCAGGCGTGAGGCGAGGATACGCCGCACCAGCGCAGAGGGTTGCGCCGGGGAGTACTTTGCGCTTTTAAGCTCTTCCGAACTGCGATATGCTGACTGGGCTGAGGCGCTCATGGCGGGCGGCAAAGCAAAAGCACGAGAGCGGCGCGGCCCATCCAGATCCGCGCCGTTCGCTTTTACCGGGCTATAAAACCTCTCCTCTCCGACGCGACGCCGTTCCATCTCGAGCGGCAGACGCACCGATTGCGCCGGCTTTTTCGGCGCCGGCGGAAATTTCTCCCCATGGAAATCGTCGTAAAGCGGCCCCAGCTGCGCCTTTCGCCGCGCTACGATCGCGGGCCAAACTTTCGAGGGATGCAGCCCCAGGACGGCGTAGCTGGCCGAAACGTGCGGCTGTGGCTCGCCCCGCGCGGCATAGAGCACCGTCAGCCGGGCGATGCAGTAGTCGTCCTGCAAGTGGGGATTGACTTCGTGGGACTCGGCAAATTCGAGCCGAGCGAGAATTCGCGAAACAACTTTCGATTCGCGCAGATGGCCCTCCGACAGGGAGGGCGCGCGGATTGTACGTGACAGAACTTAGCGACAACGCCCCGAAGGGACAGTGTCCGGTTTTTGGAACAAGGAGCCTAGGCCGCATCGGAAAAGCCCCGATGTTCGTCATGAGCGGGGAGAACTGGCTTACGACGGGGGCTTACAGGCAAGGTCTGATAACAAGTATTATGTAAAGTCATCGCAAATCTCGTTGGCACTGTTGGGATGCTCTAAGGAATTAACTCGAGGCTTGCTCGTTCCGGGCCGTTTTGACGCA
>Ga0307477_10004455_pt1 | contig 10177 bp, 5 predicted proteins | sample atmos_gasesECM2C_FD_203316 | JGI IMG/M metagenome (GOLD analysis project Ga0307477, IMG submission 203316) | Hardwood forest soil microbial communities from Morgan-Monroe State Forest, Indiana, United States - atmos_gasesECM2C_515 | ecosystem: Environmental > Terrestrial > Soil > Temperate... | reverse complement strand
ACGCAACGCCAAACCGCGCGATAAAAGTCACGTAACGGCCCGAAGTCACAAGGCCCGTATGCCCGTCATTTACCGCGACAAGGAGAGCGGACGCTTCGTCTCCGAATCTACCTGGAAACGAAGCAAGGCGCGGGGTGGAACTCGCTATGTTCGCCAAAGGACGAAGGTCCAGGGTGGGCGTGAAATCAACGTCCTCGGCTTCGAGGGCTATGAGCCAGTGACCGTCCGCTCATCGAAACCGGCGAAGCTCGCATCGAGGCATCTCATCGCGGTCGGTCGATTCCTGCGGCCGGGGGGCGATACCGAGCTGCTCAAGCCTTTTGTTGGGAAGCGTGTGGGCGGCGTTGAATTACTCACCGATCCCGACCGACTCCGCGAGCTAGCCGAAGCGGACTTGATCAAGCTGGATGCGCTCTATCGCGAAAATCGTGGCGGGAGGCAGGAGAAGTAGACATGAGTCTCTCGCGCAAACCAGCTCGCGCAGCGCGGCGGAAGGCAGAGGCAGTAGAGCAACTCGGTACGGAGCAGGCACGTTGTCTCTACTGCGGAAATACCAACCCCCTTTTGGTGCGTCCGCGTCGGATCGTGAATCACCACATTTTCGGTGAGGACCGCGACCCGCATACGGTTCTCGCCTGCTTAAATTGCCACGCGGTTGCGCATGAACAATTGCGGGACGCAGAAGTACCAATGACTCAGGAAAAGGAACCAACCAAGTTCGCTCGGGCAATCTTTCGAGCATTAGCAGTTCATTTTGAATTACTGGCGAAAGCGTGCAGGCGATTCGCTAAGAGAATGGAGGAATGATGATCCACGATCTCTATTTGCGAGCACACGTAGTTGTTTCCCGTGAGGCGAATGACCACAAAGAAAAACCAGCAAAGCGCCCTGGTTTTCCCAAACTGTGGCCGGACTACGCTCTGGTCTTTGACACGGAGACGGCAATTCTGGACCTTAATCAGCCGATTACTTTTGGCGTGTGGCGCTTTTGCCAGCTTCAAGGCACAGAGTACGTTGCAGTCCAAGAGGGAATCTTCCATCGCGATGGACTCACTAAGAAAGATATTCAAACAATTCGTGCATACGCGAAAAAGCATCTCGCAAACGGGCTTGCAAAGGACTTTGAGCGGGAGCTGCAGGTCTCGTCTCGGTCCGAATTCGTGGAAAAGGTATTTTGGGAATCCGTACGTGCTGGCGCGCTGATTGTCGGCTTTAATTTGCCCTTCGATATCTCGCGTATCGCCGTGCGTTGGGCCGTTGCGCGTAATGGTGGGTTTTCTTTTGTTCTCAGCCAATTAAGCAAGAAGCGCGTCGAGAATCGCTATCGCCCACGCATCGGTATTGCACCTCTCAACGGAGTTGCTGAACTGTTTGAATTAACCGCTGTAAAGCGAAAAAGCGAGCAGTCCAAGTGGCGTCGTGGTCGTTTCTTGGATTTGCACACGCTGGCCTTCGCTTTGACGGACAACAGTTATTCGCTAGCAGGCGCAATTCAGGCGTTCAGTTCTGAACCCAAAAAAATGGAATACGAACCCACAGGAAAGATAACCGGCAAAGAAATCACATACGCGCGCCGAGATGTGCACGCAACGCTCGGTTTGCTTAATGCGCTGAAACAGGAGTATGAGCTTCATCCCATTGCTCTGCGGCCGGACCGAGCCTACAGCCCCGCGTCTATCGGCAAAGCTTATTTGCGCGCAATGGGAATTGAAGAGCCGATGCGCAAATTTAAGAAATTATCGCCCAAGATTCACGGGGTCGCTATGGCCGCCTATTACGGTGGGCGCGCGGAATGCCGCATCCGGCGCTGGCCGGTTCCGGTTGTCCCCGTTGATTTGACAAGCGAGTATCCGAGCGTCGATGCGCTGCTTCGTATTTGGGATTTCCTGACAGCGGCGCGGCTGACGACAAAAGACGCCACAAAGGATGTGCGAGCGCTGCTTGCAAATTTCACTTTAGAGGATTTATTTAAGCCTGCGTCTTGGAAGCGGCTTGATTTCTATGCGCTAATCCTACCTGACGGTGATATTTTGCCGGTTCGTTCGGTTTACGACGACAAATCCGGCACCTGCAATATCGGCTTAAACGAATTGCGTTGGAAACAACCGATGTGGGTTGCCGGACCTGATCTAATCGCGAGTGTGCTATTGAGCGGCAGGATTCCAAAAGTAAAAAAAGCAATCCGCATCGTTCCGCGCGGAAAACAGCGCGGACTCCAAGCAGTTAAATTGCGAGCTGCCGTTTCCGTGGAACCAACAAAAAAGGATTTCTTTACCCGTGTTATCGAGTATCGGAAACAAAACAAAAGCGATGACCGGCTGCAATATTTCCTGAAGATTCTCGCAAATAGCACATCCTATGGGACTTATCTCGAACTTAATTCCTTAAAGGTTGACCCAAGTGACCGCCCCGATATTACGGTCTATTCGGGCGAGGTTATACGCGAGCAGCCCGCGCCGGACACAATCGAGCAGCCCGGTAGCTTTTACTTTCCTTTGCTCGGTGCACTGATTACCTCAGGCGGACGGCTGCTACTAGCAATGATCGAGCGCTGCGTCCGGGATGCTGGCGGAACGTATTTGTGCTGCGACACCGACGCGCTAACTATCGTCGCGAGCAAACGTGGAGGAGAGGTTCAAATGCCGGACGGCGCTCCCCCGATCAAGGCTCTTTCGTGGAAGAAAGTCGATCAGATCACTCGCCGATTCGATTCTCTCTCCCCGTACAATCGAAAAATTGTCCCGCATCTCTTGCGGCTCACCGATGAAAACACGGACGAAAACGGCAAACGCCGCCAGCTTTTTGGACTGGCAATCGCGGCAAAACGGTATGTGCTCTATACGACGAGATGTGGCAAACCATATTGCGGTCATCGAAAGTGCATAACGATTGTTGACCCCAAAGCCCATGGTTTAGTCTTTTTTGCTCCGAGCGAGGAGCGGGAGAACGACCTCCCAAAGTGGTGGTTCGAATTGTGGCGTTTTCTTTTGGCGCTCGAATTCAAGCAGATTATCGAGCCATACTTTAATGTTCTGATGGTGGGAGGGCGCGCTGTAAACGCAGATACCGGCAGAGATGCGGATGGCCAGCCGTCATGGATTGGCCTACCCGCCATGATAAAAATGAGAATGTTAACGCCGCACTATTTGGAGCAAATGAAGGGTAACGCTTCCCCGTTCGGCTTTGTTTCACACCCTCGAACACGCGACAAACTGGGGCTAACACTGCTTACGCCGTTCAGCAAAAACCGCGCCAGGTGGGAGTATTCTTCATGCATTAACACGCGGGACGGAAGGAGCTATCGTCTGGATAAACTCTCGCGAGCGGACATCATCACCTTGGGCGATATTTTGTGCGGCTATATTCAACATCCTGAAATTAAATCGTTTGGGCCGGATGGGGAAACATGCAAGGCTCATACGCGCGGGTTGCTACGCCGGATGACGATTAACGGCGGCCTACAGCATTGCATTGGAAAAGAGGTTTCGCGTTTCGAGCAGGGTAAAGACGATTTCATCGAAAATATCGATGACGTTTGCATTCACTATGACGGCGGACGGGTGGCCGCTAACGAAAGTTTAGTAGCGGAGATCGACGCGCGTGGATTGCGAAAAACAACTAAAGAGACGGGACTCGATCGCAAAACGATTCGGGCAATCCTCAACGGAAAGAAGGTGAAAGCCTCGACGCTCGCGAAGGTGGTGATCGGGTTGCGAGAAGAGTAGTGCGCCCTATTCCTGCGGGCGCACGGGTGCTATGGGCTTCTGCGGCTCGCGAACGCCTCGATTTCCGACTGACCGGATCGGATAAATTCAAGAAAGCTGATCCCTCTATACTTGCAGGTCTGACAGATACTCAGGAGTATTAAGTACTCCCGAATTCCATTTGGCGAGCTTGTGCCTCCGATGACGTTGCGGAGGTCTGCGAAAGCCTTGATTGCATGTTCGGCATTATTGTTGTTCCACGGGACGCCGTCATATTCGAGAAATGTAAAGAGTGATGCCCGATGTTTATCGAAGCGTTTCCGATATTTCACTGCGATTTCCGATTGGTAATCGGCTTGGGCAAGGACTTTATAGAAATGTTCCACCGGCTTCAGGTGTTTTCGCAGAAAGTGCTTTTTCAGGCCATATTGATCAATCGTTTGAATCATGGGTCTAACAAGCATTGCGAACGATTGCCCAAGCCCCTGGATTTCTGCGTTGAAAGGATTCCTGCGGATGTCATCATTGAGGTCCCGAATCAGGTGGATCAAACACTTTTGTTGGCAACAATCGATGGACTCGTAGGCAGCATAGAAATCCGTTACCAAGACGCCTCGAAAATCTGCCAATAGAGTTTTCGGAGTAAATGCTTCGCGCGTGTCGCTATATACATATGCTACGTCCTCGAAGTTTGTGAATACCCACACAAAAGCATCTCTGCCTTGGAGCGTAATCTTTGTCTCGTCAACGTGGATCAGACTGCCGCGCGCTAATCGTGCGACAATTTTCCTATACGTATCCGCATAAATGTCTGCTGCTCTGGACTTCACGTAATTTATGCGATGGCGAGTGAATCCAAAGCCGAAGAACTGGTTCAGGGTACGCGCAACAGCAGCCTGAGATATCTGAAGGTCTACGAGGTTGTATAACACGTATGCCATGAACCCAGGGCCGTATTTGCTTTGGGGCGAGTACCGCTGGGTAGGGGAAAAGGTTGACTTGCAGCCCCAGCAAATAAGTCGAGGGTGGCGATATTTTGCAATCCACCTCTTTATTCCGCTTTTGCCAAATTTGAGGTCACAAACCTTGTTACTGAGCCAGCCATATCTGTAAATATTTTCACCGGCACATTTTGGACACTTCAAGGGCAGAGGAGACCTGTCCTCCACGACCGCATTCAAAGGGAGTCGCTGCGATGGACTAGTGGTGGCAAATCGAGCCAAGCGCTTTAGACGCCGATTTGACCTGACGTAGACCTTGCTGCGCTGGTAGTTCCAGTAGGCCGCGCTATTGATATATTCTAATTCAGGAATCACAAAGTCATTTTTCCGAAATTTAAGCGAGGTCTGGTTCTTTAGTAATTCGACCTGCACAAACGTTGTCGCCTTATCCCCAGAGCCGGGTTCCTTTTGCAGATTGCTGATTGCATTAAACACAAGTTCAAGAGCCGCACAATCTTCAGTATTGTATGCAATCAGCCTTTCCTTAAGTTCATGCTCTCTGGAAATCTCCCATTTTGTTCTCCACATGATTGAGTCAAGTGCTGACGGATTATCTTGGGACCACCGAAAACCCAAATAGTTCGCGATTTCTTTCAGACCGTTCGAATAGGTTGGAAAATAAATCTGGCCATAAATCATCTGTAGAAGATTAGTTGATCGTGCATTAAGGTTGTCCAGTGAAATTGGACCCGCAAAAAGCTCTGGATAGCATTTCGCCATCTTCCTCAGGAATGATTTTTCATAGCTGCCGTAGTGGATAAGGTGTGCATTCTCGAATTGCGAAAGAGTTTCGACCAAAGCTGCCACAATTGTTTTCTCATCCGAATTCTCATCTGCCCAAAATGAATGCTGTGTGCACGATTCTCCGTGTCTGATCCGAAGACCAATCAGATATTGGAGGTTTCGATCCGGTATGCCCTCCACATCCAGAAAAATCCGCGTTTCGGCCTGCGGTAATTGTGGCGTTCCCACCACGTGGATTTTTTGTTCTCGAATTGCGAGCGCTTTTAGTGCGTGCGAATATCTGTCAGGATTCGAAAGAAGGTGCTTTGGCTTACGCCGTACCCGGAATGTATGCGAGAGCTGGTGGACGGAAAAGATGCCTTTCTTGTGTAACGTCGCTCTTTCTCCCTTGCTCATATTCGAGAGAAGGCTCAGATCATCTCTTTCTTCGGCTGCCTTGCGGCAACGCGCACGAAAAGCGCACTGGACGCAGTGTCTATTGAGAACAGGTGTTGGTGCGTCACCACTCGCATGTTGTTTAGCAATCTCTTCAACTATTGGGCGGGCAGTCTTCATTAATCCAGACAACTTGACCTTCAAAACACGGAAGTCCTTCCCGTGGATGATCCTTCCGAATGTTGGCATTTGGTCCACGGCTAGGGACAACACAATCGCATCAAAGGCAAGAAGAAATTTATCCTCTCTCGTGAGTTTTTCTCTTGGACTCGTTCGAATCGGGATGTAGTTGCCCTGGTTTCGCCTGGTACCGAGGCTTATCCACTCCAGTGCATCGGTATTCGATTGGAGTCCTTCAACTCGGACGACGGAATCGATCAGCAAGGGATGTATACCGCTTTTCAGTTCCTCAATACACGACGTGCCTGACAGAGATTCGGGCACGTCAAATTTGGAGGCCAGCCGTGCTCGGACGCGGTCGCGGTAACGTTGTTCAAGCTGTGCGTTCCAATCAATGATTTCGTTCGAGACACCAATGCATTTCGACGACTTCAGATAACTCTTCGTTGGACATTTTAGAAAGGACGCGAAGACATCGTCAGTAATCACAAGCGTCATTATAATTCGCTCCAATTCGTCCGCGTTGATTGGCTTACGGGGGGCGCGGGGGTGGTCCCTTTTTCGCGTGCGTATCCGCTAACCCGTCTATGCTTTGACCCGTATTTGCGACTCGCTTACACTCGCATGGGGATCCTCAGAACGTCAGTCCTCAACCCAATTAACGGACAAATGAAGCGCACGAGTTTGGCTGCGCACCACACCATTTTGATCAAAAGAGCTGGGTTGTGTGGAGCGGCTAGAGTACCGTAGAAATCAGTGAGATTTCGGAGAACAAAGAACAAGTCTGCAGCTTCAAGGGGGGAAGCCGTTTTATGAGACAGAAACAGGGAACCCCCTGGATTCTTAGGAGGCGTGTTAAACCTGCAAAAAAATTTCTAGAAAAACAGTTCCGGTACCGTAGACGATTCCTGTTTCTCCGCTGCGTAACTGCTGCGTAACTGCATTCGGCTGTTTGATCGATTTTAGCGTTTTTGGCGTTTCCTATTTTCAATAAGTTGCGCAGATTCAACACCGTGAAGAACTTCAACTCCCCCCGCCTCCACCATTTTTACGTTTTTGTTTTCAATAGCTTGGCAGGTCCGATTTCTCCGCGTAACTTCTGCGTACCCTTCGCGTGCGTTTGGGCTCCAGAAAAGAAGGTATTTCATGCCGCTGTTTGATGACGCCGTTCGAACGGATTTGAGGGTTAGGCGCGAGAATGAATCCGCATTCGACTATCTGAACGTGTCAGCCAGGCCGGGGATTGTGGCAGCACGCGGGCTGCTCGAAAGCTGGTTCGCTGAAGTTCCTCGCACGGGCGCTGGAGATATTCGCTCACGATTCCGATCTCGAACGGCGGTTGACCATCAGGGTGCCTTCTGGGAACTGTATCTCTACACGTTGCTAAGCCGAATGGGTTACGAAGTCCAGATCCATCCTGTCCTACCGAATGGCGTCACAACCCACCCAGACTTCCTAGCTACGAACCCGCCTAATCGAGCTCTCTATGTCGAGGCTACGCAGGCGACGCCTCCGCGGGCTGATGTAGCAGCTGAACGGCGTATCAGCGAACTCTACGACAGCTTAAATCGCATGCACTCTCCCAACTTCTTCCTTGAGGTCCAATGGCGTGGCAAGACTGACACGAATATTCCGGGACGGCAACTCCGCGAAGATTTGGAGCGTTGGCTTGCTACGTTGAATCTCGCGGAAATCGAGAACTGGTATCGCAACCAAGCTTACGAAAACATGCCGCGATTCGAGAGAACATTTGCGGGTCTTCAGCTCACGTTTTCACCAATCCCAAAATCTCCCGCAACACGCGGAAGAGATGGAGTGCGTCCGATAGCTGTACAGATGCCCATGGGTTTCAGGGTGGTTAGCGTCCACGAGGACATACGATCCGCGGTGGAAGGAAAAGCTCAAAAATATGGGAACCTCGCGCATCCGCTCATCATCGCCATTAATGTGGACGAAGATTTCTGTGACTTGACAGACGTTGCTAATGCCCTTTTCGGAGATGAGTGTGCCGTTGACCGCTTGATGCCTGATGGGTTTTTGCAACATCAGCCGAGAGCGAGACTACATAACGGTGCCCTTTACGGTCATTGTGGACCCAGAAATCGAGCTGTCACCGCAGTGATCGTTACCCGACGGATGAGTCCGACAACCCTTCGGTTGCAGAACATGTGGACGGTACATAATCCCTACGCAATCGTTCCGCTGATGCCTGAATGGTTGGAATTGCCTCAATTGGTCCCAGAAATGGCAAACGGAAGTATGAGAGCCAGGGCTGGGAGATGCGCTGCTGACATTTTAGAGGTCCCGCTGCCTTGGCCCATTCCCGATTAACTGTTCCCTGGGGCGTAAATTCATTGCACCAGCGTGGTTCTATTGACAGCGGTGAGTCCATCCGTTGCACCCGTCAGCTGCTCCCACACTTTCCGCACATCAGCTTCAAGTTGCTCCTGTCGAGCGCGCACCCACGGCGCGTAGTGTTTCTCGGTGATCTTAGAGTTGGTGTGACCAAGTAGAGTCGCTACGCGGTCAAGAGGCACACCGGCAAGCAGAAGATTTGTCGCAAACGTGTGGCGGAACCGATGGGCGTGCCCGTCCGGCACACAAGCCAAACGGAATAGCTTCTTAAGGGAACGCTGCCAATCACCGACACACGATTTTGGCTTTCCTCCCCCACTCCAGAAGAAGTGTTGTGCACTTGTCCCCCGAATCTTTTCTAATTCTGTGGCAACGAAGGGCGGCAAGGGGCAGAAAACTGGTGTGCCAGTTTTTGCCGTGTACAACAGCAGCTTGCCATTGACGATGCGGTCATGGGACAGCGTCACGGCATCGCGAATCCGTAGACCACTGTAAAGTAGCAACAACACCAGCGCACGAAGCCTGTATGAATTCATCCGACCTCTTTGTCCCAGCCCACCGTAATATTGTTCGCAAGACGCGAGAACTCGAGCTACTTCTTCACTTGTAAAAGGAACGGTTGGAGGATCGGTCGTTTTAGGAGGCTTCAAAATGCTTGCGGGATTATTGGAAATCCAGCTGCTTTCCCGACAGAACCGCATGAACGTCCGAAGTGCTTCGAGTTTCTTTCTGGCTGCGATGTTGCGATTGGGCCACGAGCCGCGAAAATCACGCATAGCTGAAAGATCAAGCTGACGGACAAATTGAAGTCCTTTGCTCGTTGCGAATTCCTGCAGCCGACGAAAGAGGAGGCGGTACTTGTACAGCGTGGGTTCCCGGAGATTCCTCGCAGCTGCATCCTCAATGAATATCTCGCAAGCCCGCATTATCGTCATCACCTCTGGCTCCGCCGATTGTTCCCCCTCCGCTTCCCATTCCCGCACAATCCCCTGCGCCTTCTGCCAATCGCGCGTGTGCAGGGACTCGTGGATTCTGACGCCATTCAGATGTCCGTCTACCCACACCGGGCAGCGACAGTGCCGGTGTTTGCGTCCCTTGGGACGGTGGGCGCATCGTTTCTCGTGACGGCGATAAATTCCGAGCATGACGCGCTAGGCTACCTCTTCGGGTATTGATTAGAAAGTGACATCTGTCGGTGCACCCGTTCTAGAACTGATTGCGGAATTCTTAGAGTCAAATACCGACGCTTGACGCGAGGATTGGTACTACCTAGAACCAGCACTCCCGGCTCGTGCTGAAACAACTTCCGAACGACATCAACGCTGAGCTTCCACATTTCTGCAATTTCAGAGACCGTGTAATGGGGCTCTTCGAACACACGTATAGCGCCCGGCTGAGAAGCCGTATGTTCTGGCTGGACTGGTGAACACCACGATGCCTTCGATTTGTTTGAATCTGATGCCAAATTTGTCTTCTCATAAGGACATAGAACCCGGTGATTTCAGAAATGTAGGAACTATTTTGTGGAGAGGATGGCTTCGTGGATGGAAGACCGTAGGGGCGTTACCGCAGACGCGAGCCAGTCGTCACCGATTGATCAACGGACACCATGAGCGACGACGCGAAATCTGCAACAGAACGCTTGACGTGCCACGCGCCATAGAGGTACGCTCCGTGAAGCCGTAACCTGGCTAGAAGTTATCTCATAAACACGTTCAAGCCATTCGCGGCTTGCGAGTTATCCAAATGAGCGTAAATCCAGATCATGGACCTCACCGACGCCCAGTGGGCGGTGCTGGAACCCGTGTTTCGTCCTCC